>Ga0326728_10010975_pt1 | contig 20915 bp, 15 predicted proteins | sample MB3enrmetagenome_FD_207602 | JGI IMG/M metagenome (GOLD analysis project Ga0326728, IMG submission 207602) | Lab enriched peat soil microbial communities from McLean, Ithaca, NY, United States - MB31MN | ecosystem: Environmental > Terrestrial > Soil > Wetlands > Peat | place: USA: New York... | reverse complement strand
AGCGAGCCGGTATCTCTCCGGTTTTCAGCACGGTGATCAATGCTTCCTGGTCTTCGGAAGGGATCGGCATTCTCCGGATTCCCGCAATGGTGTCTTCAATCGGGTACTCGTACTCATGCAGGAAGATCTTTCCGTCTTCCCAGACTGCGTAGCAGGCGAGTGGCCTGCCGGTCTTGGGCTGCCCGAGGCTGCCGGGATTGAGAATCGTGGTCTTTCCCTCTTGACGGACAAATGGCGTGTGGGTATGCCCAACAACCAGCACGTCTGCATCAACGCAACCCACCTGTTCACTCCAACTCGGTGAATTTTGGGGACAGTATCCGTATAGAGGATCTGTGGGCGTTGCATGAACCAGATAGAACTGAGTCTGAGCTATGCGGACTTCCCGATAAGTCGGAAGACTCCTCAGATAGCCGAGGTCCTTCTCTGTGCAAGCCTCGAGCGTGTATTGAAGGGTCTCAGCTGCGAGTTTTTTGTACGGCGCAGAACACTGAGGATCGACAGAGAATCCGGCCGCTTGGTCATGATTCCCGCGCATAGCAAGATGTACGTTCGTCTGAACCCATTGAACAACCTCGTGCGGATTTGGTCCGTAGTCTACAAGGTCGCCGATGCACCACAATGCATCGTAGTTGCGCTCGGGGAGCGCTTCGAGCGCTGCCAGATTTCCATGAACGTCCGAGATGATGACGATCTTCACAGAGCCTCCATTCCGGGTATGCTGGACGATCACATACCGTGCATTACCTTTGGAATTTCTGGGAGCCGACTGTTGAGCAGGAGACTCCCCGACGAAAACTTCGTCAGGGGTCATCATCCGCCCACCCGAATCAGCATAAGGAGGGATGGAGCAGCGGTTTGGGCGAACCCCTTCGCCCTTGGCATCCAAAGCATCCGGACGCTTAATTTAGCATATCAGATTTCCGGGTTGCTCTCCGATGCGGACATTCTTGCCACGAAGAATTCGCAGCCCTAAACGCGAGCGCAATGTGTGGAACCGCCCCCCCGGTTCTCCGAACTTGATCTGTCGGCGAGTCACGTGGTTTATCCATCCATGAGCCCTGGCCATAATCAGTTTGTCTTTATCCTCCGACCTCTTCCTACGCTCCACCATCCGGGGTGGAATTTCGTGCGCCTTCCCGAGATGTGCGTAGAGGAATTGCGAGAGCTCCTCTATCCTGAACAAAATCGAGCCCGTCGGCAAGATTGAGCAAAGCCTCCGTGATTTGGGGCCATTCGAATTCGGGTGCTACCAAGAAACCAATCTGGCTGACCGACACGACGACCCCCGGGTCACCGTCGAAGAGGAATCTGCGTAGTTCAGGCCAATCCGCTCGAGCGATGCCAACTTCGCTTAAGAACTGGAAGACCGCGCGGCGACGGCGTAGGGACAATGGACCATAGATGCTCAAGCATGTGACTCCGCGTATGGAGAGAATGGCATATTGGCGGGCGCCAGAGGAAACCTTCAGCAGTCCCTGCTTGGCATATTCTCTACACAGATCGTCTTCGAGAACCTCGAATAGTAAGGGAATGCTTTCGGGTCGATGAAATCCACTCAACGCTAGAACCAAACCGTCGGTTGCACGTTGCCGTGCAGCTTCCAGTAAGGTTTGAAAAACTTCTTCAGACCTCCAGCGCATAAGCTCACGAGCCGCTGTACTGCGGACCTCGTCCTCCGCGACCAGCAGCGTGCGATCTTGAGGAGGCTCATATCCTTTGAAGTACGATATCAGCGCGGAGCAGGCTTCCAAGTTTGCAAGTGCGCGTACAGCTCGGCAGCGTGGCAACGACCCTGCCTGGAGAGACCCCTTCAAGAGAAAGTCTGCAAGATACGGAATCGCACATGGCCCGCACACTATGAGAGCTTCCAGCGCGAGTTCACCGTCCATCAAAGAATCAAGCGCAGCGATCAATCGATGGGCGTCGCGTCTAGAGACCTCCTCCGGCGGCTTCGTTGTGCACCTACCTCGTGGTTGGAGAAGGCAAGGGGTTAGCAATTTTGGGTACCCTGCGGGAGGTTGCTTTGGCTCTGATGGGAGACTGAGCAGAACTCTACAAGTGGATATCTCTTCACTAGAGAAGGCGGCGTCCGAACCTGCCATGTACAACAGCTCTATACGCTGCAAAGTCTCTGGTAATTGCTGGAGGAGCATTTCGCAGCTTCGCCGCAACCATTCAATCCAGTGATAGAGAGCCGAGGCAAGATCTCTTCGCAAGGAATGCCACCCCCCATGTCTTAGCCATCGACCAAGCCTGGAGAGTGTTCCCGCGGCGTTCTTGCGAATCTGACGCCATAACGTGAGGCGCCGATTGAGGATGTGATCAGCGATCGTGAATGCCGAAGAGATGTCTCCCTCAATGCCAAGATCGCCTTGGATGAATGCCTCCTCCAACCGAATCTCACTTGGCTCTTCAAGGAGCAAGTGGAGCGCCTGTGGATTCTCGACAACTAGGGTGAAGCAAGGAGCGTCGCCTTTTGAAAAGGAACAACGCCATCCGTCCCAAAGTCTGATGGCGAAGGCGGGGCCTTCATAGTCCCTAAAGAGCGCGCGAATCATGGTCGATCTTTGCCATTCTGCGAATTGGGACATGCTTTCCTCCAAGGCTCCCATCTTGCTGAGAAATAGATCAGACGGCAAACGGGATCGATGTTCCTGCAATCGCCGGCCCCTCTTAGAACTGCAGTCTCAAACGCAGCGATTGAAAGCTGGAGAGCACTTGGAACCTACAAAAATCCGCCCGTATGGTCATGGTTGCCGTGGACTCCAATAGCAGCGTTCCTCTTACCGCCAGAATGACTTCTTGATGGAAGCGGGCAACAGTCGTACACCGCAGTTGATCGATAGCCCGCTCCAGCAGATCTTCGAAAGCGGCCAGGTTGGCATGAGTGTCGGATACCGTAACGATTTTCACAAAGTCCTCAGCTGGCGGCTCACATGCGCCCACTTGGCGCGCGTGCACTCAGTTTCTTCGCCCGAGGATTTCGTTTGCGCAGTGAGCAGGAAACACCCCGACGAAAAAACCTCGTCAGGGGTCATCATCCGCCCACCCGATTAAGCAAAAGGAGGGATGGAGCAGCGGTTTTGGGCGAACCCCTTCGCCCTTCGCATCCACAATCACGAATGCTCAATCAGCATATCAGATTCTGAAACTTGCTCGTGAGGGGAGGGCTTTCTGCGGTGGGCCACCAGAGACGCCGCCCTCTTGGCTCTCTTGACATTCATCGCAGAATTTGTCATCTTCTCTACTTCGCGGCGATGGGGTTCGCCTAAAGCGTCTTCGGACTGATGACCCCTTCTGAGCTTTCTTTGACAGAAGGGTCCATGAATATCCACGTCCTTGTCCGGTGGGGAAGTTCTCCCACTTTCCGAGTTAGCGTCTGCAGGTTCCTCGACTTCTGCAAGTTTCGTATTGCGGACCTAGTGTGGGTTGTTCCACGCGCAACGATCAAAGCGATGGACCGGCTTCTACGGCACTTTTTAAGCATTTATGAGTTCTCAGATGACCCGAGTTGCGTTCTCAGGTGCTCAAGGGCCCATTCGAAGTCTGTACTGACATTGCCAGACGGCGAATCTCTCCAATTGGGTGATCCTATCCTCGATCTTCACTTCTGGAACGAGCGATTTGGCACGCATTCTCATCCGAAATCGCCCCAGAAAGCTCTCCGTTCCGTGCTTCGCCATTCGCTCGCTCTGCTGGCAGAACAGCTGCGGTCGAACGAGCAGTTTAGAGACATCAAAGCAGTTCACGCAACGCTTGCCAGAACTTCTACCCGGTCATGCCGTCTTCATCGCCCCTTCGGATATGCGCTTCATATCGAACCACGATCCGGCGAGAGCCATGTGCATGACTTCTTCGAGAACTTCCTCATCCATTTGCTTCGTTGGACTTTCAATCCCCATCGCGCGAGCCAGCGCTCGTTGCTCCTGTGTAGAGAGGAGTTGTGGATCTCCGCGTCGGACCTGAAGGCGAGATTTGCTGAGGAGAAACGTCGAGACATTGAATTGGTTACGACTATCGGCGAGTTGCGTTCGGCGAAACATTACAGCACACAGAAAACAGAAACGGCCCAGTTAGCAGGAGACTAGACTTCTTCGCTTGCATTCAGGCTCATTGCCTAACGAGCTCGCGGTGCACCGAGCCACAAGAAATCGGAATCTGAGACTCCACATTGATTCAAAATCGTATGTACCGTATATTCTCTGTAGGCGAGGGAATCCGCCTTTAACCGCCTTCCGAAATGGAAAGGCTGATGACTCCTACATCCGGTAGGAGTGTCTTCCCCCTACCAAAACACAATTGAATCGGTAATCAGAAAACAACTCTGATTGGCCGGGTCTGAACGTGTCTTTCGTCTCGCTGCACTGAGGCGCTGACGCGAGCGCTTGCCCGCCGTGTGCCGACCTAACGCCTGGGCGAGACCTCCATTGACGTGGCCGTCCGACTGAGGGAACAGCATGTCTCGTTCACTAAAATCACTGATCGCGCGTGAACGTCCCAATGCGCTCGCCGACAGCCTGACGGAGCATTTCCGCACTGCACGATACGTCTTTCTCGTCGCAGCTCCATTTGGGATCATTGTCGGCGCCGCAATCGCCGGCTACGACTACATAGTCAACGATCTTCTCTGGAAATCCTGCACCGATCATCTCTCGCCGGTAGTTCTTTGCCTGCTTCCCATTCTTGCGATGGTCTTCACCGGAGCAATCATGAGCTTGTTCCGCGTGAAGTCATCCTCCATGGCAGATGAAGTGGTGCGAGCCTATCATCGCCCCGATCAGCAGATCGACTACAAAATTGCTCTGCCCAAATTGGTAGCTTCGGTGACCACGATGGGGTTCGGCGCAAGCGCCGGCATGGAAGGCGCCAGCAAATGGCTGGGGGGAACTATTACGTCCTATCTGCAACGTGTGATCAATCGCCATCCGCGGCTTCAATATCTGCGCGGAAAAGCGGAAATCACGCTGATGGTAGGAGCCGCGGCCGGAATCGCGGCCATCTTTCGCGCTCCCCTCACCGGAGCAATCATGGGCATTGAATCTCCTTATAAACATGATCTTGCGCATGAAGCCTTGATTCCCGGCCTTGTCGCCGCGGCGACAAGCTACGCGACGTTTAGTTTCCTTCGCCCCGCTACGCCATACTTCCCAATCAGTTTCGCCTATCACATTCACGTACGCGACCTGTTGCTCTGCTTTCCGGTCGGCATTTTGGGCGGATTGGCGTCGCATCTCTTTCTCGGCCTCCTGGCAAAGATGAAGAAGTCATACAGCCGCTCGACCACTCCGCGGATTTTCAAGAATCTGCTTGGTGGAGTGCTTTTAAGCCTGCTCGCACTCTTGACTCTGCACGTCGCGCATACTCCCGCAACGCTGCAGGCCGGATTACCAGTCGCCAATGCGTTACTCAATGGCAAATTTCTCCTGTGGATCTGCGTATTTCTCTTCGCGGCCAAACTGCTGGCAACAGTGATCACCTTCGGCATGGGAGGTGTGGGCGGACTCTTCGTTCCGTCCGCAACGATCGGCGCCGCACTGGGAGCAGCCTGCGATGCACTCTTTCATCCCAGCCAGCCTGGTCTATTCACCCTCATTGGAATTGCGGCATTTACGGGAGCCAGTTACAACAGCCTGCTCTTTGCCGCCGTCTTTATCGCCGAAGCCACGGGGAGTCCGGCTCTCGTTGTCCCCGGTCTTATCGCATCATCGGCAGCGTTTCTTGTCGCCGCGGGGATCTCCAATTCAGAGGCCCAGCGGGAACACCGGATCACTGATGAAGGAAAGCTCTCAACCATGCCCTGTGCTGAATGGATGACGCAGCGGATTGTTGTTGCCTCGCCCGCGGAGACACTCGCGCAGTTTCAGGATCGCGCCATCCTGGAACACTCCTTCGATGAACTTCCTGTCGTTGGCACTGATGGAACTTTTCTCGGCATCGCGGCAATGAAGTCTCTTCGAATGGTGCCCCGCGAAAAATGGACCTCATTGCCAATCACGTCGATCATGGATCCTCAGGCGCGAACTGTATGTGCCTACCACTCCATGAGGGTTGTCGAACAGGAACTCGCGCACGGGGCACATGACTATATTCCCGTGGTCGATTCGGCAACGGATCATCTTATCGGAATTCTCTCGGCTCGCGATGTACTTCGCGCACGCATGCGCGCTGAAGAGATGACCATTGCAAGGCACGGAGTCCAATCTCATAACGGATTGCAAGTCATCACAAACACACAGGAGGACTAGTGGAACAGCATTTCAGTTCGATATCCGCACTTCGTATTTATCTTCGGCGTGGAGACGTAAAAAAGAGCCAGCGCTGGTGGCAGCGCCTGGTGGAAACACCGCTTTCAACGCACTTGGTGGAAGCCGCTATGCAGACCGGCATCGTGCACGCCGCCGTCAACCTTTCTCAGGTGGGCTATACGCGCGACGCCTCAAAGGTCAGCCATGATAACGGAGAAATTCCCGTCAACACTCTGCCCGTTTGTGTGGAACTGCTTGCACCGAAACGTCTTCTTGAGCAGTTCATTCGCCAACAGGCCAGGCATCTAAAAAACACGACTCTCGTGTTGGTCGATGGCGTTCACATCTCAGATCTCTTCCTTGCAGAGATAGAGGAGACTATCGAAAGGCGCCCGCACTCAGTAGAGTACATTCGCGGGATCGATGGCGATACCGAGCTTGAACTCGACCACGTTGCGGTAAGCGATCAAGATGAGGATGCACTTATTGACGGTGACTATGTCCCGACTCCCGTCAATAAGGCCGCCGCATCTCCACTGATCGAGGGATAGCTCAAGCGAATCGGCTGTCCCCAGGAATGAAGGCGGAAGACTCTAGCGTACCTTCCGCCTTCTGGTGCAAGAAGCTATTGGCCGCCACTTTCCTCGGCCGTTCACGTACAGGTGATCTCCCTCACCGACGTCGGACTTGACGCTGGTAGACTCTCAAGACTAGGACCAACTGAAAGGCAGTCGCGTGAAGAATATTGCAGTACTGACAAGTGGAGGTGATGCGCCTGGAATGAACGCCGCGATCCGGGCTGTAGTCAGAACAGGAGTGGCCTGCGGGCTTAAGGTGTGGGGGGGTAATCAAGGATACTCGGGACTGATCGAAGGCAACTTCAAACGGCTAGGCGCGCGCGACGTGGGAAGCATTATTCAGCGTGGCGGGACCGTGCTGGGCAGCGCACGTTGCGCTGAATTTCAAACCGAAGAGGGCCGCGAGTTGGCGATCCGCCGGTTGCGTGGGGCGGGCATTGACGGCTTAATCGTGATCGGCGGTAATGGATCGCAAACAGGATCGCACGCTCTGCATCAGATGGGTTATCCGGTAGTGGGCGTGGCATCCACAATCGACAACGACCTCTTCGGATCCGATATCACGATAGGGGTGGACACAGCTCTAAACGTGGCTCTGAACGCAATCGACAACCTCAAGGTTACTGCTTCGTCACACCGACGCGCCCTGCTGGTGGAAGTCATGGGCCGGAAATGCGGCTACCTTGCGCTAATGTGCGGTGTCGCCGGCGGAGCCGAAGCGATCGTATTGCCTGAAATCGAGGTGATCCCCGAACAACTCGCAGAGAAGATCCAGGATGCGTACGAACGCGGCAAGCCGCATGCGATCGTGGTGGTCGCTGAGGGCGCCAAATATAACGCCGAGGGTCTATGTAAGCAGTTTGAGAAGAAGAATCTCCTACTAGGCTACGAATTCCGATCAACCGTACTTGGATATGTGCAGCGTGGAGCGACGCCCACTTGCGCAGATAGACTACTCGGTACTCGGCTAGGCTCTGCGGCAGTCGAACAAGTCAATGCGGGGAACACTGGAGTGCTGGTGGGCACATCGGGCGGAAAAGTCGTTACCACGCCGCTCGATGAGGTCGTCCAGGGACACAAGCCTCTGGACCCGTGGTTCCTGGCCGCGGCCGACACGCTGGCACGCTAGTGTTGTAAAACAAAGGGAAAAGAGGCCACCCGTAAATGCGGAGGTGCAAATGTCGACGACGAGCACAGATCTCGAATTGTGGTTGATCCGTCACGGCGAAACAGAATGGAGCGCGTCAGGAAAGCATACCAGCAGGTCCGATGTTCCACTTACCGCTCGCGGACACCGGTCTGCGCAGGCAATCGGTCGATACTTAGCGGGGTGGCAATTCTCTATGGTCTTAACGAGTCCCCGCCAACGCGCGCAGGAGACGTGCAATATTGCTGGCTATTCAACGCGCGCGGTCGTGGATGAAAACCTCGCCGAGTGGGACTATGGCGACTATGAAGGGCGCACGACCACGGACATTCGCAGCAAGCAGGTGGACTGGTCCATCTGGAGTGCACCGGTTCCTGGCGGCGAATCGATCGAACGGGTTGCGGAGAGGGCACAAAGCATCGTCGAAGGGGCCCAGAGCGCAGGAGGAAAGGTTGCTCTGTTTTCCCATGCGCATTTTCTCAGAATCTTGGCCGCGGTTTGGATTGGCCTAACAGCACGTTCGGGCCGCTTGTTGTCCTTGGGAACTGGGTCGGTCAGCATCTTGGGCTTTGAACGGGAAACCAGGGTAATCCAAGAGTGGAACCACTCCTTCGAGAGTGAGGTTTGAGCTTCGGAGCATGAATTGGGGACATCTGCCAGAATGCTCTGTTGCGAAGAAAAATCTCATCCACCCAAGGAGTTGGCTCAAGGTTTTCGATGAGATATTACACACCGTCAGGCGGCTACAGAATCCGGCAGAAAATGTCTCTTGAAGCGGTGACTAACGGCTTCAGCCAAGAACAGGATTGTGTCTTAGGTGTTAAGAGACCAACGTTAAAGCGGCAGACGAGAATTTGGATTAGGTTTTTAGCGATACTGTTCTGGTTTGTCGTCCTTATTGGATTCCCGCTACTAATTCTCTTTCTGCGTATGTATACCCGTTAATCGATATATTCTCGTGAGAATTACATTAAATCGTGTTGCATCAAAACCGGCAAGCCGAGCCTTGGTGCCAAACGGAATTGAGCAAACGCGATGGAATTTGTCGCTCCATTCGCGAGGGCCCGACAAAAGATCTGATGGGGCCCTGCCTCTGAAACACCGCAATCGTTTGGCGACGATCCGCAGGATCCTCAACAAGCAACGTGGTTGTTATCGCTCATGGATTGACGTGGCGAGATGCACCGCTATGTCACGTTCTCCTCTCTTGGCCCGATCATTGTCTCCGGCCGCAAGTATGTGTCGAACTCCACATCTGTCAAAAATCCAAGTTCGCGATTCGCTTCGCGCAACGAGAAGCCCTGTTGGTGAGCATGCTTCGCTAGTTTTGCAGCCTTGTCGTATCCAATATGCTGATTTAATGCAGTGGCGAGCATGAGGTTCTTCTCAACATACTCCTGGATACGTTTGCGATTGGCATCCATGCCTTGCACACAGAATTCGACGAACATCCGGCAGGTATCTGTGAGCAGACGCACTGAGTGAAGGAAATTGTGAATCATTACCGGTTTGAAAACGTTCAATTCAAAGTTTCCCTGGCTCCCGGCAAACGCGATCGCGGCATGATTGCCGTGCACCTGTACGGCGACCATCGTCATAGCCTCGCACTGCGTTGGGTTGACCTTGCCGGGCATGATGGAACTCCCTGGTTCATTCTCCGGTAAGAGCAGTTCCCCTAACCCGCAACGGGGCCCTGAGCCAAGCCAGCGAACGTCGTTGGCAATCTTCATCAGCGATGCTGCAAGTGTCTCCAATGATCCGCTAGAAAACACCAGTTCGTCGTGCGCCGAAAGGGCTGCGAACTTGTTCGGATGCGAGCGGAAGGGCAGGCCGGTCAACTCCGCGATTTTTGCTGCAGCGCGCTCCGCAAACTCGGGATGCGTATTCAGCCCGGTTCCCACTGCGGTGCCGCCAATGGCCAAATCATAGAGGCCGTCCAGCGCCATTTCGATCCGTACAATATCGCGCATCAGCAGATTGTCCCAGCCGCTCATCTCCTGCCCAAGCGTGAGTGGGGTTGCATCCTGCAGATGAGTACGCCCGATTTTAACGACAGACTCGAACTCCGCTGCCTTGGCCGCGATTGCGCCATGAAGCTTCCGGACTGAAGGGATCAGCTGCTCCTTCACTGCCGTTGCCGCCGCGATATACATGGCCGTCGGGAATGTGTCATTCGAGGACTGCGACATGTTCACGTCGTCGTTGGGATGAATCGGTTTCTTGCTACCCAATTCTCCGCCAGCCAGTTCGATGGCGCGGTTCGCAAGCACCTCGTTGAGATTCATGTTTGTCTGTGTGCCGGAGCCCGTTTGCCAGATGCGCAAAGGAAATTCTCCGCTGTGCTGACCTGCGATGATCTCGTCTGCCGCCTGAACAATCAGATCCTTCTTGTCTCGCGGCAGCTTGCCGAGTTCGTAGTTCACGAGCGCGGCCGCCTTCTTCAAGATCGCAAACGCGCGGATTAGTTCCGGCGGCATGCGGTCTTCGCCAATCGCAAAATGGTGAAGTGAGCGCTCCGTTTGCGCTCCCCAATAGTGAGCAGCAGGAACAGGAATCTTGCCCATGCTGTCCGATTCAATACGCATTTTCGTTTCACTGCTCATTCTCGCTCCTGTCCAAATTCCCGTGGCCCCTTCATTATTGCCGGACTCACACAGATTCATGCAACCTCTGCGGTCCGCGGTTGAGTATCCCTGCCACCCGGCAGCGGTAGACTGTTTCATTATGTCGAGCGCACAGTTACCTGCTTCCAGAACGAAAGATCCCGTTACCTGGCTTTATCCTCCGATCGAGTCTTACAATACAGACTGGCTTCGGGTTTCGCCGCTGCATGAAATCTACTTTGAGGAGAGTGGCAATCCCTCCGGTAAGCCGGTGGTGTTTCTTCACGGTGGGCCGGGCGGTGGCTCCGAGCCGAAACAGCGCCGCTTCTTCAACCCCGAAAAGTATCGTGTCATCTGTTTCGACCAGCGTGGATGCGGTAAGAGCACGCCGTATGCATCGCTCGAGGAAAATACTACCTGGGACCTGGTGGAGGATATCGAGAAGCTTCGCATTCACCTAGGTATCGAGCGCTGGCAGGTATTCGGCGGCTCGTGGGGTTCCACGCTGGCCTTGGCCTATGCTGAAACGCATTCCGAACAGGTCACGGAACTGATTCTGCGCGGCATCTTCCTCCTGCGCCGGCAGGAGATCGATTGGTTCTACCAGCGCGGCGCATCGATTCTTTACCCGGATACCTGGGAACCGTATCTGGCACACATTCCGGAGGCAGAACGCGGTGATTTGCTCGGCGCATACTATCGCCGCTTGACCAGCGAGGATGCAGCCGTGCGGCTGGCCGCCGCGAAGATCTGGAGCGGATGGGAGGGTGCCACGTCGAAGCTCCTGCCCGACGCGGCCTTTGCTAGCCACTATGAAGAGGACGAGTTTGCGCTGGCCTTCGCGCGCATCGAGGCACACTACTTCATCAACCGGGGTTTTCTCGAAAGCGATGATCAGTTGCTGCGCAATGCCGAACGGATTCGCAGGATCCCCGGCGTGATCGTGCAGGGCCGCTATGACGTAGTGTGTCCCATGGAGAGTGCCTGGGCGTTGCACCGTGCCTGGCCCGAGGCCGATCTCGTGATCACGCCCGACAGCGGTCACAGCGCGTTTGATCCGCCCAATACCCGCGCCCTGGTCGCGGCTGCGGACAAGTTCGCTAGTTGCTGAAAAACACGCTCGATCATGACAGCGCACTTTAGCCGCCGCTGGCGCTCAAACCTCACCCCTTATGGCATGGCCTTTCCACTGGCAGCGATCTGCCGTACGCCTTCCACTAACTTGGTGTCTGACATTACGTCTGAGATCCTCAGTGGTTTGCCAAAGGACAGGCCCTCCAAACTCCTGCCGCGGGACAGTGCGACGTATGCTTGGCCCGGCGAGAAAGCTCCGTGCCCCAAGTCGATTCGCACGTCATCCAACGTGAGCCCTTGAGCCTTATGAATCGTCATCGCCCAAGCCGGCATTATGGGAAATTGGGAATAGGTGCCAACTACGGTGGGATTTACGCGTTGAGTCAGCATGTCGTACTGGTATTCAATGCTCTCCCATGTGGCTTTGTGGACTTCCTCTTCAGTTCCAGACTCGTCGAGACGCACCCAAACTGCGCTGTCCGAAAGGTTCGAGACCGTTCCCAATGACCCATTGACCCAACGCTTTTCAGGATCATTCTTGACCATCATGACGCGTGCATCCTTCTTGAGATCCAAGTGCTCCGGCGCGGGCAGCCGATCCCTGAGTACCCGAAAATCACCTTCAATCGTTCCAACAAAGCGAGTCGGATCACCCGGCAGGGCCGCCAGTCCTCGACGGTTGTATTCCAATGCTGCATCGACTCTGCTCGTGAGGATGACCGGCTTCGCTGTGCTGCGATGTGGCCTGTGGCAGCGCAGGTTGAGGCAACGGACTGTGTCCTCCAACTTCTCGCCGATTCGCACATTATGCAAGAGTTCAAGAAACTCCGGATCGCTCTGTCGATAAACGGTGGAGAGCTCAATCAATTCCAGACTGTGCAGATCCTGGATACACTTGGCCCCAAACGCATATACGACGTCATAACCCCGGTTGAGCAGAATCGGGACATCATGCTCCTCAACAACTGGGGGAAGTTGCAGGAAGTCTCCCGCCAATAGAATCTTCTTTCCTCCAAATGGCCTTTCTGGATCCAGGTGAACTCGTAGCGACCGATCGACGACATCCAAGAGGTCGGCTCGAACCATAGAGATTTCGTCGATCACAATGAGGTCGATCTTGCGAAGGATTGATCCCAATCGATGGCGTGGTTTTATGTCGTCCAGATTCACGATTCGGGGAGGAATCCCAAAGAATTTATGGATCGTCTGGCCTCCGGCATTCAATGCCGCAATTCCCGTCGGAGCCAGTACAACATGCCGCAACCCCTCGCCTCTGAGGCTAAGAATGAGGGAGGTCTTTCCGGTACCGGCTCGTCCATGCAGGAGCACCACAGGCGCCCCGCTTCTCAACGCGTTGATAAGACGTTCGCGGTCACTCCCATTGGGCGGCGACAAAGGAGCCGGAATAGGCTTAATCGGTGCCGGCGCTAGCTCGATGGGTGATGTTGCGGCTTCGCTTTTTCCCGGTGCAGGGAGGATGATGCGACGAAAGAAGGCGTCCAAGTTCATCGAAAGAACCTCTCACCGGCAGCATGAATCCAGATGATCTGTCAGCCAATACACAGGACGGCGTTGGAATACGTCACATCTGTTGTGCCAATCACTTTGACCGCGTTCGAAACTCTCTCAGTTCTCGTTCCGCTGCTGCAAGCAGCTCTTGCAGTCTCTTGAGATCTTGTGGATTGACCTCTCGCTTTCCGGCGGCAGCAACGCTCTTCCTCAACGCATCGATTTTACCGCGCAACAAACTGTCTCGGAATCCCGAGTGCTCCGCTCCGTGCTCGTCAGATGGCAGACGTGGAAGCGTTCGAGGCCCAGGTTTTGCGTCGAGCGCCCAGATGAGAGCAATCACCCAGCCAACGATCGTCCATCCAAGAGCCACATTGAGCATAAGGATGGCGGGCTGTTTCGGGTGCTGGTACCGCTGAGCAATGATGCTTGGCACTAAGTACACCAAGATAATTGCAAGCTGGGTCGCGAGTCGTAGCGCCAGCGCAAGCGTGCTGGAACCCTCGTCGGCTACCAGAACTTGAGCCATCAACATTGCACTCCACATAAGGGCAAGTTCCAAGCTTGGAGAGGCTTCACGCTTTCCGCAAGCGCGGGCATCCATCTTCAAGGGCTTTCGCATCGCATGAGCGCGGCAATTGCAGCCTTTGCGACGGGCAGCGTTGTTCCAAGTTTTTGGTAGGGTATTCGCACTCCTACCAGACCGGTAGGAGTCATCAGCCGTTCCGTATCGGACGGCGCTTCAAGGCAGATTCCTTTGCCGTTACCAACTATAGGGCAGATCCGCGGTTTTATGTAGTCCAAATTTGCTATTCGGGGAGAAATCCTAAGATTTTATGCATCGCCTAGATCCAGAATGTCGAGTGCCGTGCCCCAGTTGGGGCCACCAAGACACGCCACAATCCCTCGTATCGGAGTGAGGAATAAGCAGCGTTTTCCAATGCCAGCGTGTCCATACAGGACTACCAGGGGAGTGCCGCTTCTTAGGGCATGAATAAGACGTTCGAGGTCGCTCTCCTTGGGCGATGGCTCAGGAATGGGTAGCGGCTTCACCGATTGCAACCCGAGTCACTCATGCTGCAAGCCGGGCAAGAGTTCGCGCAAGCACATCAACTCCCCCTGCAATCCACTCCGGTGAGGCGTATTCGTCGGGCCGATGGCTCACCTCCTCGGCACGGGACGAACAGCATGGCGACTGGCGCAATAGACGCCATGAGCGATGAATCGTGGTAGGCGCGCGCTACCATTTTTTGGTATTTCTTGCCGGCTGCGGTGGCCGATGCTTCAAGCGCTGCGAGAATAGCCTCATCGCACGTCGTAGGAGGATCTGCATTGACGAGTTCAGTGGTGATGGCCACGTGGCGGCGCACGCTTACCTCCTTGATGGCGTCGGCGAACGCGGACAACACGCGGTCGCGTCGCGCACCATGAATGTCGCGGATGTCAGTTGTCAGGAACACGCGTGATGGAATACTGTTCACCGCACGGGGGAAGACATCGCAAATGCCCACAGTGGCCACAGTATCGATGGCACCGGTGCCGAGCGCAGCCGATTCCAGAGCAAGAATCAACTCTGCCGCTGCGGCCAGTGCATCTTTGCGTCCGGGCATTAGTCGGCCTCCCGCATGGCCGCCTTCACCTTCGATGACAACTCGCTGGCTTGCCGGCGCGGCGATGTGTGTTACTAGACCAACATCGATTCCTTGCCGCTCCAAAAGCGGACCCTGCTCGATGTGCAGCTCGACAAACTGATGAAATCGGTCGGCGGGTAGCGCAACGGATTCAAGCGGTCCGGTAACTCCGGCCCGCACGCGCCACTCCTCCAGTCCACGGCCCTCGCTGTCGCGCAAAGCGAGGGCTTGTCTCGGAGTCAGCATGCCGGCCATCATGCGGCTGCCCAGGCAGCCGATGCCGAAGCGGGTTGGCTCTTCGGCAGTGAAGATCACGAGCTCGATTGATCGTCGCGGACGGAATCCAACGCGCTGCAAGGCGCGAATCGCTTCCAGGCCTCCCAGCACACCTACCGTTCCGTCGTACGAGCCCGCGTTGGGAATTGCGTCAATGTGCGAGCCTGTACCAAGGGGTGCAAGTTCCGGTTCATTACCTTCCCAGCGAGCGAATATGTTGCCGATCGCATCCTCCTGAAGCGTGAGCCCCGCCTCTGCGCAAAGGCTCTTCACATAAGCGCGCCCACGAATGTCCGCTTCGCCGAAGACCACGCGTGTTACTACAGGAGGCTCGGCTTCGGAAATCTGCGCCAATTTCCCAAGTTCCGTGGACAGAAGGTCAATTTCCAGTTTCGGCAAGATGCTCATCGATTCCCTCGCACTCCGATGGGATGAATTCCTCAATGCCTCAGAATACTGCTGCTACCCGACCGCGAGCGGCTTGGCTGTCGTGTCGTCCGCTCACGGCTGCGGGAATGCATTACAGTGAATTGCGTCATGGCGCCAGCGCCCTTCGATCGTTCTTTACCTCGCCGCAGTCGTCGGTCATGTCGCGAAATGTCTCAATACCGAAAGGGTGAGCCTTGCCGCTTTCCCTCTAGTGGGACATTTTCATGCCAACTAGATTGACCCACCTGCTGTGGGTTCCGCTTGGCTGGAGAGCGACACTACAAACAGAGCCAGCCTCTGTTGCCAAAACTGCCTTGAATCTCGACCTAATGAGAACCATCGAAATTCAGCAGCAAGCGGGTCCGATTGATTATGTCTTCACGAGTTCAAGATTCGGATCAGTTACCGTGATGCCGTGTTTAATCACATCCTTAGCCGAAGTAATCGCCGCAAGAATCGATGTGATCAGTCCGAGATACCCGCCCAACACGATAAAGCCATGGAGGTTGGACCAGTCTCCGACTGCCAGTGCGAGCAGAGTGAGCCACAGGCCCAACAAGAAGAGCATTCTAGGAAGTCCACTCTTGAACGCGCCAAGCCAGACATAGCAGAAGAAAACCGCCCAGATGAACGCGTACCAGCCCGTGTACCTCGGCGGATCCATCAAATTCGTGGAGCTTGTTGCCATGTAATAGGTGTAGTTCGACCAGAACAGTCCGGCTCCGCCCAAAAAAATGATGGCGTCCAGAGCTCTGCTTTGTGTGAAAGACAAGATGCCCATCACTGCCAACACAACCGCCAATGGGTAGGTCATGGCCGCACCATGCCCATACAGTTTCGGGAACCACGCCGCGTTCGGCATCGAAAGCATCCATCCGGTCAGTGCAAGACACATATATCCCACGGTCGTGGTCGCAACAGATTTCGAGCTGACATTCATATCGGTCCCTCTCCTTCATGATTCGGCTCAACATACGGGTGACTTGACGCAATCTTCCTGGGAGAACGGAAGCAGAAGAAGCTGGCTAGCCCTCTCAAAAGGAGGAGGACTTCGATCGTGGCGCCGGAGAAAGACCGAAGAGGTGACATCCCGGCCTAACGAAGGCGCGTTTCCAAACGCATTTTCCGCATGGAAGTGGTTCGGTAGGGCATTAAGTAAGAGAAGTCCGAAGGAGAGGAAGGAAGGTCGAAGGCTGCGGGCGATTTTGGGGGAGAGCCCTGATCTCTTTGGACGTGATCCCTTGGAGAGCCCACCTGTGGAGGGAGGGCCAGGAGATTTGCCGGACCGGCACAGGAATCGAGCTGAGGCTAAGTGGCTCACCGCTTTGCAATCCTTTGCGCCACGCTTGAATCCGCGGCACAACCTGATACGCGGTAGAAGCCATCAGCCTTTCGGCAACCGAGGGAGCTTCATCCCTTGGATAATTCGCCCCAAATTTAGTGTGGCCGGCATTCGCTCGTCAAGCTATTTTGATGGAACTGTTGAATTATGTACCAATTGCTGGGACCTTCTGCGAGTGTCAAACAGGCGCCCAAAGCGGCACGCTAGACCATCCCACACGGGGCATCTCACCTTGACAGTCCAAGGCCTAGTGAATCAAGATTTTAGGTTACAACTCGCGTGGGTGATGAGGTCCACCTTTAACCGCCGTCCAGGCTGATGACTCCTACCACCTGAGGAGTCTCGTGAAGATAGGGAGCCTGGAACCACTCGCCGAGCAATCCTGTGTCCTTCCCGGCCATCCAAGAATGAGCACATTTCACAGAGGAGATTGCTGTGATCCTGCCAAATGTCGCCTTCCAGGTTTGCCCGGTCCCGTGCTTTCTGCTTCTGGTGGCTCTTCTTCAGGGTTTTATCGTGAGGGCCGAGGGTCGAATCCAGCGCAGCCGCGGTCCAAACATCCTGCTGCCATTTAGAGACTTGTGGAAGATCCTTTCTCCGCATAACTACGTCTAAGGTTAGCCACTAGGAGCGAACAATTGATGACGTCGATCACAGGACGGATCCGAGGCAAAGAGAGCGCCCAGGCGGCTAAAGATTTCGGACGCCTCTGGCTCAAAGTCGGCACTCGAAGTTTCTTAGCTACCTGGGAGATCGCCATGGCGCCAAGAACATGCACACTGTTCCGGAAGCTTCTGCCGATGCGGGCGAAGATCATCCACTGTTCCTGGAGCGGAGAAGGCGTATGGGTTCCGTTGGGAAAAGGCGAAGGAGGTTGGCACAACGAAAACGAAACGAGCCATCCCGAACCCGGTCAACTGCTCTTATATATGGGAGATCGAAGCGAGCCCGAATTTCTTATTCCGTGCGGATGCTGCATCTTCAATAGCAAATCCGGAATTCTCAAAGGGAATCATTTTGCCACCGTTTCGGAGGGAGTCGACCAGCTACTCGAACTCCACCGAGTCGTCCTCTGGCAAGGCGCGCAAGACTGCACTATTGAGAGTCTATCCGCCGGTTAGGCAACAAGCACATCGTTCATTGACTACACATAGGAGACAGGCAGGCGAACCTACCATGACAAGTCCGACGAATAAATACAGTTCCGTTATCACCCAAAGGAAGTCCCAAGGGGCTTCACAGGCAATGCTCTATGCGGCCGGACTTCGAGAGCCAGACATGGGGAAGGCCCAGGTCGGCATTGCCAGCATGTGGTTCGAGGGCAATCCATGCAACATGCACCTACTTCAGCTCGCGGAGAGGGTCAAGGAGGGAGTCGCCGCAGCAGGGCTGGTCGGACTCCGTTTTAATACGATCGGAGTCAGCGACGGAATCTCCATGGGGACCGACGGGATGAGCTTCTCGCTCCAATCCCGGGATCTTATCGCCGACTCCATCGAAACCGTGATGCGCGCGCAATGGTACGACGCGAACATATCAATTCCCGGCTGCGACAAGAACATGCCCGGTTGCATTATGGCCATGGGAAGGTTGAACCGCCCTAGCCTGATGATCTACGGCGGAACGATCCGCGCTGGCATCCACGATCATCATAAACTTGACATTGTGTCGGCCTTTCAGAGCTATGGCCAGTTCATCGCCCACTCGATCGATGAAGAGCAACGGCAAACAATTGTGCGTCACGCTTGCCCAGGTGCGGGCGCGTGCGGAGGTATGTACACCGCCAACACTATGGCCTCAGCGATCGAAGCTCTGGGAATGTCTTTGCCGTACAGCGCTTCCACCCCAGCAGAGGATGAGAAGAAACATGATGAGTGCTTTCGGGCGGGAGCTGCTATTAAAAACCTCCTTGAGCTTGATCTGAAACCGCGCGACATCATGACGCGCGAGGCTTTCGAGAATGCGATCACGGTGGTCTGTGCGATGGGCGGATCAACAAATGCCGTCCTCCACCTCATCGCAATGGCCCGATCCGTCAACGTGTCCCTCAACATTGATGATTTCCAGCGAATCAGCAACAAAACCCCGCTTCTCGCTGATTTCAAGCCAAGCGGGCCATACGTAATGGAAGACCTCCATGAGATCGGAGGGCTTCCATCTGTCATCCGGCTGCTTGTCGACTCGGGATTGATGCATGGGGATTGCGTAACCGTAACCGGCAGGACGCTCAAAGAGAACGTTCAAAATGCCTCGCCGCTACCTCGCGGACAAGAAATCATCCATCCGCTCTCAAACCCGATCAAGCCCACGAGTCACCTGCAGATTTTGAAGGGAAATCTGGCTCCTGAGGGAGCCGTGGCAAAGATCACCGGAAAAGAGGGGCTCACCTTTTCCGGACCCGCCAACGTCTTCGACTCCGAAGAAGAAATGCTCGAAGCGCTCGAAACCGGGAAGATCAAGAAAGGCGATGTCATTGTGATCCGCTATGAAGGCCCCAAGGGAGGACCGGGTATGCCCGAAATGCTGACTCCGACATCGGCCATCGTCGGTGCCGGGCTTGGAAAAGACGTCGCTCTAATCACAGACGGGAGATTCTCCGGAGGCTCGCACGGCTTCATCGTCTGCCATGTGACACCCGAAGCGCAGGAGGGCGGGCCGATTGCGCTCTTGAACACAGGCGACACAATCGGCATCGATGCGACCACGAATGAAATATCCGTACACGTCTCCGATGAGGAATTGGCTCAGAGACGGAAGAATTGGAAGATGCCGCCGTACAAGGCCGAACGCGGCACGCTCGGAAGATACATTCGCACTGTCCGGAACGCAAGTCTCGGCTGCGTTACGGATGAATAGCTGCGCCCAATATTGCGCTGAGAACCCGCCGGGGGGCCCAAACTCGCAAACGCCGGTGTTGCTGGCGCCGACGCACGACTCCCAAAACATCGGGGGGATTGAGTGTCCAGAACCACGAAATACAGATACCCATCGTGTATAACGGTTTCAGAGCACTTCACTGTGCTCGCATGATGGAGCCAGTATTGGGAAGTGTAGTTGCACTGAGAAGTGCGCAGGGTCCGGTTTTCGAGCGTTTTGTCACCGTTTTGTGCCGAGATCTGACAATGATGACAATCATGACAGATTTGAACTTCTCAGAATGAATAAGTTATTTAGATTGAGGGGGCGATGTCAGGCCGACTCCCGCCGCCTCCACCATACTTAAGTCGTTATTGATGAACGACATATCTTCCATAGGTAAATTTGAGGGGCATTTTTGTACGTGATTTGTACGTTGCTCCCTTTTTGACCGACCTGTTCCATGCGGGCAAACTCACCTCTGAAGTGGGGAGCCCCATGCTGCTTTCCGTCTTTTCCCGCCATTCGGCCGACTGCAAATTCGCTCACGACCGCTCCTGCCGCAGGTGCAATTGCCCCAAATGGGTGGGCGGGCAGGTGAACGGGTATTACTTTCGCCAGAGCGCCAAGACCCGACAGTGGGCTGAAGCCGAAGAGGTGCGCATCAAGCTTGAGGAGGCGCTCATCAAAGGCCTGCCGCCTTTCGGCACCGCGGTGGCGACCGGTTCGGCGCCGCCAATCCCCACTCCAGCCGATCCTCCGCCGACGACGTCCCGGACGGAAGTCCCTGAGCCACGCGTACCGAAACCGCGGCCAAGGGTCACGGTGGCGCAAGCGGTCGACGCATACCTGGCCGATGCCGTGAGCCGCAGCGTCGAATCCTCGACTCTCAAGAAACTCGAGACCATCTTCCGCAAGCAGTTTCTTGCCTGGACGCGCGTCGAGGGGATCGAATACCTGGATGAACTGGACCTGGACACTCTGCTGAACTTCCGCAGCACCTGGGAAGATGGTCCCCTCGCCAAGCAGAAAAAGCAGAGCCGAGTGATTGGGTTCTTCTGGGCCTGCGTGAGGCGCCGCTACCTGACCGAGAATCCCGCCATCGGCCTCGGGAAGATCAAGGTCGTGCAAATCCCGACCGACTACTTCCCGCCTGACGAATTCGAGAGGGTCATCGCCGCAACCTACATTCGCCGGGGCGAGCGCGGCGGCGGAGATGTGA
>Ga0326728_10010974_pt1 | contig 20918 bp, 19 predicted proteins | sample MB3enrmetagenome_FD_207602 | JGI IMG/M metagenome (GOLD analysis project Ga0326728, IMG submission 207602) | Lab enriched peat soil microbial communities from McLean, Ithaca, NY, United States - MB31MN | ecosystem: Environmental > Terrestrial > Soil > Wetlands > Peat | place: USA: New York... | reverse complement strand
TCGCACTCAGCGACGGCACGTTGCTATGGGAGCACGCGTGGAAAGGCTACCCGATCGTGCAGCCGGCCCTGACCGCAGACGGCGACGTCCTGATCAGCGTCAGTGAGCAAAGCGGCACGCGCCGCCTCGCGGTCGCGCGCGGACCCGGCGGATGGACTGTCGAAGAGCGCTGGACCTCGAGCGGGCTGAAGCCCTACTTCAACGACTTCGTCATTCACAATGACCATGCCTTCGGCTTCGACGGTAGTATCCTCGCTTGCATCGACCTCAAGGACGGCAGCCGGAAATGGAAGGGCGGACGCTACGGCAATGGCCAGCTCGTTCTGCTGCCCGATCAGGACTTGCTGCTCGTGCTGTCGGAGGAGGGCGAGCTGGCGCTGGTCCGGGCGACCCCCGACCGGTTCACGGAGCTCGCACGGTTCCCGGCGATCGAGGGAAAGACCTGGAATCACCCGGTGCTGGTCGGCGATGTCCTGTTGGTTCGCAATGGGCAGGAGATGGCCGCATTCCGGCTGTCCCTCGCGGGTCGATGAGGGCGTTTCCTTAGCGGGGGCGCAAGATCAGCAAGAATGGAGATATCAGCAGAAAGGTTTACGGAGTGAATCCCAAAGGTCCGACACCATGCTAAAGGCAAAGGCCAGTCCAGGTTAGGACCGTCCACTTGGCCGTACCGCTCAAACCGGAAAAGCAAACTCCTCAAACCTCAATTGAGGTCGCGTTCGAAACCAGCCCCCTGAATTTTCAATCTCGAGTGCCGTTTCACGGGAGTTGGATTTTGGGCAGTCGGATCACCCGGCAACCCATCCAATAAAATGTCGGGCATTATGAACAGACTGCGATTCAAAGCTGCAACTTCACGCGGCTACATTCGCTGCCTGGCAAAGCCTTCTATAGGAGTGCTAGTCCTAACCCATAGTCGCAGAGCAGCAGCCTGAGAAATAGTCATGGGGCCTAAAAGAGGCTGTGCTGTCTGAGAAGATGAGCGGGGAGGGAAATGATCCTTTCAAAAGCCGTAGGTTCATCGCTCCTCCTGATTGGGCTTTGCTTGGCCGCATTGCCCGGAGTGGCTCAGACGCCTTATGGCCAAGCCGTGCGAGAAGCTCGGGATGATCTGAACCGGGAAGTTGAGTTATTGACTGAACCGAACCACGACGAGGCGGCACAATTCTTTGAGAAAGCCGTCCAGTTGGATCCGGATTTCGAGGCTGCCCGGCTGTATCTGGCGCTAGCCTATCAGTCTCAGTTCGTTCCCGGTTCGACAGATCCGAGGAGTGAAGAAATGGCGCAGAAGAGCATCGCCGGCTGGTATTACCGGCTGAAGAAACCTCCTGAATCTGGAGACCGATCCGCAGAATGAGGAAGCCTAATACCGCATCGCCGTCATCGATTTCGATGATTCTTTGAGGGAAACCGGAGTACGAGGGGAATGGGTCGGGCTAATGACCCCTGACCAAGAAGCCAAGACTCGCTCCATGGTTGATGAGGGGATTCAATGTCTCGGGAAAGCGCTCGAAATCCGCCCGACCGGCTTCGATGCCATGGAGTATCAGAACCTGCTCTGGAGAGAAAAGGCCAAGTTTGAAAAAGATGAAAAAGAGAAGGCCGCACTCCTTCACCAGGCGGGGACCTGGTATCGCAGAAGGCTCTCGCGCTTCAATTGAAGACACGAGAAGAAGCCGGAAGGCCGAGGGACTGAGCGGCAACGACAACTCGCGCGCTTTATCGTACCCGAACCCCGATCTTCCATTGATCCTCAGTCATTTGCGAATCCGCAGTATGGGCACCCATCTCCGGCGGCCAACAAGTCGCATCCCGGATCGGCGGAGTTATGTCCTAGGATGCCGTCTGGGGGGAGTTTGAATCCAGGTCACATCTCCAGATGGCCGAATCTTGACCGCTAGGCCGACGGCCTTTTAAATTCAAACCTGTTTGCCTGCGGCATTGGGAGAAGATCGTCAGTCGAATCTCCTTATTGACCTCTGTTCCAGCCCAGTTCTGATCTCTGGTTCTGTGCGGGCTTTGGCAAATTTCTATATCCATGCATCATCTTCGTAGTAAAATTTTGCATTTGAAATTCGGGAATCACTCGAAACATCCGTAGGGCGGTTGGCGAATTACATAAGCTTCAGATATATTGCCTGACGAAAGGGTCCGCCCGGGGAGAGCGAAAGGAAGCGGGCCCGCGCGTTCGGCGAAGACGGAAGATGGATAAGGCATGGAGCCAATGACGGTACGATAAAGGAGGAGTCATGTCCGCAGAAAGAAGGCTTGCACTGGTAACGGGGGCCACAATGCCCAGGGGTATCGGGAGGGCGACCGCCCTCACCCTCGCGCGGGAAGGGTGCGACGTGGTCGTTACGGGCTTTAGCAACATGGACGGGGCCAAAGCGGTTTCGGATGAGATCAAGGCCATGGGCCGCAGGTCCCTCGCCCTCAAGATGAACGGAAGGGATTACGCCGACGTGCAGAAGACGTTTGCCGCCATCAAGAAGGAGCTCGGGCCGGTCGAGGTCCTCGTCAACAACGCCGCCCAGATGCGCCGGATGGTGACCATCGCCAAGACGACCATGGAAGATTGGGAGAACGAGGTGAAGCTCTGCCTCAATTCCGCCTTCTACTGCATCAAGGAGGCGTGGAACGACATGTGCGCCAACAAGTGGGGGCGCATCGTCAATATGACCTCCATTGCGGCTGTCATGGGCGGCTACGGGCAGTCGAGCTACGGCTCGGCCAAGGCGGCCCTCGTGGGTCTCGCCAAGTGCGTGGCCCTGGAGGGTGCGAGGTTCAACATCACGGCCAACTGCGTCCTCGTGGGCATGGCCCAGACCGAAGCCTACGACGAGCCGATCGGGGAAGAAGTTCGCAAGAACATCGAGAAGAAGATCGTCTTCCGCAGGGCCGCATCGCCGCAGGAAGTCGCCGACGCCATCGCCTACGTCGTCTCCGAGAAGGCCAGGTACATGACGGGCAGCATCGTCGACCTCATGGGCGGCCTCGATCTCTTTGTCATCTAGGTACTCACGAGCCTACCGGGCCTTTTCAGCTCGAGCCTTCTTTTGGGGTGAGGGACGAGAGGTCCGGCTGCTGCGCCTCGCACAAAACTTTGTGAGCAATGCGGGCTGGTCGCATCCGGAGAGATCAACCCGCGGCTGGCAGACGACCTCCAGTCCCGTGCGGTCATCTCCCCGAATGCCGCTTGAACGTTTCAGGGGAGTTGAGAATCCACTTATCCGATAACCCGGCACACGGGAATTGGTCAAAATTTGTATCAGGCGATTGACCCGGACTGCAGCGCCGATCACGGCCGCCTCCAGGAACCCGTTTCCCGAAATTCGGCGTGCGAGCTTCGGCGTTGCGGGGCCTCGAAAATCGTCAAGGATGGAATGCGGGTTAAGTCCGCATCCTGGCATGCTCGATTTTCAGGCATTTGGATTGAACAGCGACAAGCCCTGCATCTCTAGCTTTGCGGGCGGATTCATTGTGGGCCAGGCTAAGTTGCATCCACACTACCTTTGCCTTGATCTTAATGGCTTCATCCACAATACCGGGAACGGCCTCGATATTTCGGAATATATCCACGATATCCACCCGGGAAGGTATGGATGATAAGTCGGGATAGGATTTTTCACCGAGGATTTCGGTCTTGGCCGGATTTACCGGGATGATCGTGTATCCATGGTCTTTCAGGTATTTGGCTACCTCGTAGCTGTCTCGTTCAGGCTTGTCGGAAAGGCCGACGATGGCGATGGTTTTGCTGTTTTCAAGGATTTCTTTTATTTCAACTTCCAGCGGATTCGATTCAGGCATTTCACAAGATTGTTTTTCCGTCATTTTGACTCCGTGCGCGTTGTATCCCGATTCAAATAATTATTTTTGCAAATTTTCGGTCGATTCTGCAATTATTGCGATAATTCCCTGAATTGAAAGGATGAACTGACATGGCGGATGACTCCCAGCCCGGTTTAATGGATCGAACGGACGCTTTTCAGGATTATTATCCGGATGATTATGCTCACTGCTTCGGCTGCGGTCGCTTGAATGAGAAAGGGTTGAAAATTAAAAGTTACTGGGATGGCAAGGAAAGCGTCTGCCGTTTTCTTCCGAATGACTACTATACTGGTGGAATGAAAACCATTCTTTATGGCGGGATCATCGCCTCCCTGATTGACTGCCACGGGGCGGGTACCGCGGCGGCAGCAAAAGCACGGGAGTTGAGTATTCGGGTCAAACCGGGAAATATGCCGCGATTTGTCACCGCCGCCCTCAAAGTGGACTACCTGGCTCCGACACCGGTGGGGGTGGAACTTGAGCTTAGAAGCATCGTCAAGGAGATCAAGGGGCGCAAGGTCATTGTCAAAGTGACAGTGTCGTCGGGAAAAACCCTATGCGCGACGGGTGAAGGGGTATTTGTTCAATTGCGTGATGAGGGCTCATAAGGCGGTCAAGGCTGGCAGGATGAATAAACGCCTGGTTACAGGTCGTTGTTTCCTGTCGAACTGTCCCCGGTGGTTCTGATAGGGCTTTTCGTGAAGTTAACCTGGATTTACCGCGGCGATTTTACTACAGTGCGGCGCATCGCCCGAAGATTGAAACCGATCAATAGTTGACTGGCATGGCATCCCACAGGAGCGGGACGCTTCACCTTCTTCGAACTCCCGCACCGCGCCGGCCAAGTGCGTTTCAAGCTTTTCGCGTGTCGCGTTTGGACCTTGCAGACACACGCGATAGAAGGGCATGGCTGTTTTCTCGCGACCACGTCCAAGTCGCGCTCAAGGAGTTTTCCACTAGGGCGGCTCACCCTCCCGCGGCGCCCTTCGGCAGCCCGGCCTATGCCGAATGCCGCGGACCTTGCGAATTTTGGGAGTGCGCGGAAAGGGTGTTATCATCGCCGCCCCTGGGAATCCTGGGATACTCGCCAAGCGGCGCAAGGGAGGTTGCCATGGACAACGATAGGAACCGTGTTTGCCCGGTTGGTCTCGCAGCTTTGCTCGAGAGCAAGATCAGGAGATGGCTGCAAGACCCGCACAAGGTCCTCTTGCCTTTTGTTCGAGAAGGAATGACCGCTATCGACATTGGATGCGGGCCGGGATTCTTCTCCATTGAGCTGGCCAAAATGGTCGGCAAAACTGGGAAAGTAGTGGCCGCCGATTTGCAGGACGGGATGTTGCGGAGGCTCAGCCTTAAGATTCGGGGGACTGAACTGGAAGAAAGGATTCATCTGGTCAAGTGCGAACGGGACGAGATAAGCGTCTCAGAGAAGATCGACTTCGGATTGGCTTTCTGGATGGTGCATGAGGTTCCCGACAAGCAGTCGTTCTTCAAACAGCTAAAAGCCATTTCGAACGAGACGGCAAAGATCCTCCTCGTAGAACCGAAATTATTTCACGTATCGCGCAAGGAGTTCGAAGCGACGATTGCGCTTGCTGAACATGCCGGATTCGTGGTCAGTCGAGGACCACGATTGCTGCTTTGTTGGTCGGCGGTATTGGAGAATGCCGTTGCCGAGTAGAGGATCGTCGATGCTCTCCGCCCGGTTCGCATCAATCAAGATTCGACGGAGCTACGGCATTCTCGATGACCATGATCAGATCACAGTCCATATTGCCTTCCCCACGGGATAGACAAAAGCCGGCACCAGGCTCCCCGGGAGTCGCCTTCTGTCCCGGATCCCGTATCCGGACGGCTGACACTCGAAATGCCGACAAGTCCTATAGTTTCAGCCGCTGAAGGCGACCAATGTCAAACCTGTTGGGCGCCGCCCTTACCCAGCGCCGCTGCAAGGGACGTTGGTGCCTCGGCGACAGCGACAGCACTATTTCCATGCCTTCCACGAGTCGGGTTGATACCCCGTGGTTGCGTCACGGCCATTCCTTACGATGGGGGTCCTCAGGAGCAAAGGGTCTTTGAGGATTTCCTCCTCGATATCGTGGATTAAATATTTCAGGTTTTTTTCCGCATAGGTCTTGCCTTCGCGATCAATGAGGTTATCAATGCCCACGGCCGCTTTGAGGCTGTTCAACTCTCCTTGGCTCAGCCCTTTTCGAGTGAGATCGACAAACTGGAACGGGATGCGTCTTTCCCTGAAATACCTTTGTGCTTTCTTTGTGTCCTGGCATTTTAGTGTGCCGAAGATTTGTATATTCATGCCTATCTCCAAATATCCCGACAGGAACGCGCCTCCTGCCCGAACGGCCTCTTGCCATAGGTTGGGAGTGCGAGGCGCGCCACTTGTCCGCATAGGCCCCCCTCATGACCTGAGGCGACCGCTTCTGGTTGCGGAGCAAAGGCTTGTTCGCGTGCTGCGGGGGAAACGATCCCATGGCGTCGGGCCGGCAATATTCTCCCAACTTTACCTGGTCACGACGTCGGCCGACAAGCCGGACGCAGCCGGGATATCTACCCTCACCGGCTTCTATCGCCTTGATTTCTGCGGCATTGTCCGGAGCCGCAGCCCGGCATGATACCGTTCCCAATGCCCTCGCCACCCATCGGCCGAAGGGATGGCCAGAAATCCTGGGTCCAGAAATCTCCAAGATGATCGGGAACTGCACCTTCGGCCTCTCGAACCAAGCCAGTCCCGGCGATTCCAGCAGAGCCTCCGGGCCAGGGCAAGGGAAGGAGTCAACACAAACAATCACGTCGAAGAAGCCCGGGGCAAAGGGCGGGGACCTAGCATCGGCATGAAGCGGAAACACCCGGTCCTCGGCGGCGCTAAACCATGGGTCGGTTGCCCAAAACCTGCACTCCGAATTCGCGTCGCAAAAGGATTGATGACGATGCACGCCAGCAGCTGAGGTCCGACACTTTCGTTTCGGGCCGCAGGTCCAGGTAAACTCGCCACCTTCGGTCATGTTCTCATGACCGCCCCGCGCGTTGTTCACCAGAATATCCAGGCGGGACTGTTGATCGGCGATTTGGATGGTCGCATTCAACCGCAGTGCCTATGCCGCCGACATGCCGCATACCGTCAACGGAGCGGCCCGTGATCTACACGGTTGCGCCTGCCGCGATGAGCTCCAAGGCGACACCTTAACCGACGCCACGACCGCACCTGCCACAAGCGCGACTTTGCCGCTCGACGTTTGCATGGTTTTTCCCCCTCGCATCCAAAGGCGCCGGCCACACGTTTCCCGGCTCGTTGTGGACGCCCTATTCCGCGGTGGGCAAATGCATATACATCGACTGCAGGGCGATTCGTCCCGGACCCGTAAAACGGTTGGTAATGAAATTCATGCTACCGAAGAGCCCGCTCGCCAGGCGTTGGATGTTAGTCTCCATCTGCACGCTCGCCTCCTTGTAGAGCCAGCCTCCTGGTTCCACCTCGATCGAGGCCCCTGAGGGCAGCTCGATCTCGAACACGTTGCCGTAGCCGTGGAGCCAGAGGATTCCGTCTCCTTGACCTCCCCTGAATTTATCGATGAAGAATCCCGTGCCGCCGAACAGCATATTGGAGATTCCCTTCACCCGCTCGAAGGTGTAATCGATGTTTTGCGTCGCTGCGAGAAACTGGTGCTCACGAACGTGAATCTCCTGCCCTTCGCGGAGGTGCAAAGGCACAATATGCCCAGCCCCATCCCGGCTGAACGCGATCTGTCCCCGGCCACTGGCCTCGGCGACGAAAACCTGTATGCCCGCCATGATCCGCTTTATGGCACCTTTCATCGGCCTCAGACCGATGTGGACGGTAGTATTTTTCCAGAGAAGAATGTGGTGCTCAAAGTAGACAGAATGCGGCGGCTCGAGTTCCACAGTGAGAACCGGCACCAGTTCTCCGTCCAGATAGTAGGTCACACCGGCGAAGCTCTCAGCCTGAGCTGATGTGGGAATAAGAGTGGGGCGATGCATCGTGATCTCCTTTTCTTGCAGAAAGGTTGCAATGCAAATACCTTTTATGATTCGCAAGCGGAACGGCTGCGAAGCACTGTTTCATCGAGCGGCGGCTCCAGAAGGCCTCCAGTCCATCCAAACTATATATAAAACCGAAACTGTTCATAGTCTTATTCCGCTTAACAGATGTTTTTATTCTGTCGGGCGAGGGCAGGGCGGAAAAATTGAGGGAAGGGATGCATATTAAAGCAATCCCGGTGGCCAGGTAACGCGCTACTCGGAAAACTGAAACTCCCCCTGACTCCCCGGAGTCACATGCGGGGGATGAACGCACCGGCTGGGAGGTCCTCTGGCAGCCGCAGGGTCATCTCCCAGATTGCGTATCAGGGGAGTTTGAAGCCGGGCCAGCTCTCCTGATAGCCGACTGCTCAACCACCAAACCGCCGCCTATTGCCCCTCGGCATCGGGAAGATATTTAGACGAAGGTTAAACTGGGCGTAACAGGAGACGCGGTTAAGAGAGCTGTGCGCTGAGCTCTAGCAAATTCCCATATCCGTGCCGTATTTTCGCAGTCAGTGTCAACACCAGAAGCTTGGGAAGCATCCGAGAGATGGCGATTGGTGCATCCCGTAACCTGCAATGGCCAGAAATTGCAAACGCTGACATCCAAAGAAAGCAGCTTGTGCCGGCCACTCCCTGCGCGCGGGGAAGCGGTATGGCCAGGTGCGAGTGCGATTTCGAAGATCCCTTCTTAGGGCAAACCCATCTCACCGCCGAGGAAGCCGAAGGCGCGGAGGAAACCCAAGGGAAGGTCGGCCACGGGGCCGAACTCCCGCGCGACGTCAACGCGTACTCCGGCGCGCGCCTCCTTGTTCTCCCTGCCAATGGCCAACGGCCCATTGTGGTGTCGCCCGCCCGGCCACACGTTTCCTTGTGCCGGCGCGCCGTCCAAGATATGATCGGAGCTCAAAAAACAAACACAGGGGGAGGTTCTAGTGACAAAAGCGGTGAAGAGCAAAGTCATGTTGGCCCTGGTAAGCGCGTTCATGCTTGTCGCAAACGCCCAGGCGGGTGCCACCCTGGCTGCGGCGCGGATCGGGGCAGTGGACGTGGCGGGGGTAGCCAAGTTCTACCAATCAGCCTTTGGCATGCAGGAGATCAATCGGCTCGATTTCTCCGGCATGAAGGAAATCATGCTGAATTTCGGCGACACGGTGGAGGCGGCCAAAGCCAATCCGAGTCCCTGGATTGTAATCATGAGTCGCGCTTCCAACGACATCAAAGATACCGTGCCCCACCTCGTCCTGTACGTGACCGATATGAAGGCTACAGCGGCGGCGGTCAAGGCGGCCGGCGGCACGGTGGACGGTGAGCCGCGCGCATTCGGAGACGCCGGAATGATCGTCGGTTTCGCTGTCGATCCGGCCGGCAACCGCATGGAACTGATCCAACAGAAAGCTAAATAGATTCGCCAGATGAGTGGGCAAGTCCGATAGCTGCAAGCTGCGCGCCAGCACGCGCGCCGCCCGTCCGTTTGGAACTAACGAGTTTATGGTCTAAGGTCTGGGAGCGCTCCGGAGCAAGCGGAAGCGGAGGTTCCCGCGTTCTGTGGGCAACACAGTGCGCGCTATTGGGAGCCAGCCCGCAGATCGGGACTACCCCAGCCCCCCAACACTCCGCCCTGTGCCGCGGTGCGGGACTCTGCCATCGGCGATGAAGACATCAACCGTCGCCGCACATCAGCACAAATTGGGCGATAAAAGCCAAATTGTGAAAAATTCCGGAAATAACCCCAGGGTCTATTGGTCAGACTTTTTGGTGGCGGATAGGATTACCCCCCGGCGCCGCTTTGCGATGAATCCTCTGGCGTCTTGTTGGCAATCGGATAATTGTTCTGGAAAAACTCATAGAAAAGGCATTTGAACACCATGTCGGCCCGGTAGACATGGCCGCCGCATTACGGCTTCTTTTCTACGACAGGGGTTGGAAACGCACTTGAGAGCGGAGTGATTCAAACTCAGGTCAAGACAGTTGAGTGCAAACTGCGGCCCTTGCCGGTCACCAGATCCCCGGAATCAGGCGCCATCTCACTCTGCGCGCGTAATCCTCGTAGCCCGGCAATTTGCGCATGAGAAACTTCTCCTCGAGCCTTATGCGCGCGCTCATTACCACGCAGACAAAAAGCCCCGCGAGGGCGGCCGTATACGACTCCAACCATAGTGGCATGCCCAGGACTAGAGGGATTGCCCCGGCGTACATCGGGTGCCTCACGATGCCATAGAGACCTGTATCAATCACTCTGTGTTGCCTCTCCTCCTGATACCTCACGGCCACCGATGCGAAGGAATTCTCTCTGAGCACGCGTGTGATGATGACCCAAGAGGTGAGATAAAAGACAAGTCCGAGAGCCGAAACTATTGTTCCCGGCTTTGCAAGCAGATGCCATCGGAAAACATCCAGGGGGGTAATGACTATAGTGCCGATGTAGAGCAGGATGAACAGGCTCAAGAGGATTTTGTCCGCAAGCGGCTGTCCCCTCTGTATCGGCGGCTTCCAGCGCTCTTTGACAATATCCGGATTGGCTGACGATAGATACAGGGTACTGACCGTGGTGCTGACGATCGTCAGTCCGAGAAGTTCCCACGCGCGCCACCAATGCAAGGTCCAGGCTGGCAAAAACAACGCCAACCCGTAGAAGGCCGCTACATAAAGAATTCCCCCGATCAGTCTCAGCCTAGACACGGATGTCCCCTCGGTTCATCATCCGGGATAAGTCTTCGGCGACGAACACCTGTGAAAGATGGCGCTGGGCATGGCGCTGGTGTCTTCCGACTCATTGACTAAGGCGTTTTCTAGGGCATAATTATGTACAGGATAAAAACGCGTTTCAAGTGCCATCCCCCTGCTGAATCGTGTGATTATGAGGATTCTTTGAGAGGTGACGAGGGAGTATTTATCTGTCACGTCACCCGACCGAGCGGTTACCTGGAGTAATCCATCGTATCAGCGGGAGATCCAGCCATTCGATATCTCAAAGCCAGGGATCTCATCATTGGAATCTATCCGGAAGCGCGGCAAGCCGCTAGAGCCCTTCTGCTGCTTCGAAGGAATCTCCTTTTCCGTTCCGCTTCTGTCGCCGTATCCGAAAATGGCCGTCGCGAGATCAGGGGCAATTGGCGCATTGCACTGCCCGCGCTCCTTATTGCTGCCGCCGTGCTGAGCATCCCTGCTTTGATGGGGGAATATTCATGGGCCCGTGCGGCTTTGATCGCCGGAGTTGTCTGGACTCTTGGGTTGATCTTCGGCCCTCAATTGGGATTTGTTTTGCCGGGTGATGTCCTTAGGGAATATGCGCCAAGAGTGTTCCCCGGTGAGGCAATGATCCTTGTTCAATGTGCATCGAGCGATACAGTCCACATCAGCCGGTTGTTGCAGGAAAGCGGAATCGAAAAAGCTGTTCTCTTCGTCATTCGCCCATATCTTGAAGAGCCTGCCGACGATAGGCACGAGAATCGAGAATTGCTTTCAACCGAGCAATTGCATAGGCACGCGATCTCCAGTGCGGCGTCACACCGCCCGGGGCATCCCATGAAGCCCCGAAAATCGTTCCTCAGTTTATTAGGCCGATGGGAGGAAATGATTGAGATCGTCCGGCGGGACCTGGCCGAAGCCGTGGAACTGAACCATAGCATCACTCCCGTCGCGGAATGGCTGCTCGACAACGCCTATATTATTCAAAATCATATCCACGATATCCGCCGCAATTTGCCGAGCCACTACCACAGGATATTGCCGACCTTGGACGGTATCGCCGACGGTGTCAACCTCCGGGTTCTGCGATTGGCGATCGATCTCGCCAATAAAACGGATGGGAACATCACTTCAGAGTCGATACTTAATTTTCTGGGCTCATACCAGGATTCCCGACCACTTTCGATCGCCGAGCTCTGGACATTCCCCTTAATGGTGCGCTATGCCCTGATTGAAGACCTGGCGCACCGGTCCATTTACGCCAGCGAGTGCCAGCACAACCATGAACGAGCCGACTTTTGGGCTCATCGCCTCCTGAGTGCCGCCCGCCGATGTCCCGAGCGTGTGCCGATGATTTTCTCCGAGATCGCGGCTTCTATGCCGGTTCTGCAACCTCACTTTGCCATTCACTTGGTCGATCAACTCACAGAAGAGGACACCGTCTTCTCAGCAGCGCAAAAATGGCTGGAAGGCGAGCTGAAAACCTCCCTCGAGGAAACGATTCGTTCCGAGCATACTCGACAATCGACAAGACAGGTTTCAATCGCGAACGATGTCACCGGCCTGAGACGCATGGCCCAACTGGATTGGCGTGAAATCTTTGAGAAGCTCAGCCTTGTTGAATCAATTCTGGGAAAAGATGTTGTGTATGCGGCGAGTGATTTTGTTACCCGTGACAGGTGCCGGCGAGCGGTCGAAGGGATGGCACGATATTCAAAATCCCAGGAAACCGACGTTGCCGAAAGGGCAATCCAAGTTTCTAGGCAATCGGCGACGGAGCGGCACAGGAACGTGGCGTATTTTCTCATCGATCAGGGCAGGAGACGATTCGAGTCATCGCTTGGCTGTCGTTTGCCGTTCTCCGAACGCCTTCTCCGCTGGGAACTCGACCATGCAAGCCTGGTCTACTTCACCGGCATCTCCGTTTTCACTGCGATTATTCTGGGGACAGGTCTTGCGTTGGCCGGCCAAAGCGGCGCCGGGTTTTGGGCTTTGCTGGGATTTGCGGCTGCGGCATCTCTTCCCGCTACTGAAGTCGCCATTCAGGTTTTCAATTATCTGATGAGCCTGCTGATCCCACCTCGTTTTATCCCCAGGATGTCTTTCAAAACGGGGATTCCGGATGAATCCCGGACTCTGGTTGTGGTTCCTTCGATGCTGCTGACGCCGGATTCCATCAGGGATGAAGTGGACAGGCTTGAGGTGAGGTATCTTGCCAACCCTGAGCCCAATCTGTTTTTTGCTCTTCTAACGGATTTTGCGGATGCTCCTTGCCAGACCATGCCCGAGGATCCCAAGTTGCTCGAGATCGTGATGGGCCGGATCCAAGACCTCAATGCTCGCTATGGGAATGGGCGATTTGTTCTTTTTCATAGAGAACGCGAGTGGTGCGAGACGCAGAAGTGCTGGATCGGCTGGGAGCGCAAGCGCGGCAAGCTGGAAGATCTGAATCGATACCTCAGCGGCGAGATGAGGAGCGGAGTGGAGGACTTTCTCAAGGTTGGCAGCGGAGAAATTCTCAAGAGTGTGAAGTATGTCATTACGCTCGACGCTGACACAAAACTGCCGCATCAGTCAGCGCTTCGTCTTGTTGAGGCAATGGCGCATCCTCTGAATCGACCCGACCTCAGTCCCGATGGCCGGGTCGTGCGCGAAGGGTACGGGATCATCCAACCGCGAGTCGTCGCAAGTCTTCCTTCAACGGCGGCAAGCATTTTCGCCTCCTTATTTGCCAACGCCAAGGGGACGGATCCTTATGCGCAGGCGATCTCTGATTTGTACCAAGATCTGTTCGGGGAGGGCAGCTATATTGGGAAGGCCATTTATGATGTCCAGGCATTCCATCAGGTTTTGTCGGGAAAATTTCCCGAACAGACGATCCTAAGCCATGATCTTTTGGAAGGAAATTACTTGCGCGTGGGTTTTGACAGCACCGTAGTACTGTTTGAGCAATTTCCATCCAACTATCAGGCTTTTAACCACCGGCAGCATCGCTGGACGCGCGGAGACTGGCAAATCGCCCGTTGGGTTCTTCCCCGTGTCCCTGACGGGAGTGCGGGTTACGAATCCAATCCGATATCAACCGTCGGCCGATGGAAAATATTGGATAACCTGCGCAGAAGCCTGGTTCCTCCCGCCTGTGTTCTGGTCTTGTTGGGCAGCTGGCTGATTATGTCGGATGCGGCGTTTTGGAATATCTTTATCGCACTAGCGATCTTTATACCCGCCATTACCCCTCTTCCAACTCGCGTGCGCGAAGGAGTCAGGGGCTATTTTTTCGTTTGGCAGAACCAGGCAACCGAGTTTCTGCGCGCGCTCGCAACGGCGGCGTTATTGCCGTACCAAGCCTGGATAGCCATCGATGCCGTTGCTCGCGCTTGTTTTCGCCGGCTATTTAGCGGTCGCAACCTTCTGCAATGGGAAACGGCGCAGTCCGTCCACTGGCGGTTGCTGAAAAACAGGACAAAGGTTGCGTCGCAAACACTTTTTATCGGTATTGGGACAGCACTTTTTATAGCGATCCTGGCGCATCGCAGATTTTCGGTCTGGGCGGCCGCCTCTCCCTATCTGGTGCTGTGGCTCCTCTCTCCGCTGGTTTCCCACTGGATTAATTCGCCCACGCGCTCGACGAAAAAGCGCAAGTTGATGGAAACAGATCGGTTTTATATTCGAAGAATCGCCCGCGAAACCTGGCGCTACTTCGATGATTTGGTCGGGCCCGAGAGCCACTGGCTGCCGCCGGATAATTCCCAGGAAAGCCTGCGAGTGGAGGTCGCCTACCGGACCTCACCGACCAATATAGGTCTCTGGCTGCTGTCAGCCATGGCCGCTCACGATTTTGGTTTTCTCACGCTGGATCAATTTGTGGAACGCGTGTCGAACACTTTTGCTTCTATCGATCGTTTGGAAAAGAATCACGGCCATCTGCTGAACTGGTACAACATCAAGACACTGGAAGCGCTTCGTCCTACCTATATTTCCACGGTCGATAGTGGAAATCTGCTGGCAAGCCTCATGACCCTCGACCAGGGTTTACTGGAACTATTGTCGGGTCCGATTATCCGGCATGACAGTTTGGAAGGTTTGGCCGATGCCGTCTCGGTGTTGGAAGTGCTGTTGAAAAAGGAGGATTCAATTCCCAATGATGCAAAATCGGCAATTTCCAATATCAAGCGATTGTGCCAATCGGATTGCCATGGAGTGAAGGCGTGCTGGGAGCGCATCCATTCGCTCAACACCATCTGCGACCGCTATCTGGCCGCGGTTTTAGGCGAATCCGGGGGTTGGCCAAAAGATTCTGAAGTTACTGAAGAAACTAAATACTGGATTGAAAAGATCCTGAGCGCCGCCGAAAAATGGCGATCGTTGATGAACCGGTATTTCACCTGGGTTCCGCTCTTATCGGGTGCTCCACAAGCCATCCGGACGTCGCTTCAATCCAACCACGCCTTGACCCGATGGCTCGAGCAGGCTTGTCCGTCCCTGGAAATTCTGGTGGCTGCAGATGCAAATCCGGCAGGAGCAATCCATCAAGCACTCGGCGAACTCACGGACGAATCCATCGAATGGCCGGCCAAGCTCCGGGAGGAGGTTTCAAAGTCCCAAGCCTGTGCGCTGGACATGTCCGGCAAGATAAGATCCCTTCTCGATCGATCGCGGCAGCTACAGGAAGAGATGAGATTGGATTGCCTTCATGATGCCGACCGGAAGCTTTTTGCCATCGGTCAGGAAGTGGGCGAAGGACCACAGAACCCGTCCTACTATGATTTACTGGCAAGCGAGGCACGCCTGACAAGCCTGATTGCGATTGCACGGGGAGAAATTACTTCGGAGCATTGGCAGGCGCTTGGCCGCCCCTTCGGGCTCTTTTCGGGACACAAGTTTCTGTATTCCTGGAGCGGTTCAATGTTTGAGTACTTGATGCCCGCGATTTTTGCCCGCAATTATGAAGGCTCCCTTCTCCATCATGCATGCAAAGAAGCCGTCGCGCTCCAAATAAAATATGGCCGGAGCCGAAAAGTCCCATGGGGCAATTCTGAGTCTGCGTTCAGCGCATTGGATGCCAACCAGATCTACCAATATCGTGCGTTCGGGACTCCTGCATTGGGTCTAAAGCGTGATCTCGGGGATGATCTGGTTGTGGCCCCCTATGCGACCGCACTTGCACTGACGGTCGATCCGCTCAACGCGGTAAAAAACATGAAGGAGCTGGATCTCGCGGGATTACACGGGAATAAAGGTTTTTATGAAGCCATCGATTATTCGCGCGAGGGAGATGAAGGCAAACGAGGAGTTGTTGTTTATGCCTACATGGCACATCACCAGGGCATGAGCCTTCTGGCGATGGACAATGCGCTACTAAATAACGCCATGCAGAGGCGCTTTCATGCTGACCTCAGGATCAGAGCGGTGGAGCCGCTTTTGTACGAAGGAGTCCCTCCGTCCAGAGATGTTTCTTACTTGAGCCCGACGGAAGAACGGCCGCCGGCCCGGCTAATCACCGCGTCCGTAGAATCGATTTCAGGACGGCTCAGCACCGAGAAAACGCCGATACCACGGACTCAACTGTTTTCGAACGGTTCGTATTCCTGCATGGTCACCAATTCTGGCGGCGGATACAGCCGGTGGCGGGACTACGATCTCACGAGATGGCGTGCCGACCCGACACGAGATCACTGGGGCTCCTATTGCTATATACGGGATCTGGATACAGGAGAATTCTGGTCGACAAGTTACCATCCCACCGACAGGGTGGCTCTGAGCTACTCGGTCGCCAGCCGCGCCGATAGAATCGAGTTCCGGCGCGTCGACAACGGTATCGAAACGACTACAGAGATTGCAGTCTCTCCTGAAGAGGACGTCGAGGTTCGCCGAATCACTTTGACCAATCGCTCGGCACGGAAAAGAAGGCTCGACCTGACGACGTATGCAGAACTGGCGATGGCGGTCCACGCGTCCGATCGTGCGCATCCTGCTTTCAACAAGCTTTTTATCCAAACGGAAGCTTTGTTAGACAAAGCGGCCCTGCTTGCATTTCGGCGCTCCGGCGCCGAGAAGGAATCCCCGCTTTGGGCGGGCCAGGTTGTTTGCTCCGGCTCCGATTGGAACGGACAATTCGAGACCAGCAGGGAGCGGTTTCTTGGGAGGGGGCGGAGTCTGGAATTCCCTTTGGCTATGACCGGCGATCTCTCAAGCCTTTCCGGGCCTGTTCTGGATCCCATTTTCAGCCTCAGGATGGAAGTGTCGATCGACCCTGGAAAGAAATCGCGCGTGGCCGTTGTGATGCTCGCTGCCGATTCGCGCGACCGAGCGATGCAGCTGATCGAGAAGTATCGGACCATCAAGGCCGATGATCGAGTGTTCGAGCTTAGCTGGAATCACGCTCAGCTGAGCCTTCGATACATTCGTATCCAGAACGAGGATGTGCAGCGTTTCCAGGAGCTGGCAAGCCGCATGATCTATTCCCATGTCGGTTTGAGGGCAGGATCGGAACGTCTTCGCCGAAATGCGCTGGGTCAATCACGGCTGTGGGCTTTCGGCATTTCAGGCGACCTGCCGATCTGTGCCGTCCTTATCGGCGATCCGCTCGACCTTGCCACCGTTCGGGAAGTGCTTCAAGCCCATACCTTCTGGCATGAGCGCGGCTTGAAGAGCGATCTGGTCATTCTGAACAGTGAAGCCGGCGGATACGATCAGCCTCTTCAGCAGCAATTGATTAAGCTGATCCAAACCCATTCCACACATACAGGCGTCGACCGGCCGGGAGGAGTATTCCTGAGATCCGCCGAGCAGCTTTCCGGAGAGGATTTGACTTTAGTTCTGAGCGCAGCCCACGTGGTGATCGTTGCGTCGCGCGGATCGCTCGCTCGGCAGTTAAGCAGTCTGCCTGAAATCAGCACTTATCCACCTATCGCCGGACCGCCCGCGCCGCGTCTTCCCGAACCCGGCCATCCTTTGCCGATGCCGGCGCTTGCCTATTATAACGGTTATAGCGGCTTTACCGCAGACGGCCGGGAGCATGTCATACGTCTTGAGGGCAACAGGGAAACGCCCTCCCCCTGGATCAATGTTTTGGCCAATCCGAGCTTCGGCACTTTCGTGGATGAGACCGGGCAAGGATTCACCTGGAACGGCAACAGCCAGCTGAATCGTTTGACTCCCTGGCACAATGACCCCACAGAAGTTGATTCCTCTGCGGGCATCTATCTGCGCGACGAAGAAACCGGAATATTCTGGACCCCGACTGCCGCACCGGTCCGGGGATCCGAACCCTATCAAATTCATCACGGGCAGGGATATTCACGAATCCAGCACAACAGTCACAGCGTTGACCACGATCTCCTGATATTCGTTCCCGTGGATGATGGGGCGGGAGACCCGGTACGCATTCAGAAATTGAAGCTATTGAATCGCGCAAAGCGGAGACGCCGACTGACGGTCACTTTCTTCGCCGAATGGGTTTTGGGAAGAGACCGGGAAGAAACCCAGCTTCACGTAGTTACCAGTTGGGATCCCGTCACCCAGGCGCTTTTTGCCCGGAATGCCTACAACTCCGACTTCTCAAAGCACATCGCCTTTGCGGCCGCAAGTCCGGCAGCCACAAGTTATACCGCCGATCGAACGGAGTTCGTCGGGCGCAATGGGTCGGCGGCGAGTCCTGCAGCCCTCGGTCGCCGCTCCCTTTCAGGGCGTACCGGCGCCGGCTTGGATCCTTGCGCCGCACTTCAGGTTCGAATCGAGCTGGATCCAGGACAAGAGGCTGAAATCGCGTTCTTGCTCGGCCAAGCCGAGTCCATTCAGCAGGCACGTTCCATTATTGAAAAATATTCAAATCTCGGGCAAATAGACGCATCGCTGATCAAGACCAGGAGTTGGTGGGATCAGTTGCTTGGCACGATCCAGGTGAACACACCGGAGAAGACAGCGGACATGCTTTTGAATCGCTGGCTTCCCTACCAGACTTTGAGTTGTCGAATCTGGGGGCGTTCCGCACTGTATCAGTCAGGTGGAGCTTACGGCTTTCGCGATCAGTTGCAGGACGTCATGGCGCTAGTGCACGGTAAACCCGAGATCGCCAGGCAGCATATCCTGCGCGCTGCCGGGCGTCAATTTCTCGAGGGAGACGTCCAGCACTGGTGGCATCCGCCGTCCGGGGCAGGCGTGAGGACTCGCTGCTCGGACGATTTGTGGTGGCTTCCCTATGTCACGGCCTATTATGTCCAAATCACCGGAGACAAGGAGATCCTTCATGAACGCATTCCCTTTCTCGAAGGCCAGTCCCTCAAGGATGGCGAGTTGGAGGCTTATTCGACGCCGTCGGTTTCTATGACGGACGGGTCCTTGTTCGAGCACTGCGCCAAGGTGATTGAAAAAGGCTTTAGGACCGGAGAGCATGGGCTCCCTTTAATAGGTCTTTGTGACTGGAACGATGGATTTAACCATGTGGGTGTTGAAGGGAAAGGTGAAAGCGTCTGGCTTGCATGGTTTCTGATCGATGTCGTGAGGAACTTCCGTCAGATCTGCACTTTGATGAATGACCCGGGATTGGCTGACTTGTGTGAACGCCGAATCCGCCATCTCCATTCGGCACTCGACCTCAACGCGTGGGATGGGGAATGGTATCGGCGGGCCTATTTTGATGATGGATCCCCGCTAGGCTCCCACCTCAATTCGGAATGCCGCATTGACTCTCTGGCGCAATCGTGGGCCGCCATTTCGGGAAACGCGTCTCGTGAACGGATAGATCGCGCGCTGAATGCTGTCGAGCGGCACCTCGTCCGAGAGACCGAGAGATTGATCTTGTTGTTTACTCCGCCTTTTCAAAATGCCGAGCCGAACCCCGGCTATATAAAAGCCTATCCTCCTGGAGTCAGGGAAAATGGCGGGCAATATACGCATGCGTCGCTGTGGGTGGCTTTGGCATTTGCGCGCCAGGGAAACGGGAAAAGAGCGGTCGAATTATTGAGGATGTTAAATCCCATTGAGCTTACGCGATCTCCCGCCGGTGTAGCCCGCTATAAAGGCGAACCGTATGCGGTGGCGGCCGACGTGTACTCTCTTGAAGGACATGTCGGGCGAGGGGGGTGGACTTGGTATACGGGTTCAAGCGCCTGGATGTACCGGATATGGATCGAGGAAGTGCTCGGGTTCAAACGGAGAGGCAAGACTTTGACCATCAATCCAACGATTCCCGAAGAGTGGCCTGGTTTCAGCCTGACCTATGCTTATGGAAATTCTTCGTATCGTGTAACGGTTGTCAATCCTGAACACGTTGGCCACGGCATTGCGGGTGTGGAGTTGGATGGAGAATGGCTTCAAGGCGGCACGATTCCACTCCGGGATGATGGAAGCGAACACAGGGTGCAGGTTCGGATGGGTGGCGAAAAGCTGGGTACCGCAATGCAGACGGTAGGGGCTTCTCCAGGGAAGCGTTGCTGAGTTTTGGTCATCGACCAGAAGGAGGATGCGACGGCAGTGGGATGAGAGTTGGACCCGGCAGGTTCAGGAGTTTCGTTGTGTCGGCAAGGGAATGCCCAGGATAATCGTGTTGCGCCTCCACTTGGATTTGTGGCTTCCCGGAATGCCGTGTGCGCAGAGGCATGCAGGGTTGCTTTTGACGAGGCTCGATTTTGAATAGTTTGGGTCCGATGACCGGTGCATGGAATTTCTTGGTTTCGGCCTGGCTTCGACACCAAATGCGAGTCTTGCCTTGTCAAGAACAATGGCATTGAGATCACCATGGGTAAGATCTCCCCGCGCCCACCGCAAACGCCAACTGCTTCCTTCAAAAGGCTTTAACGAAAGTGCCCCTGATAGTTTTGGAGACATTTTAGGCTTTTTCTGTCGTGGGGGCGCTTCCGACAGAGTCCTAACGTTTCTGGACCGCGACCCCGGTCAATGATGACCAGCAGTGAGCCGAAAGCCTTCGATCGCGATAGCTTGCGGTCGCCGCAAAGTGCAAAAACCTCTGCTGCCCTGAGACCTCCATTTTCCCTTAATAGGACCAGCTTCCTGAAATGCTTCTCATTGCATTGGCTGTCGGCCTCGCGACGTTGCCTCGGGATCGCCAAGGGCGGGATGCCGCCGCGTCGCACGCTTCCAGCGCGAAGCTAAAGTACTTGTCTCTCTCAACCACTCCGACCTTGCAGTCATCCATGGGCGGCAGGGATCAGGGGGAATGTTGATTAAACCTGAAAATGATGTTCTGAGATTTTTCGCCCTAATTGCTTACTTGTACTAAACCGCTTCGCGGTATGTCAGTATCACCAGATTACAGCGTTGATCTGAGACCAACCACCGCCATTCCATTCCTTGTTTTTTTTCCTCAGTGAGGCTCGATT
>Ga0326728_10010973_pt1 | contig 20920 bp, 19 predicted proteins | sample MB3enrmetagenome_FD_207602 | JGI IMG/M metagenome (GOLD analysis project Ga0326728, IMG submission 207602) | Lab enriched peat soil microbial communities from McLean, Ithaca, NY, United States - MB31MN | ecosystem: Environmental > Terrestrial > Soil > Wetlands > Peat | place: USA: New York... | reverse complement strand
GGCATATTCGAATAAAATGGTGACTCAACTGCGCGACGCCCTGAACTGGATTGCTCCCATTCGCATTTATCCCGGCGAGGATGAATTGCAGGCTCTGGCCGAGGGGGTTTTCCGCGTGTTGAACGGAGAGGAGCATGCAAAGCGATTGGGAACGTTAGCGGCAGGTGCGCGCCAGGAACCGATTTGAGCGTCGGCGCATTGTGCGTCAATAGGCCGGCAGATTGAAATTGTAGAGCAGGTAAGGACCGTCTTGCCGAGTTAAAATAACTCCCTTCGGTTGATCAAACGCCCGATCACGAGCGCAGAGCCGGAATCAGTGAAATGGTCTCCATCTTTCATAAGGGGAACCTCATGCGCCGCATCGGCATACTCGACGCAACCTTCGCGATTACAAGTCGCCTTGTATAACGAGACGTAGGGCACATGCCACATACTTGTAGCGATGCTCTGCATTTGCGCATCTATAGTGGGGGAATAGGCAAGGAGATGTTTACTTGCCAGGTCTGGCTTGTTCCAGGCAATGGAGTAGGCCAGAAGCCTGGGCAACGGCGCATCATACTCCGCAACCGGACCAAAGATGGTAACTGGCACGTGATGCTGTTTGGCCCATTCGACCGTTTCCGTAAGTCCGGCCATATCTTGAGACTTCCATCTTGCCACTAAAAATAAACCTTGAATGGGATGCGCTGGCAAGTAAGTCTGAAAGATATAGCTCATCTCATTTTTGCAGCCGGAAGTGCCTGCTGGATGGACGAGCGGCTTGCAGTTAGAAATGCTGGTCAGCATAATATTATCGTCCGGAAGCGAAGACTTAAGGCCGCTCCAAAGCATCATGGCGTGACTATCGCCGATCAGCAAGTAATTCTTTTCCCCCTCGTTGAGCCGCAGACATTGGTCCATGTCAAGAATCGCGGAACGGTTGGTGCCAGTTATAAAACAATTCCCTGCGCGCTCCCGCTCTATAACATTGCGGCTATCGATAAAGGATGCGACGATTACGGCTTGACGCGAGAAACGCCCTTTGAACCCGTCGTTGAAAATCACAATTGCGGAAAACGCGATAAGAACAGCCATGACTGCCCCTGACAACGCGAAGAGCGGCCGGCGGCTGATACGCAACGGACCGCTGCGGAACGGACGCTCCACAAATCTCCAAGACAAAATTGCAAGCAGGAATGAACTGACAAATTCCATCCACATGTCAAATCGGAATGCTGGAATCATCGCGGCAATCCGCTGTGGTAACAAATCATTCAAATTGACTGACAAGCCCATCGAATGCAAAATGATAATCGGCCAATGCCAAAGATAAAGCGAATAGGATATAAGTCCAATAAATACGGCTGGAGACCGCGATAATACCTTGCTCACAAGCGATGGTCCATACTCGCCCGCGCCAATGATAAGTGCTGATCCGAGGCAAGGCGCAAGTGCTGCGACTCCTGGAAAAGGTGTATCTTTGGTATATTTCAAGACCGGGTAAACGATCAATCCGATTCCCGTTAGAGTAGCAAAGTTTCGCAAAACGCTGGAATAAAGACGAGGAAAGATACCCTGCGAAATAAGCGTTCCCAATAACAATTCCCAGGCTCTTGTATAGGGTAGATAAAACGCGGAGACGGGGTCATAATGCACTTTTACTATGCTCATCGCCAGCGACACGAAAAACAGAATCGCCACGGAAATCCGAAGCCGTCGCGGAAAAAACCACCGAATCACTACCAGGCAGAGCGGAAATAGAATATAAAACTGTTCTTCGACCGCAAGCGACCAGGTATGAAGAAGAGGATTTGATTCCGGTAAGTCGAAGTAACCGGAGTGTAACCAAAAATAGAAATTCGAAGACGATGTGACCGCTGCCAGCAAGGACTTCGCGTAATCGACAAACTCCGTTGGAAGCAGCAAAATACTGGCAACCGTACTGAACAGGATCAACATTACAAAGAGCGCAGGAAATATGCGCCTGATCCGCCGCTCATAAAACCCTAAAACCGAAAAACGGGATTCGGCTATCTCAGAAAATATGATTGCGCTGATGAGATATCCGGAGATAACAAAAAATACATCAACGCCTACAAACCCTCCTGGCAGATAACCGGCTCCAATGTGAAACACCATTACGCTTAGAACAGCGACTGCACGCAGCCCATCGATATCAGGGCGATACTTCAGACCGCTCTCTTGATTAAACAATATTCTCATGGAGTCAGTGTTCCCATATCCATCCACTGACAATAGAAATATGGTTCTGTATTATGGCACAACTACTGTCGGTTATTTTGTTAACGCATATTCCGCATAGCTATTGCTCTGGCATAAATTTTAATCAACAGGGAATAATTAATTTCCGCCGTAAATTTATTCAAAAACAGATTACGGCAATTTGCGCGCATCTGCTCGTATGCCACACCGGAAGAAAAGCGAAGTGCTCCGGCTACAAGAGCATCGACATTCCCTGGCAGAAAACGATAACCAGTTACGCCATCCTCCACTAACTCCCGCACACAGCCGAGATCAGCTGCGAGAACCGGAGTGCCTTGAGAAAACGCCTCAACCACTGTTTTTCCAAAGGTCTCAAACCACTCGGATGGAAAAACCAGAAACTTAGCCCTTGCCATCTCGCGATAGACCGCGCCCGGTGGTAGCGAACCCAAATATTCGACACCAGAATTGCTGGCAGCGCAGGCGCGTACTTTATCTGCCATCGGACCGTCGCCGATGATTTTCAGGCGAAGCGGCATTTTGCCCGAATTCCACGCCGAAAGTAGTGTTCCAATTCCTTTTTCCGGCGATATTCTTCCAACATAAAGTGCAAAGTTATCAGAAATCCTTTCTGCCATCCAAGTGTCTGAACCAACAAAGTTTGGCTTGACCACTACCTTGTTCGCAGGCAAACCACCCCGAATCAGAATCTCGCGCTCGAATTCCGAAACTGCAATAAAATGATCAATGCAATCCCAAGTGCGCATGAGCCGATGAAAAGCATATGCTGCCGTGACGATAGCGCTGCCAGCGCGGCTGTCACGATAGCAGCAATGCACAATACCATCTACGCGAAGCGATTTGCCGATGCAGTCCGTGCATACAGATCCATTGCGATAAAACAGCGCGTTCGCGCAGAGCATACGATAATTATGCAAGGTCTGAACAATAGGAATCTTCGAGTCGTCAGCCTCCATAATAATTGATGGTGAAAGCAACGGGAGCCAGTTGTGAATGTGTACTATGTCCGGCTGATAGTCACGTATCGCATTCCTCATCCGTCTTCGCGAATGGGCCGAATAAAAAACCGACGTAGCAGCAATCAGATTGCCGCGAATGCCATATATTGCGTCATTATTCTGCTCCAGTAATTCCACACAATTGCCGCGTTGCCGGAGTAACGCGATCTCGTCGCGAACGACCGCGTCTTCGCCAGCGCTGATTTGGTACCTGTTATGCGCTACCAGGATTCTCATATGCCGCTTTCTAAAACAGGTAAGTTAAAGTCATTTTATATAATAATGTTTCCGGTCGTGGCTCTTACCGCGCCGGCTAGTGCCGTGCTCACCAAACAATCGAAAAGAAGCAACCATTGAGAAGGTAAAACGCACATGAGTGAGCTGGCGTCTGTTATTCCGTCAACTAAACAAAATACAACCACGCACAGAGTAAGAATTGCTAATGATCCTATACCCCTCATGATGGCCTTTAGTGAGGTATATATTAGAGCGAGGTATAATCCAGAAGCCAAAGCCACTCCGACGAGACCTAAGTTGAACCACAGATTTAAGAACTCATTGTGAGCATGCGCTAAATGGCGTAATGTAGTAAAAGGATTAGGGCCGATATGATAAAAAGCGAATAGCCCAAAACCGCGAATCGATGGCCCGCTTCGAATTTTATTAAGAGTCTGTGCCCATAGTATCGTTCTTCCACTCAATGTATCTATGCCGCTCGGGCCCGAATGATACATATAATCATTAACCTTGGGAGACAGAATAATCCAGGCAGCCATAATTCCCACGGCAATCAATACTAGTCTTGCAAAGCGGCGCCTCGCGATCGCAGGTGCAAACAAACCGTATATTATTATGGCCACAACAAGCGCAATGATTCTGGTTCTGGCAAATGAAAAGTATAACCCGCTCACATAAAACATCATCAATAATATCGTAGATATCTTTGATATTGAACAATCCAATATTAGATATATGACAGATAAGAACCCAATACATATGTTTATAGAGATCGTGCCAACCCCTCCAGAGCTTACATTTTCCAATAAACGACCACTAGAATATCCAGTTATAATAATAGCTACAGGAACAGATGCGGCGGCAGCGTAAGCTGTGCCTTTGCAGACACTACGTAACACATCTCGAATCGGGCATAGCTTGCATAGTAGGTATGCAAAGAATACTTTTACCAGGTAGCTAAGATAGTAAAGAGCAGTTAAGAATGGGGAGGGTGTCCACAAAAGCGACAATCCACCCCATATCAGCAGGAGCACAGTGAATGTGGTAGCAACACCGAAGTGATTCGTTATCCGCTTATGGCCTATCATCAGTTGCTGTCTATGGCGCACAAAAAACACCATGAGCAAGTAGTATAGATAGATAAAATAAACTATACTACTTATCACATTCATTATACTTTCCTTTATCCCACCAAAGATGATAATAAGACTCAAAACCTGATAGCCCCAGACCAAGCTGGATAGCTTTAGCACCGTCGACTCTGATGTCGTAACTTTTATGGCCTGTATCCTTTCGAGTTATATATGCAGTGTGTTAAAATGCACAGACAATTAATTACTTCTATCATGCAGCGATATACGCCGTAAGGCTAGTCCAAGATAGCTCGCTTGCCCGCGCGACTGCTCCCATCGAAAGTTGCGCCATTTGTGAAGAAGACATTGTACCCAGGGAAACCATAGAGTTGGCAATGCTTGTAACCATCTGAGCCTCATCAATATCTGCCGTTGAAACTACAATACCGCATGATTCGTTGACTATAACGCCAGGACCGCCAAGGTCCAGACAGATAACAGGAAGGCCGGCAGAAAGCGCTTCCATAAGAATCATTCCTCCCGAATCATGAAGACTCGGGAAAACAAGAGCGGTGTAACGGTGAAGCAAGCCTAAGAGTTGCTGCCGCGGAAGGCTGCCTGCAAACTCCACGGCATGAGTCACGCCGTATCGCTTCGCTATAAAGCGCAACCAGTCTTCAGCCGGGCCGGCGCCAAACAGAGTAATTGTTGCATCGGGTATTACCCTGCGCGCTTCAGCCAATGCGCGGATAGCCAAATGTATACCCCTAAAATAAAGTAAGTTCCCAGCGAATACAAACCGGGTAGCATCTAGCGGCTTCCATCCGTCTTTAAGCGTGGCGCTGACTTGCGTTGCGACAGCTAAATGCACCTTTACCTTGGAGCGCCATTTTGATGGGACAAGACGCAGGCTCTCTGATGTCGTCACATAAATGCGTCCCGCGGAGGCGTATGCTTGACGTACCATTGGGCTATAGCGTTGCAACAAAATGCCCAGGTCGCGCAGCAACTCACGAGCTTTGCCGAGGATTGGTAGGCCGCGACGCAAGCGCATGGGCGCGCGTTCTCCGCCCGCAATAGGCCCAATGACAAACGGAATTCCAAGCCGTCCCATGAAGGAGCCGAATTTCAAGCTGGCAAAAGTTACATGGTAGACAACATTAAATGGCTTGTTATGATGGTGCTTAGCGGCCAGACGATATGCCCCCCATTGCCAAAGCACGAAGTAGAGAGAAAGAAACCATGCCTGCTTCTTAAGCTTTAGAGCCCACCTTGGAAGGTCGTAGTAAATAAAGTGCAATCCAGCAGTGCGACTCAAAGAGTCTGCTTCTATCACCGCCTGGCTGTTGGCGCGCGTAAGCACCCATACTTCATCGGCGAACGCGAGCATATGCATAGCCCTTTGCCAGCCAACCTCTTGTTCAGATCCTCGATTAGGTTCGCATGCGTATGCTGATAGCAAAACCCTCATATCATTTCCGCCTTTTCTAGGGATATGTGATAATTCAGGCAGTAGCAGCCAGTCAGCAATTTACAGACAATGCGGATGCTGATAGCTATCATGCGAAGAAGATTATATGTTTTGGGAACCGTATTATTTTTCCAGTAACGTAATCGGATAGCCCTGTCTTCCTGGTCGCTTTGTTCGCGCAAACGCCGGTTCTTCTGTTCAGGATAATAACGCATACGTGACCATTGACGCGCCACGTGCTTAATAGTCCCATGTTCGCTAAACCGTATCCATAGGTCGGCATCGAAAGCTAACTGAAATGTTGGATTTAATCCACCGACTCTATCATATATTGTTCTCCTCCAGAACGTAGACATTCCTGGAATATAGTTATAAGTGTACATCCAGAGGAATCGACTAAAGAAAATCTCTTTCTGGCGGCGTAAAAATGTTCCACTTGCGTCGATCCACGTTGAATTTCCGTAGGCCACATCAACGTGCGGATGACTGGAAAAATACTCGCCAACTTCACGCAGTGATCCGGGCTCTAATAGGTCATCACTGTTGAGGAAGCAGAGGATTTCACCGGTGGCATGCGAAAAGCCCTTGATAATTCCCCGTACTTGTCCGCCGTCCGGCTCGCTGCACCAAAACTTCATGTGCTTCTCGTACTTGCGTATGATCTCCGGGCTTTCGTCCTTTGATCCGCCATCAATCACGATCAACTCGAGTATCGGATAATTCTGATCAAGAATGGAACAAAGGGTTAGTTCCAGATACTTCGCTTGATTAAACGATGGGACAACAACGCTGATCTTAGGGAGCATCTTCATTGCATTTCAACTCCTCTACGAGATGAGCATTCATTCTTGGCACAAAAGATCTATGATAGCAGTATAGCTTTCGGGCACAGGATTGGTGCCGTAGTTTCTGCGTTCAGACCAAAGATAAAGCGTGCAAAGATTCATCAGGTAGGCCAAAGCCTGCGTTTGCGCTTTGTTGCAAAACTCCTTGCCAAGCCACATCTGAGACATTTGCAGAGTCTGGTTCATGCACTGAACTATCCCGGCCGTTGACCTGCTCCGTAATACCATCGGCAACATTGCAAAGTGAAGCGGGTCAAACAAGGGAAGATGCTCATAGTCCGCATACTCCCAGTCGAATACCTTGGCAACATTGCGTTCCACGCGAATATTCCATGGGGTAAAGTCGTTATGCGCAGCCACCATCAAGATCGGCGACCCAGAAAACGACTGCTCGATTCGCCGCATTCCCTTATTAAGACGGGTTGACCATGCTTCGGACATCAAACCGCTGAGATCATTCAAGCGCGTGCACAAATTGTGGTATAACCTGGACTCTTGAAGCCGCATAGTCTGGCGAGAGTACTCTTGAAACTTCCGCAGAAAAGTATAGTGCAATTTTCCGAATCTATAGTCGAGCTTACCAGAAAGCGGGGTTTCTGCCACGAAGGAGAGTGATGTCCCGGTGTGATGAGCAACAAGTTCGGGGATGTGGTCAACAAGCGCCGGTTGATCCGGCAAATTGCGTAACCAGTTAGCTTCATTGCGGAGCAGGCGGTCAACCGCTTCTCCGCAGCCTGCCTTGATGATAAACAGCGGCTCAACCGTCTTCTTGTTTAAAAGGAGAATGATGTCTTTTGTCCATGGGCCCGGCGCCCCGGCACGACTACAGGATAGCCCAGCCTCTTTGCCGATTGTGTCTCTGATCAATGCCAGTCCTTCAGCCTCCACGCAACTTGCGACGCTCATGAGACGTGGCAGGCGCGCCATGGCACGCAAAGGAAACTCCAACCACCCGGGGCGGAAAAGATTCCAGCATGCTTGCTGCGCGGCAGCATCGCGCGGAACGGTAAAGCGTGTCCGCCCATTCCAGCGCAGCGCAAGATGCGTTCCAGAGATTTGGTCCTGTACTTTGTAAAAACGACTTACTTCATCCACGATTGCCTTTGCCCTCGCACAGTACCCCAGAGATGGCTTGTTCCACATCCGCTACCACCTTATTAAGGGGTTGCGAAGCGTTGATGATGACATGGTTTCTTTGTTTTCGAACGAAGGCAAAGTATGTCTGGCGTTGCCGCTCGGTCTCCTCCAAGGGGACCTCCTGCTTGCGCGCTTGCAAAACTTGTGCTGAAGTATCCAGCAGCACCCATAGACTAGGCGTTGGAATCAGCTTGCCAACCAGCTCGGCGGCCCATCGCGGTCCTCCGTAGCGATAACGTTTTGGATCAACTAGGAGGTCATGATAGTAGCGGTCGTAAATGAGTAATTTCTCTTTATCATCCTGAAAAATGTGCGCGTACCACTCCTCTATGAGCCAGACAAATATTTTTGCAAGCGAGGAGAACGCTGACCGTGGCGATTTGCCGTGAGGATTGACGACGATGGTTACTGGTTCGCCACGCCTCCGAACGACAAGGAACGGCTTCAGATGACGCATAGTCACTGTGCGCCCTATCCGATTCAACCGGCCCATCAATCCCTGAATAACGGAGCTCTTACCCGCCCCATCAGGACCAAGAATAACTATCTTCAATTTGAATTCTCTGACTTAAAAAGTCAAAAAGCTTTTGAAAATGGTTGGCGCGATCAAAATCGTTCGCTGTCCGTGGCAGTTCTGCTTACACCCGACGGCAATCTTGCGGAATATAAATGGGACCAGCGCTTGTTATATTGAACGACATAGTCGAGGATGGCAGCCACTCCAGCATTGACCTCTTCTCGATTAAAAGTTGGGATAGAAATCCAATTGTCCACGTCACCTTGATTTTTTCGTTGCGCATCGCGCCGAAAAACAAGCAAGTTCTGCCCATCTTGCATCCTTCTTCGAATGTGCCAAGCTATGGGACGATCTGCCACCACAACCCTGATAAACGCCTGCTTAAGTTTTTCTTTCAGGCAGTTCTGCAGAGCCGAGGACTCCATTGTTGTGTCAATGCCAATGACCGGCACCGTTGGGCATTTGTACACATCTGCCTTTCGGTATAGCCAGTGTGCGGTGGCGCGAGCGGCATTCCAGGGATGGGAGAAACCATAGATTGACATCAAAGAAATAATCCCAGTCTGACGCTTTCGCAGATTGGCGTCCGTGTCAGGTCCCAGCACCGCGGCAATAAACTCCGCCCCTTTGCTCCACTTTTTTTGAAATTCACTCTCGATTTCTGCTTTGTTCGTCATGACATACAAGTCGCGCGGGAAGGCCGTCCATATCGGACTACGCCGCAAAAACGATCGTGAATGTTTTTGCAACACGGCTTTGATAAACCAGAGGCTTGGGTCAAAGTTAAATCCGTATGGCCCCTCTTGTGCCTTAATGGGGAACAGTCCCCCAAAATCTACCCACGCCAAGACTACTTTGGGAATAACATGAAGCTCCCAGTAGGCAAGGTCCGACTCCTGAATGCCAATGCACCGCGGTCCCCAGATCGGATGCATAAGCGAAATCCATCGTACTCCGTGGCTCCGAAGGATTTCAGAAAAGCGAACGGCGGCACGGAAGGCTTGTTGCAAATCGGGTATATGTAGGTCCAGGTCGCGTCCAAGTACTCCAGTATTCGGGTCAATACCATGTAGAACACACGATGTAATGTTTTCCGAACGAAGATAATCCGCTAACTCACGAAATGGCGTTGCTCTGTCCGTTGTCAACTGATGCTCCTTACTCATCGACCCGAAAAACGAGCTTTTTGAGCACCTGCCGAATTGTGTAGCCAGGCTGCAGCAGCATCGCCGGTAGAAGTTTGATGATCAAGGCTGGGTATTCCCTCTGCGCATAGTGCATCACGGCTGCCTTGTAGAATATCTTGGCCAAGTCTTTGCGTTCCCGGTTTAATCGGGTTAGTAAGGGCGCGGAACGCTGGCTCAGAAGAAAGGATTCCAAATCCAGTTCCGGCATTCCCGCCCTGCGATGCAACATACAGTCTTTCAACCAGCGAACTTTGGTGCGAGTTAGGCGCGCTCCCGAGATCGACGCCGCGTTCCCGTGCATTCGATAATTTAGCAGATACTCAGGCTGCACCAGTATCTTATAGCCTTTCTCCACGAGACGATTCCATAGATCGACATCTTCCGCCGGCCAAAATGCCTGGCGATACCCACCTACTGCCAGCACCGCGTTCTTGCGCAAAATGGCCGCCGGATGGCTGAATGCGATCAGCTTATTGGCCTGATAGAGCGCCTGAACGGCCTCATGCGTGACCAGCGGCGATTCGCCCCTGGCGATCATTCTTCCCTGGCTATCGATGTGCCTGATCCAACTGCTGGCCACGTCCAGCTCCGGGTGCGCGGCCAAGAAAGCCAATTGGCGTTCGAGACGGTTGGGCATCATCACGTCATCCGCGTGCATCACGGCCACCCACTCGTTCGCGGACAGCGCCAACCCTCGATTCAGTGTCGGCGAAACACCCATATTCTCATGCGATTCCACGCGAATGCGCGAATCCCTTAGAGCATAACTTTGGGCTATTTCACGGGTGCGATCCTGAGATCCGTCGTCCAGGATTATGAGCTCGAAATCGCTCCAGGTCTGCGCGAGCGCACTTTCAATCGCTTCCGCCAGAAATCGCTCGGCATTATATGCCGGCATTACAATTGAAATTTGCAACGGCGAACCCCTTGTTACGGCAGTATGTATTTGAGATATTGAACTTAGCAATCATATCCTGTTATAACTGCGGCATTCACCGAGTCAGCCTGTTTCGCTGCGAGAGCCGTTTGCAGTCCGACGCGATCTGATTTCAGAAACAGGGAGACGCCGACGATGCTTTGAAACAACACCTGCGTTCCAAGAAGTCCGAGCATTGTTCCGTTGAGTCCCAGCTGCTTTGCCGCCGGAACCGCAAAGGTGAATGCAAGGGCGGTCATTGCCAGGTAAGACCAGAAAATCGGTACGGTATACTCCAGGGCCTGCAACCCGGCGCGTAACGGCACTCCAACGAACATGATGACGTAAAGCAAGGCATATAGCCTCAGAATGTATCCATACTGAACCATCTCAGGCCCGTAGATTAACCGCAGCCAGACCCCCGGAGCTACGGCCATGACAAATGCGAAGAGCAGGGTCAGCCCACCCCATTTCACCAGAATCGATCGGGTGTAGGCGAGCATGGAATGCACCCCGCCTTCATGAAGACGGCGCGCGGTCTCCGCCGGAACGATGTTATCCAGCCCTTGAAACCAAATATGGGTCACCCCCATCAGGTTCCGCGAAGCTCTCAAAACACCGGCGGCGGCGGCTCCATAATAAATCGGAGCGGCAATTAAAAAGAGATTTCCAGAAGTCCACTGTAGCAAGGCCGATGCGCCGAGCCAGCGAGAAACTCCCCAATGGCGCCGCGAGATAGATCTGATCCATTCCCGGTTGAAAACCAGCGGTTCCATCCAAAACCATCCAGGCAAAAGCGCGATTAGCGAGGTACCCGCCATTGTCCATAGCGCGGTTACGCTGTTCAAGTGCCCTACTCGATGCAAGAAAAATAAAATAGGCAGTTGAATAAGGTAACTAAGAACGTCATCGGCAAACGCGCGGCGGCTTTGGCGGGTAGCGAAGAAATATCGCCGGACAAAGTCCTGCATTTGGTACGCAAAAGCGGAGACCGCGAGGGGCAGCGCGAGCTGCCGCAAACCTATATGCGGAAAAAAGTTGTCTGAAACCTCCAGGACGATGAGGACAAGGACAAAACAGCAGGAAACGAGGACCAGTTCCTGAAAGACCACGGCGCCAAAGTAAGAGGGCCTGTCCTTCTCTTCCTGCTTGGGGCCAATGCTTATCATCGGCGCGATAATCAGCGCGGACTGAATACTATTGACGAAAAGCACCGACATCCACGCCAGCGAAAAAACGCCGAACTCGCGCAAGCCCATGAAGCGAACGAGCATCACAGCGGTGATAAAGTTAGTCGCGCTGACAACAGATTGGTCGGTAAGGGCCCAGATTTCGCGTTCCAGAAATCGCCGCGGCGATAACTTTGTAACATGCTTCCGGAGCGTGGCTTTTTCGCTCATCCTGCCCCCAGAACGCCAGCGATTATATTTGTATGGAGATCCCATGCGGGCAGCAGCGATTTCTTAGATGACAGGTTCGACTCAGTTGCCGGCAGGCCGCTTCCGCTCATCATAAAGTCTCTTCTAATGCCAGCCGGATAACATATGTGATGCTCTAAGTCAGGATCACGCCGAAAGAGTAAGCGCGCTGCGCTGAATTACGACTGACTCCATCTCGGCCCCATTCAGTTCACGGGTGGGTAATGATAACCGACGAAGCTGCCGCTCCGATAATTGTCTGCGTGTTAGTTAATGTTGCTTTGATCTTGCTCGTGGGCACGTAAACAATATCCTGCGCTTGCAGAGCGAGCGGTGTCTGTGTCCCCTTTGTAATAGCATCATAAGAAAGCGGGAAATCCAGAACTGTTCCGTCGGGATTGCGGCGAATCACCCGAAGGCCGCTGGTTTTGGCCTGTATAGTCATTCCTCCGCTCAGCGCCAGGGCCTCGGCAATATTCAGCTTCCCATCTTCCTGCATCATGTAGCCGCCTGGACGGCCGACCGCGCCCAGAATATAAACGATGCCCGCACGCGGAACGATAACCGTATCGCCGGGACGCACGAGAATGGAGGCTGCCGCGCGAGTGCCCTGACTGCGAGAATAAGGAACCTCTTGCTCTGGCGCGGTATCGTCAGTTCCGCGGCGGATTTTAATGCGCGCGCCCGCCAGGGGAGTAACGCCGCCTGCCTGCGCAAGGATTTCACCCAGCATGGCGGGGGCAATCAGTGACACCCGCCCCGGATTAACTACCTCGCCAATTACCGTCACGTATTGGCCGGCATACTGCTGCACGTCGAGAGTTACTTGCGGCTGGTTCAGTATCTGGCGGTCCTTGAGAACAGCCTCAAGGCGCGTTGCGGCCTCTGACAATGTCAATCCACGAACGTTCACCTTGCCGCACAGAGGAAGCGTCACGTCTCCCGCAAGGTCCACGCGGTAGGAATTGGATAACTCAGGAGTGTCATAGACGTTAACACTCAGCAAGTCTCCGGGCTCGATGCGCAACTCGGAGATATCTTTGGGCACGATGATTGGTCCTGAACCTGGAGACACAACCCCGGCCTTGTTGTTGGAGGAAGCAGGGCTTGTTCCAGGGAGCGTCCGTTGAGAGCCTGAACCACTGCTCTCTTCAACCTGGGCATTCCCTCGAACAGTCATCATCATCCCCAACTGCAGGGAAACACCGAGCAGGAGCAGAAGGCCGCGGCTGAAAGCCATCCTACGCATTGCTATAATAACTCTGCACATTGTAGCCATACACGCTCCGATATTCAGTTGCGGACATATCCACTGCTTCAATCACCAAGCCCAGAATATGGATGCGGTTCCGGGCAAGGGTCTGGACAAAGCGCTGCAACGCCTTTCGTGAAGTTCGTCCCGCGCGCAGCACGCCGATGGCTCCATCGCAGTAAGTCCCCACGATCATAGCGTCGGCGACTGGCAAGGAAGGCGGGTTGTCCACTATAACAAGGTCAAATCGCTCCCGAGCTATTTCAAATACCTTTCCGAGTTCGCCTGATCCTAGTAGCTCCGAGGCGAGCGGGGATTGACGGCCCGCGGGCATCAGGGTCAGATTAGGCTCCACGGGATGGGCTCTCAGGGCATCGTCAAACGATTTCAGGCCTGCAAGAACATCCGCTAATCCATCTTCCCGCGCGGCACGGAAGAGGGCATGTTGCCGGGGACGGCGAAGATCGGCATCGAGGATGAGCACCCTTATGCCGGTGGCGGCAAAAGCAAGTCCCAGATTATAGACGGTATAAGATTTGCCTTCTCCGGGCAAAGCGCTGGTAATGGATAGGATTTTTAGTTTACGTCCCACGCCAGATAGAGTTAGTCCTGACCGTAAGCTGCGGAACCCTTCAGCCGTGGCGCTTTCCGGAGCCATCAGGAAAGAGCTCGATTCCGCTGCCAGGGGGCCTTCGCGCGGTTTGGCCTCCATGCGGTGAAAAGGGATCATGCCCAGCACGGGCAGGTTGGTAAGCGTCTCCACCTGGAAGCTGTCCGCGAGAGTATCATCCTGGCTTTCCAATAGGTATGCCATGCCGACGCCCAGAAAAAGACCGCCAAAAAGACCGGCAGCAATGAACAAAAGTTTCTGCGGCATCCAGGGCCGGCCCGGAGGGCGCGCGGGGTCGGCGACGGTCACATTCGTCGCGCTGTTGCCCGCGTCGATGTTAGCTTCCTGCAGCCTGGCGTAGAGAATGTCGTATAATTCGCGGCTGGAGTGGGCCTGAGCCATGAGAACGCCCAACTGCACGACATCATCGTTCATCTTGCTGGTTACCTGCTTTTGCGCTTCAAATGCGGAACGCAGTGACTTTTCATTCTCCTGCGCAAGGACAAGATCGTTTTTTGCCCGCTGTTTGATCTTCCCTATCTCGATTTGCATCTGGTCGTGAAGCGACTTTAGCTGATTGGCGATTTCTGCCAGATGTGGATTCTTGGGACCATATTTAATCTCTGCGTTGGCATACGCTACCCGTAACGTTGCGTCTTGCGCTCGCAGCGCATGGAGCGTCTCCAGGCCGCTTCCCTGGGAGAGGACTGTTGAGCCAGTGAGGTCTGGAAGAGAACTGGAATCGAGCGAGGAGATCAGATCTGGATTTTCCGTTGCCGTGAGGCGGTAGACAGCCTCACGCGCCATGCGCGTGGCTTCTGCCTGGGTTACCTCGTTGTTCAGCACTCCAAGACGTTCCAGCTCCGGGAAGTTTACTGAGCCGCTACCCCCGCCACTCCCGCCGCCACCCTCGCCGCCGCCAAGCAATAATGAAGTACCAGACCCGCTCCCCCCAAGTGTCGCCAGACCCAGCATCGCGGCGGAAAGGTTGTGAGAACGCTCGAACTCCGCCACAGCCTGCTGGGTTTTGGCAACTTGGTCGGATAGATCACCCAACTGGGAAGAAAGCCACTGCGACACCTCTTTCGATGAGCTGAAGTTCGAGCTAAGGAGATAAGACTTATATTCGGCAACGACCTGGTTGGCGATCTTCGCGGCTACGACCGGATCTTTGTCTGTGTAAGTAATGGCAATAAGACGCGAATTCCCGACTTCTTTAACCTGTAAATGCGCCTTGAAGTTTCCAACCAGCGCTTCACGCCGCTTGGCAGGCAGCTCGTCCGGATTTGATACGAGAGGCCCCGGCTCGTTGCTGAACCGGTCAGGATTCTCCTTGCGGAGCATTCCCATCTTGTTCATCACAGACAAAGCAATCGAGTCATCTTGGATAACTGCGGTTTCGGTCTCAATCTTGGTTTTCAGCTCATCTTGGTCGCCCACAGCCAGCGAGGCAAGGGTGGAGAGCACATCGCCCCCGCCGCTTTTTTCCTGATTAAGCTCGATAGTAGCGGTGGCTCTGTATCTCGGCTGCATAAAAATGCATACGAGAATCGCCGTACCCACGCAAAAAGCTACGCAGGCTGCCACAACCACCCTTCGCTTCCACGGAACAAGCGCAAGCTCCTTGAGAGACACTTGATCCTCGGGATCGAAGAAGCCGCCACGTTCGGCGAACGTGTCTACGGGGAGGCCGGTTTGAGTCTTATTTTCTTCAGTCAAGTGGATTCTTCGTCTCCGGCCTTCAGTTGGCTTTTCATGGAATCTGGCTTAATTCCGCTTGCGTGGGATAATTGGCGCAACACAGCCGTGCAGAACTAAGTATGGTTGTTATCGGACGCAACTCTTGAGCATAGCTTCGCTATCCTCACTTGGGTAAGGTGGTTTTCCACAGACCATCCCGGCCGGAAAATGACGGCTGCTTTACGGCTAAATTGCTCACGGGATGAATGAACCGCATTCGAGTTGAATGTCTTGACCCGCCTCATCAGCAGACCCAAGTACCTAACGTGTAGACTAGCAACGGTCAATTCATCCGTCAACTTACGTAAAAGTATCGCCGAGCCATACCCCCCATCCCGGAATGATTTGATTTTTACGCTATAGCATTATCATGGAGAGTGAAATGTCATGGAGTGCGCCTTTTCGGCGTTCTTGTTTTTGTGTTATAGGGTGATTGAAGGGCGGGAGAGGCCGGCGCGCAAGCACAAAGTTGCTTCCCAAAGCCCCCGAGCTGCATCTCTTCTAGCATGAGCCAGGAAAAAGCAACCTTTGGAGCAGGATGTTTCTGGGGAGTCGAGGCGGCCTTTGCGGCCATTCCCGGCGTAACGGCGACGGCCGTCGGCTATGAGGGCGGATCGCTGGAGCGTCCCAGCTATAAGGACGTCTGCACCGACCAGACCGGCCACGCCGAGGTGGTCGAGGTGGACTTCGACCCCGCCAGGGTCAGCTACGAGCGGTTGCTCGATACTTTCTTCGCCCTCCATGATCCCACCACCCTCAATCGCCAGGGTCCAGACACGGGCACGCAGTACCGCTCAGCCATCTTCAGCCACTCGCCCCGGCAGGAGGCGCAGGCTCGCGCCAAAATAGAGCAGCTCACCGCGGAGGGCCGCTTCAAGCCTCGATCTATCGTCACCAAGGTCGAGCCCGCGCAAACCTTTTGGCGGGCGGAGGAGTACCACCAGCGCTACCTCGAAAAGCGCGGCCAGGCAAGTTGCCATATATAGCGGCCAGCGCATAGCTGGACGGAAATAGAATTTCCGTGCCTCAGTGCAGAATCTCTGAGAAGTTGCTGCGGGGTTTGCGGTTCTCCAGGTAAGCCTCATCAAGCTCGATTGCCACTTGCAACAGGGTATCCCCGTCCGCCAGGTGCATCCTCATCTGGCCGAACTTCTCCGCCAGCGCGCCCGCCTGTTCTGCGGTGATCTTGCTGGAGGGGCCCGAATGAAATCGATATTTATCGATCAAGCCTACGATTTCAACGACATCTTCCCTCGGCTTCTCCTCCAGCGCCAGCAGCGCGGCCTGCGCTTGATAAATGCTCGAATAGCGCTCGGCCTCCTCGTAAGGCATATAAGCCAGCGCGCCGGTTGATTGTGCTGTTCTCCAAGCCGTATCGGGAAAGGAGATTCCGCTGGAGTTGACCGTCAAGCTGGCATGCTGGGCCATGGAGTCGTTCGGATTGTCCTGGATACGTTGCATCATCTTGAGATCGGCGTCAATTTGCTCCCGCCAGACCTTCAGCCCCGGCTGCACACCCTTTAATTGTTCCAGATTGTGCTCTATCTCCGCCCGCAGGGCCACCCGCGCCTCCTCGGCGAGATGAAGGTGATGCCGCCACTCGACGCAACTCTCAATCTGCACCGCGATCAGCAGGCCTACAGTAATCGTGAAAAGGTGGAGCAGAAACTCCCCAAATCCGTGAATCTTACGCGGCAAATGAATGTCGAGCATGGGCGAGCGAACCTCTATGCAGTGTTCCGCGCGCACGGCTCAACCTAACCTCGCGCGGACAAGCACGTTATATCACGAGCAGTGCCGTGGTTTACTCGGCGGTTGGAGTCGGCTTAGCCGCTCCCGGCTCATCCCGCCACAGCCACGCAATCCACCAAACCAACGCGGCTATGTAAACCATCTTGTTTGCATTCAACAGTTTGGCGATCAAATCCAAAGTGCGTTCATACTCCGCCTGGCTTTGGGGATGCGCAGTTCTTACGATGGACTGCAACACGGTCTGTACGGCCAGCCAAGTGATGGCTACCGTCGAGAGTCCAATGGAAATCATCTGTGTGTGGCTTCGCCAACCGGTCTTGAAATGGCGGCCAAACAGCACTACCAACAGCCCCAGCTCTACCATCAGCAAGTACACCAGAGTGTTGCCCTTCAGCGCCGCCAGTTGCATCAGGTGCAGCCTGCCGAGCGTCGAGTCCAGGGCCAGATCTTTCTCTGATGGCCAAGGCCCCCAAAATACCGTTCCAATGAAAGCCACAATCAGCAGCCCTGCCGTATTCACGATCCACAGGGAGAGCTGTGCTCCGGCAAAAGCCCTCCGCGCTACCTCTACCACCACTAGAAGGGCAAGGATCACTCCGAGATCGGCCAGTGTAAGAAGGATCTCCTGCAAGGGAATAATCGCCGTCCGGCCCGTCAGCAGGACCTCGGCCATCAGTTGCAGGGCAGACAGCGCGATACCGGCAGTGAACCACGGATAGCGCCGCGCCCGGTCGCGGCCCAGCAAAACCACCAGCAAGACCAGTTGCGCGGCAAATGTAAGCGTCCAGAGAACCTGGCGCACGGGAAATTCAAAATGGGGATGCATCTTAACCTTATCCGGGCCGCGAGTGAGATGCTTCGCCGCCCCTCTCTATTTTAATGGTCCGAGGGCTACTTCCGGGCGCGGGTAATCCAGGCGTCCAGGTATTTCGCCTTAGCGGGGTTGGCGGCAACACTCGCCTGGTGGTAAGCCATGCGCTGCTGTCGAAAAGCTGCTATAAGCGTGAGAGGATTACAGGCATTTGCAGCTGCTACGGTTTTTGGCCCCCACTCACCATCTACCACCAACGGGTCACTCAAGGTAAATGAATTCACCGCCTGCTGCAAACAACGCACCGAAGTACTGCTGCCGCAGTTGACCGCAAAATCGAAGACCCGCTTGCAAAGCTCGTCGGAATTCAGTTGCGCCAGCCACATATTCCAGAAGTGGTTCTGATAGAACTTCTGGATGAGCGGCTCGCGGCTGGCCTGGTCTGCCGCCGCGATGGCCGCAAACTCCGCCGGCCATGCGCCCGAGTTGATGCCGCAAATGGCGTAGCAGGGACCGTCACCTCCGCCGGGGCTAGCGTATGGAACCTGCGCGCAGGCGCGCCGAGGATCCTCGTTGTCCATCATCCAGTTGTACGCGCTATCCCAATTTGCCATAGTCCCTCATTTCACCGCGGAAATTGTGTAAATGAAAGCGAGCCAGCGAAAGGACAAAGAGATACGGATGGTGCCCGGAGAGATTTGAACTCCCGGCCTAACGCTGCCAATGCTAAAACCTGCTTGGAATCAACAACTTGAGGTGATGCGAATACGAATGGCGAGTCGCCGAAATATCGATCTGGGGCGGCTCTTCACGCCATCAAGCAGCACAATGTCAAAATACCATAAGGACACGAAGTAGGCACATAAAAAGGCATAGGATTGACCCGGCCAAATTAGCTTCTTGGACCACTCACTGTGCCGGAACTGCACACGTGAAGGCGCCGAAATTGTGCAGCCGCCCGTTTTACTGCAATCTTCCAGAATTACAAGCCCTTCAGCAGTCATTTAGATTTAGAATGACAGCAGAGGGAAATATCCCCCCGATTGCCCGGGAATAAGAACGGGATACATCCCCTGGAGGATGGAGATGCGTGAGGACTTGATCGCAAGCTTACGGAAGATGATTGTCAACGACTTATTCGTCGAGATCGCCGAGAATAATATTGGTTTGGATGATGGACTCCGGACAGTCGTAGGTTTGGACTCGGTCGGATTTGTGGATTTACGCGCGCTTTGCGAACAAAGATTTAACATCGAGATCAGCGACGACGACTATACGCCCGAGAATTTCACATCGATTCGGTTGCTGGCGGACCTGATCGACCGTTTGCAAGCCAAAAGAGCCGCGGCAGCAGGCGCTACCCGGTGACTTTGACTCCCCCGTATGACCGCGAAGGCCTCGCGGCGGAATGATTTCACCTGGAGCCGAAACGGCGTGGCGGCCGAAGACGCTCCCATAGCGCGTAAATCCGTAACTTTGCCGATCCGCCATGAAAGTAGAGACAACCACGGAAAGTCCGCCACAGTAAACTAAAATACTGCTATAGCTCACTTTTTTCTCGTCTATACGCCCGAGATACCATCAACATATGTCATCAGGCTCGCGAATTGCAGTAACGGGAATGGCTTGGTTGACTGCCCTGGGAGGTGGCCTGGAATCCGTGTGGCAGGCGCTGCTCGATGGAAAGACGGGCATGAGGCCCGTCGCGTACGCAGGGCGGTTGCGCAATATGCTGGCCGCGCCAGCCATGGACACGGAGATTCCGCCTTCCGAACGGCTTTTAAAAATGACGTGCACGACCATACGGAAAGCGCTGGCGTCCGCCAATCGCGAACCAGACGACCCGGAAGTGCGATTCATTCTGAGCACCAGCCTGGGCGCATATCTGGACGATGAGGCTTCGCGCACTCCACTTTCGGGCTGGGCCACAGATGTGGCGCGGGGGCTGGGAGCAACTACGGCGCCGATCGTGATTTCGACCGCATGTTCATCGGGCGCCGACGCGATCCTGGTGGGCGCGGAGTTGATTCGTTCGGGAGAGGCAAAATGCTGCGTGTGCGGCGGCGCGGATGTTCTGACGCCGAACAAGCGGCTGGCCCATTCGGCGCTGGGAACCATGTCCCCGACTCTGTTGCGCGCCTTCGATCTCCGCCACGATGGGACGCTGCTGGGCGAAGGCGCGGGGTTTATCGTTCTCGAACCGGAAGTGCGGGGACAACCCTGCCATGCCATTTTAAGTGGCGCTGGCTCTGCCAATGACGCTACGGGAATGACGGTAGCCGACATCACCGGGTTGTCCGCGACGTATGCGATACAACGATCATTGGCGGATGCAAATCTGCCCTTGTCGGCAATAGGGCTAATCAACGCGCACGGTTCCGGAACCGTGATGAACGACACTACGGAAAGTAACGCATTCACTGCATTGTTCACGGGATCATCGCGCCCATTGGTTTTTGCGACCAAGGGTAACTTCGGGCATACGCTGGGTGCAACCGGCGCTATTGAAGCGATAACGTTGATTTTGGCGATGCGCGAGGGTCGCGTTCCGCCAATCTATGATTTGGAACAACCGCTGCCGGAATTCTCTTTGCCGCTGGCGATTTCCCAGCCTGTGTCCTGCGCGACCAGGGCGGCGTTGAGCCTGACACTCGGGTTCGGCGGATTTGACACAAGTCTGATTTTTGAGGCGGTGTCATGAGCGAACTGTACCAATTGACGGTCGCGGGGTCG
>Ga0326728_10010972_pt1 | contig 20920 bp, 17 predicted proteins | sample MB3enrmetagenome_FD_207602 | JGI IMG/M metagenome (GOLD analysis project Ga0326728, IMG submission 207602) | Lab enriched peat soil microbial communities from McLean, Ithaca, NY, United States - MB31MN | ecosystem: Environmental > Terrestrial > Soil > Wetlands > Peat | place: USA: New York... | reverse complement strand
CTGGACCGCAAGATCACCCGCACGCAACGGCTGGTGGAAAAGTCGGTGAACATCGTCCACAAGTTCGCCCGCGAATTGCGCCCGGCGGTGTTGGACGACCTGGGGCTGATCCCCGCCCTGCATTCGTTCATGAAAAACTTTACCGCGCGCACCGGCGTCCGCGCTTATTTGACGGCCTTTGCAGGAGTGGAAAAATTGGACACCGCCAAACGAACGGTGCTCTTTCGCGTCGCCCAGGAAGCGCTGGCCAATGTCGCCAGCCATGCCCAAGCCAGCCGGGTGGAAGTGAGCATCCACAAACTGCCCGGCTGCATTTGCATGAAAATACAAGACGACGGCAAATCCTTCCAAGTCGAACGCGTCCTGCACGGGTCGGGAGGCAAACGCCTGGGCTTGCTCGGCATGAGAGAGCGGTTGGAAATGGTCGGCGGCCGTTTCGATATCCAGTCCGCTCCGGGCAAAGGCACGGTCATCCACGCGCGCATTCCCTCCGGCAAGGCCGCCCCGGCGGGATCATTAACGGAGTCCGCGGCGACCAAACTCAAAAGCCTATGAATTCAATCACGGTGTTGCTGGCCGAAGACCATACGATTGTGCGCGAAGGATTTCGCAAAATGCTCGAACTCGAAGACGACCTCCAAGTGGTCGGCGAAGCGCAAGACGGCCGCCAGGCCGTCGCCCTGGTCAAGAAACTTCGGCCCGCCGTGGTGTTGATGGACATTGCCATGCCCCTGCTCAATGGTCTGGAGGCCACCCGCCAGGTTCTCAAAGCCTTCCCTGCCACCAAAGTGCTCATTCTCTCCGCGCACAGTGATGACGCCTATGTCAAAAACGCGGCCGAGTCCGGCGCGGCGGGATTCTTGCTCAAACAAACCTCCGCCCAGGACGTGTGCCGGGCGATTCGGGAAGTCCAGAAGGGAAAAATGTTCTTCAGTTCCTCCATTTCCAAGCGGCTGGATCGCCTCCATCGGCTCTCGTCGGACCGCGCAGGCGGGCTTGGCAGGAAAGCTGTCCGGCTGACTTCGCGCGAGATGGAAGTGCTCCAACTGATCGCCGAAGGCAAGAGCAACAAGGAAATCGCGACGGAACTGGGCATCGGTGCCAAGACCGTCGAGAAACATCGCGACCATCTCATGCACAAGCTCGACATCCACGACGCCGCCGGGCTGACCCGCCATGCCATCAGCGCGGGCATCATCGAGAGCAGTGTCCAGTTGACCATCGTCTGAGGGAGATTGTGCCATGCAGGCCGGGTTGCTGCCGCCGGAGAGCTGAAGTGCGCTCCCGGACCGGCGCTGGCAGCGTCCTCCCACTGCCACAATTCGCGGCCATGCTTCTTGGGTCTGTTAAAACCAGCCGCCGGCCTTGGGTCAGCCGTTCAGGGCTGTTGCTGTGTGCGATAGAAACGCCTCGAAAAACTCGTTGCGTTCGTGTCGGTAAAATCCGCCGAACCGCCGGCGCCCACGGTCACGACGCCAACGACAGTCCAGGTCTCCAAATCCTGCGTCGCCTGGATGTCATAGGTTAGGCCGACCGTGCCGGTCACGCTCAGAACAGATTGCCCCGTCGGCGTGACAGAGATCTGCATTCCGGGGGGTGGCGTCGGCACGGTGAAGGTCACTTCGCTTGAAAAAGCACTTTCCACGCCCGTAAAAGAATACGTTGTCGCCGCAAAATAGTAGGTGGTTCCCGGGATCAGGCCCGGCACGGTTGCATTGGTTGCGGCGCCGGCAGAAATCTCATTGGTAAGGGCGCCGCTGGCTTCGCCGTAGTAGAGGTTGTAACCCGCAACAGTGGGATCCGTGCTTTGGTTCCAGGCCAAAGTAACGCTTTGCCCTGGTGAAATGTTGGCGCTGAGAGCTTGGATGGGATTGTGGAGCAGCGCGACGACAATAATTCCTCCGAGAACTCTTGTGAATTTCGTGATCGGCAAGTACCAACTCAAAGCTCCGCTGGCGCGGCCTGCGCTCTGTTCAGAGATTGTTCGCATGAGTACCGTTACGTCCCGCCAAACCCAAAGGCCACTAGGGTGTTCCTTGCCGCCACTGGCAAAACCCTTGGTGTCAGTTTGGAAGCGGGAGCCGGGAACGGGTGAGAGGTTGAACGAGCGGGCCGCTCAAATGTTCCTGGCCCAACGGGGCGCGCTCGGGACGGAATTCAATGCGTAAAATCAACAGGCAGGGTAACACCCCATAGCGGCGTTCCGCGCTCCGGTTTAGCTTCAAGGCATGAATAATAAAATACTCATTCAAGCTGGAGGCAATTCATGTCACTGATATCACTCGTTATCACGCTGATCGTCATTGGTGTGCTGCTCTGGCTGGCCAATGCCTACATTCCGATGGACGGAAAGATCAAAAAAATTCTCAACATCGTCGTGGTGATCTGTGTCGTCGTATGGCTGTTGTCCGTTTTTGGCGTTCTGGGTCATGCAGGAAGCATCCGCGTTCCGCAGGTCTAGTAGCCAGCCGCCGTGGATACATCGCCGGCATGACAGGGAACCTTAATTAAGGCTTTCACGCCGGAACGCCGCCTGTTATGCTGCCGGCATGTTCAGGGGCCTTCCAATTCGTTCAGCTTTATCGCCCGGCTCGGTTTCGGCGCTTCTAATTGCTTTCTTCGCCGCTTCCACCGCCCGCGCGCTGGATGAGGCGGACATTCCCGCCGCTGCGCCGGATGACGCGCTGATGGCCGGTCCTGCGGAAATCCAGCGAATCCAGGATTGGGCCGGCATGGTCTTCACGGGCCGGAGAGCTTCGGGACATGAGCCTGGCGTCGGCGTCGAAGTCCGGCGGCAGGACTACAGCGTTCTGGGGTTCGGCCAATCGTGCATTGACACTCCCATCAAGCTGGGCGGCCATGAGTTCAAGCACGGCTTGGGCACCCACGCCAACAGCGAAATCATCCTCCATCTGCCGCCCGAGGCCAAAGAATTCAAAGCGTTCGTTGGCATTGACAACAATTTCGATACCGGCGGCGTTCGCGGTTCCGTCCAGTTCAGTGTCGAAGTCGCCGGCAAGGAGGTTTTCCGCACGCCGACCTTGCGCGGCACCAACGAGCCGGTTGCCGTCAGCCTCTCCCTGCCCCCCGATACGCGCCAACTGACTCTGAAAGTGGACACCACGCCGGATGGCCCCTCGTATGACCAGGCCGACTGGGCCGACGCGCGCATCGTCACGTCCAGCGGGCAGGTACATTGGGCCGACGAGGACAGCCAGCCGTTCCTGGCGGCGGCGACACCCTTTTCCTTTCGCTTCCAAGGCGCCGCGTCATCCAACTTCCTCGCTGGCTGGAAACGCAGCGTCGAAAGCGCCGAAACTTCCTCGGGCCATCACTGGCAGGCGCGTTGGCAGGACCCCCAAACCGCCCTTCGCTTGACTGCGACCGTCACGACGTTCAATCGCTATCCCGCAGTGGAATGGGTGCTGGAATTCGAAAACCTTGGCGACCGGGAAACGCCGCTGCTGGAAGATATTCAGCCTCTGGACGCCCAACTGCGCACCGGTTACTCCCACAAGCCGGTCCTTCTGCACCAACTGGTCGGAGACGTCTGCGGCGAAAGGTCCTTCCTTCCCGTTGAAAGCGAAGTCGAGCCTGGAAATGCTCTGGCGCTGGGGCCGGACGGGGGCCGCTCTTCCAATGGCGCCTTTCCTTTCTTCAATTTGCAATATGGCGATGAAGGCATGATCACCGCCATCGGGTGGTCCGGCCAATGGCGGGCCGCCATCCAACGATCCGCCGCCGGCCCGACCACCCTGCGCGCCGGGATGGAAAAGACCTCCTTGCGCCTTCCGCCCGGAGAAAAAATCCGCACTCCGCGCATCCTGGTCATGCCTTGGAAAGGCGACCGGATCGCCGCCCACAACCGCTTTCGCCGCCTGCTGCTCTTTGAGTATGTTCCGCACCACAAGGGCCGGCCCATCGGCCTGCCCATCGCGCTGCAATGCTATGATCGCTACAACGAGACCCGGCCCGATTGGGGCACCGAAACCTGCCAACTCCGCGCCGCCAAAGCCGCCCGCGATTTGGGCTGCGACTCGCACTGGCTCGATGCCGCCTGGTTCCAAGGCGGCTTCCCCGACGGCGTGGGCAACTGGTTCTGCGCGCCGGACCGCTTCCCCCGCGGCCTGAAGCCCCTGAGCGAGGCCTGTCACCAGATGGGCCTCAAGTTTATTGTTTGGTTCGAACCCGAACGCGTCGGCGCCGGCAGCCAAATCGCCCGCGAGCATCCCGAATTTGTTTTCGGCGGCAATCAGGGCGGGCTATTCAAGTTGAGCGACCCGGTTGCCCGGCGCTGGCTGACCGATCTCATCTCAGGCCGCATCTCCGAGTTTGGCCTGGACATCTATCGCAACGATTTCAACCTGGACCCGCTCTCTTATTGGCGCCAGGCCGACGCCCCCGACCGGCAGGGCATGACCGAAATCCGTTACGTCGAAGGACATTACGCGTTTTGGGACGAGTTGCTGGCCGGGCATCCCGGCCTTTCCATTGACAACTGCGCCAGCGGCGGCCGGCGCATTGATCTGGAAACCTGCAAACGGTCCGTCCCGCTTTGGCACAGCGACACCGGCTGCGCGCCGGGCCATGCCGACTGGAACCAGACTCAAAGCTACGGTCTGAACCTCTATGTGCCCTTGTTCACCGGCTGCGCCTGGACTCCCACCGCCTACGACACCCGCAGCGCCGCCACCGCCGGACTGATCTGCCAATTCGCCTGCCTCGACGCCGATTTCTCCGGCACCACCGCCCGCGCCGCCCTGGCGGAGATCAAGGAAATCCAGAAGTTCTGGTATGGGGATTTTTATCCGCTGACGCCATGCGCCCTCGGCTCCAGCGCCTTCATCGCGTATCAATTCCACCGGAGCGATCTTGACAGCGGCGTCGTCCTGGCCTTCCGCCGCGCCGAATGCCCCTATCCCGCTCTCCAGGCCGGCCTGCGCGCCTTGCGCCCGGCGGCCGTTTACGGCGTTGATTTCAGCGATGAATCCCGGAGCAAGACTCATCGGGATGTGTCCGGAAGGGAGCTGATGTCCGATTTCGAACTTCGTCTGCCCACCCGCGGCTCCAGCCTCTTGCTCCGCTACCAACCGGCTGCCGCCCGCCGCTAATATTACTCTGTTAAGCTGCTTGAATAGCAAGGGGATCCGCAGAGCTTGCACAGAATGTAAATGACTTCCGAAAAGAAGACTTTGGCGGCCCAGGAAGGACTCAATAAAGAAAATTGAGGGCGGCAGCGTTTTATCTGTTGACACGACGCCCTAATGAATGACCCCTTTGGCCTTCCCCTGATTGAACAACGACAAACAAAATGTTGACATGCTAGGAACCGACCCCTTTTCGACCCCTTTTAGATATCTAGGCCCAAAGACGCAGCCCAATCAGGCCCCAGTAGCCCATATAGATTGCGACGGCAGCCATGGCCGCCGCGACCAGGACTGAATGGCAATAAGCCATACGATTCATAGCCGCGTGCCTTTCACGATAGACAACATAGAGACTCCCAGCCGCTGCCACAGGGAAGGCAATGGTAAGGAGCATGATGCTGACCGTGAACAAAGAGGGAACGCCCCATGTCATGATCTCACCAATGAGGTCGCCGAAGACCAACGTCCACAACGCGGTTGCAAGAAAGCCAAATAGTGCCATGAGCAACACTGCACTGAGCAAAGGCATGACCCGCACCGATAGCGGGCCGGCGTCATGCAGTCTGCCGCAGAGCTTTCTCAAACCCTTAACCAGCGCGAACAGCGGTGAGCTCAACGTGAGTAAGGCAATCAACGCGATGGCAACGCGCTGTCCCCAGACCCGCAGCGCGGAAACTTTCTTGAAAGTACCGAATTCGGTTTGGATCAGCGTCTTTCCATCGGCATCGGGCAGCAGGGCGAGTGTCGCCGCCGACTGATTCTCCATGCGAAACAGTCGGTCCGTCATGGGGACCCATTGCTCGTGATGCAGGTCATAGGTCGTTATGGAGAGTCCGTTGGTCGTGAAGACAAGCCTCCTGATGTTCAGTAATCGCTCCAAGGGATAAAAAAGCTGCATGAAAGGGCTTATTCCCTGATAGTATCCTGCATAGTGCCGCTGCAGTTCGGCTGGAACAGGGGCTGCGGGCGGCAAGGCTGGCGGAGTCAAATCTCGAATGACGTATTGACTGATCAATTTTGCAATTTGGTACAGTGCCGTTTTGTTTCCCGAGTTGATCATGACGGCGTAGCCGCGGCCGTAGTCAGGAAGATAATCCATGTCGGTAAGTCCACCCATGACTCCGCCGGCGTGCCCACGAAACACGAACGCGCCATAGGGCCTTGCCCAATTGCATAGTCCATACCAGGCGATCTTGCCCAATTTTGCCGATGGCAAGGACTCCGTTGTTTCCATGCGCTCGATTGACGCGGCTTGGAGTAGTTGTGTGCCGTCCAGGCTGCCCCGTTGAAGATAAAAGCGCACATAATTGGCCATGTCCTTTGCCGACGCATTGATGGCACCGCTGGGCCGGAAATACATGTGCCAGTAGGGACACGGTGTAATGCCGTCGGGGTGATACAGCTTGGTCAGCCGTCGCTCCACCTCCGGTGTGTAAAAATAACTGGCGGTATCCATGTGCAACGGATTAAAGAAGTGTTCCTGCACATAATCCTCAAAGCGCTCCCCGGAGACCTTTTCAATGACCGCCGCTAAGACGGCGGGGCCGGAATTGCAGTAAGCCATCCGTGAACCGGGCAACCAGCGGCAGACACGCGAAGACGCGTCATAGGCCAGGGCATCCTTCAGCGTGATGGGCGTTGGGTCATTGAGCGCACACTCACGCAGGTGGATACTGTCAAAACCCGTTGTGTGTTCCATCAAGTGGACCAGGCGCACAGGATCGCTTGCCTCCCAGGGGTTGACAAAGGCCACCTCGGGCACCCATTGTCTCACCGTGTCCGTCAGCTTGAGTTTGCCTAGCTCCTGCAATTGGAGCGCCGCCAAGGCTGCGAACGCCTTCGAAACCGAGCCGATGCGAAAAAGAGTGTCGGCGGTTACCGGTTTGTTGGCGGCAACATCGGCCATTCCGATGCCCGCCACCCACTCCACCTTGTCTCGCAAGACGATGGCGATGGCTGCTCCGGGAGTTTTGTTTTCTTTCAAAACTGTTTCGATCGCCGTCTGCAGCTCCGGAATGGACTTTGGTCCACTCTTGCTATCCGCCCCGAACGTATTGCACAAGGCCGTGACCAATAACAGCAGCGCAGTCGCAATTCGTTTCGTCGGGAGCGCGATGACCGGAACTGATACGGGTAAGAATTGGTCTTTTGACGCTGGCGCGGTAAAAGAGAATTGGTTTTCAGAAACGTGGTTCCAGTTCACATATGCGACGGTATTTCTTGGCAGCGAATCGTGTCAATCCAATTGCCGGGTTTATTGCAGGGTGGTTTTGGGACGGGTGAACGTAGGATGTTCAGATCTGTCCCGTTCAAGGGAACTGCGTTGTTGATTCCATGTCGTCATCATTTCACAAGGCGGAACCTAAAACCGGACGTGCTCCGTCGGCCGGATGCGATTCAACACCGGCGCGGCCAACTCCGCTCGATTTCCTCCAGGGACCGGCCCTTGGTTTCAGGGACCAAACGCCAGACCACCATGACCAGCACGACGCAAAACAGCGCGTAGGCATAGAAGGGGAAGGCGTGATGGAAATGCTCCACCAGCCAGGAGCCTTTCGCATCCATCATCGGAAAGGTCTGCGTCACGGCATAATCGGCCGTCCACAGAAAAAAAGTGGCCAGCCCCAGGGCGCGGCCACGCACTGCGGTTGGAAAGATCTCCGACAGAATGACCCACGTCACCGGTCCCACCGACAGCCCGAAACAGCCGATGTAAAGCAGGATGAAGAAAAGCATCCAGCCGCTGGCCGCCGTCGGGTCGGTCAATCTCTGGGCCATGACTCCCATCGCCGTCAGGCTCATTCCCATGCCGGCGGCGCCGATGAACATGAGGGGTTTGCGGCCCCATTTGTCCACCGTGGCAATCGCAATGAGGGTGAACAAAACACCGGCGCCATTGATGATGATTTGCTGGAGCAGTCCCGCATTCACCCCGGTCGAGGCGCTCAGGGTCTTGAAGATGGTCGCGCCGAAATACATGAAGACGTTGATGCCGGTGACTTGCTGGAGAATGGCCAGCAAGACGCCGATCCATAGCGGCAGACGCAGCCTGGCGGAAAACAGTTCTTCCCAAGTGCCCTTCTCTTGCGACAACGCGCTGCGGATGCTCTCCAATTCGGCTCCGGCGAACTCCGGCCCGCCGACTTTTTCCAGAATGTGCCGTGCGCGCTCTTCGCGGTTTCTCTCGATCAACCAGCGCGGGCTTTCGGGGATCGCCATGAGCAGCAGGCCGAAGATAACCGCCGGCAGGATGCCGGCGCCGAACATCCAGCGCCAGCCCCTTTCGATGAGCCAGGCTTGATCGCCGGATTGGGCAATGAGGTAGTTGATGATTGAAGTCAGGGCGATGCCGCCGACGATGGCGATTTGATTCACGGCCACCATGCGTCCGCGAATCCGCGCCGGGGTGATCTCCGCGATATACATGGGCGTTGAAATGGAGGCGATGCCAATGCCCACCCCGCCCAGGATTCGGAAGAGGATAAAAACCCAGATGACATCGGCCTTGGCGGTGCCGATGGCTGATGCGAGAAACATCGCCGCCGCCAGGAACATGGCCAGGCGCCGCCCGAAACGGTCCGAGACCGGGCCTACTACCAGCACGCCCGCCGCGCACCCGGCCAGCACGCAACCTGACGCCCAGCCTTTCATGAAGTTCCCAAGATGAAAGCGGGCGGTCAGCGGCTCGATGGCGCCGGAGATGACGCCGGTGTCGTAGCCGAAGAGCAGACCGCCCAGCGTGGCGATCAGGCAGATGGGCAACAGGTAGCCGAGGTTGGTTCGCAGGGTGGCGGACGCGGCGCCGGATGGAGCAGGGGACGTTTCCATAATCAAAACTCATTGGGCGATGGCCATCGCGTTGACTCAGGGAGGTCTGCCCGTGTCGCGGAACGGGGAACCGACCTGATAGCCGTTGAGTTGCGCTTGAATGGCGCTAACCATCGCGGTGTTGTTCTGGCCGGTGGCCAACTGGAGGGCGCGCCGGGCGGCCGTGACAGCTTGATCAAACCGTCCCGCTTCCGCGTAAGCGGCCGCCAATATGGCGGCCAGCATCGGGTCATTGCCGCCGGCAAGCTGGTCTGTTTTCCGGGCCAATTCCAGCGCCTTGGTTCCATTGCGAAGCGAGGGGTTGGGCGAAGTCGCCAGCCGCCAGGCGATGTTGGCGAGGCTTCTTCGAGCCTCCGCAGACTCCGGCTGGAGTGCGAGCAATCTTTGGAATTGAAGGATGGCTTCGTCCACCTGCCCCTTTTGCAGAAGGGCGTTGCCCAGATTGTAATGAGCTTGGGCATAGTCAGGCTGAATCTCCAGCGCCTTGTTCAAATGGGTCACCGCTTCCTCCACCCGCCCTTTCTGGAGGAGGCAGTTGCCCAAATTGTTGCGCGCTTCAGCAAAATCAGGCCGGATGCCCGCCGCCTTTTGAAACTCAAAAATGGCCTCGTCCACCTGCCCTTTTTGGCGCAGTGCGACGCCCAGATCATAATGAGCTTGGGCATCGTCAGGATGCAGTTCCAGCGTTTGTTGAAACTCCATGATCGCTTGGTCCACTTGCCCCTTTTGCAGAAGGGCCGTGCCAAGAGTGTTGTGAAGCTGGGCCATGTCAGGCCGGATGGCCACCGCCTTTTGGAACTCAAGGATGGCGGCGTCCACCTGCCCTTGTCGAAGAAGCGTGTTGCCCAGATTCCGATGGGCTTCGGCAAAGGCAGGCCGGATGGCCAGCGCCTTTCGGAACCGCATGATGGCCTCATCGAGTTGCCCTTTTTTGTCAAGAGCAGTGCCCAGATTGTTCTGGGCTTCGGCATTCTCAGGCTGGATCGCCAGCGAACTTCGGAACCGGATGATGGCCTGGTCCATCTGCCCTCTATCATAGAGAATGGCGCCAAGGTCGTTTTGGGCCAGCCAGCAGTCCGGATTCCGGTCAATCGTTGTCCGCCAGAGCGTTTCCATGTCGGTGTACATCCGGCTTTGTTGCCAGGTCAACAAGGCCAGAGCCGCCAGCAACACCGTTCCCAACACCCTTTCCCAAGCCAGCCGCCACTCTCCGAATCGGCGGAAGATGGTGTGGATTCCAATGCTGGCCGCCACAATGGGGCCGCTGCAGGCCAGATACTGAAAATGATCCGCCACGAACGAATACTTGAATGGAAACACATTAAAAAAGCCCAGCGCTGGGAAAAGCGTTCCGATAAAGAATAGCAGCGCCGCCAGAGGCCCGCGCGCCCATCGCCTCAGAACCCACAGCGCTCCGAGCAGCAGCGCCGCCGCCGCCGGAAACAAGTATTGCCACCCCAATGTCTGGCTGATCTTCCAGCGCGGGTAGGAAAAAATCAAATCCGCCGGCCAGAAAAGCTTGCCCAGGTAAAACCAGATGGCGCGCCCGGCGATAAGACATCGCTCGAGGAAGGAAAAGCTAAACTCCGACCCCTGGGCGCCGATGAAGCTCCGTTCCATCCACGAGGTGAAAAGCCCCGCTGCGATCCCGGCGGCGAAGAAGGGAATCAACAGCAGCACGTCTTGTTTCCAGGACAACTTTCCCCGCTGCCACCAGAAAACGACCAGCAATGCCGCCGGCAATGTCGCAATGACGGTTTTGGCCATCAAGCCCAACCCGAAAAGCGCCAAGGCGCCGGCATACGCCGTTTTGTTCCGCGTCCGATCAAACCGCAAGTAGGCCAGGGCGGATCCGAAATAACAGACCGCCGAGAGCGTGTTCTTGAGTTCCGAAATCCACGCCACCGACTCCACCTGCACCGGGTGCAAGGCGAAGATGGCCGCCGCCAGCCCGGCGGCCGGAATTTGCAGCGTCCGCAGTATTATCAGCAATAACAACGCCGCCGTGACATGGAGCAGGATATTGACCAGATGATAACCCAGGGTCGAATCGCCCCAGAGTTTGTGTTCCACCCAGAACACGCTGGAAACCACCGGATAGTATTGTTGCGTCACCCCGGGTTCGATCCACAGGCGGACCAGTCCACCCAACGAACGAAGATGCGGATAGGTCAGATGCGCCGCGTCGTCCCAGATCGGTTTGCCATTCCAAGCCGGCTGGTACGCCAGAACGGTGGCGATGACCAGGAGCAATCCCCACCGCCAGCCCCAAAGGCGCGCGAAAAGTGAAACTCCCGCGCCTTCCGCTGTTGGAGGAGGCGTGGAGACCAGGTTCCCATTCTGGCCTGTGTGCTGCGAAGCCATCCCCTCTGCGTCTGGATTCCCGTTCGGTTGCTTCTTGCTCAGTTTCATTCAGGACTAAACATATCCTCCAATGAAAAATGGCGCAGGCTGGACTTCTCCATTTGAAGGGGGCGGCGGGTGAAGAGCATGCGTCCCAGCGTGGCATTGGTGGGATTGGGGTATTTCTCGACCTTGGCCTCCAGCTCTGAAACCAGGGCCGGCGCTGAAGTGACCGCTCCCCACTTGCATTCCCCCAGATCAATCCAGTTATCGCTGCGGATGCCGACGACGTCTATTTGCAGTTCCTTATTCCTCCAATACTCTCCCACCTGCGTGGAGGCGTGGGCGGCCTCCTTTAAATAAAGCTGCGCCAGGGCTTCCCGGCACAATCGCTCAAAACGGGCCCCATAAAACGAGTCGAGCTGGGGCGCGATCAAGGCGGCGAAGGCCGCCTTCGGATTTTCACGTATGCGCGAAAGATTGGGAAAGACGAACCTGTACCAGAACCGGAGCAATGCGTCCTTCAATCCGTAGCGCACCTCTTTGGGTGAAGGCTTGCTTTGCGTCAGGGGGAATTCCCGTTCCACGTAGCCGATCTCCATCAGTGTTCCCAGTTGATAGGTGATCGCCCGCGGGTCCAGCCCAAGGGCCTTGCCGATGTCCCGCAACGATTGGCGGCCGGACGCCAGCGTATCCAGCACCGCTTGAAACTTTTGCAGCCCTTGCAACTCCTCGCGCAGGAGGAACTCCGGCTCGCGTGACAAGGGCGCGAACTCATTGAGGAACGTGCTGCAGATATTCTGCGCCACGGAAAGTTCCTCCTTGAAGGCCAGAAGATAGAGCGGAATCCCGCCCGTTATGAAATAGACGCGCGCCTGGTCTTCGCGGGAGTAGCCGGCGTGAAATTCTGCCGACTCCGTGAATTGGAAAGGCTGCAACTGGATCTGCGCCGTGCGCCGGCCACCCAGGGGTTGCCGGCTGCCCAGGACTTCCCGTTCCATGAAGCTGACGTAAGAGCCGGCCAGAATCAACATCACCTTGCCGCTGTGCTGCCATTCCCGGTCCCACAATTCCTGCAAAACCGAGGGCAGGCTGTGGTCTTGCTCAACGCTCCATTGGAATTCATCCAACACCAGGATCAATTTCCGGGGGTTGGTCCACGCGCGAACGGTTTCCGAAAGCGCCGTCTTCCAGTCGGCAATCGCTGTCTTGCCCAGCAGCGGCAGATCCAGCGCGTTGGCCGCGGTGATCAGAAACTCATGGATTTGCATCGAGGTCGGGGCCTGTTTTCCCACAAAATAAACGCCCGGACGATCGCCTTTGAAGTGCAGAATCAGTTCGCTCTTCCCCACCCGCCGGCGGCCATAAATGGGAATCAGGTTGGATTCCGGCAGCAAATACTGCTTTTCCAGCGCCTCCAACTCGCGCGCGCGGCCGACGAAATGCCATTTGTTCATGGCTTCATTGTGTCATCCAACTGGAGTTTGTCAAACTCCATTTGGACAAACTCGGTTTGGATGATCCGAAGTCCAACCTGCCATCGGAACGGTCACAAAACCACCCGCCTTCTTTTCGGTTCAACATTGGAATTCGCAGAGCCGCGCGGGCAGGAACGGAGGGAGGTCCGTCCGCAGCGCCGAAATGGGCGAATATTCTTTCACATTTTCCATTTGCGCTCCTGGATGATTGCGTTATGATATCACATGGATATCAATTAACCGTTAAATGAAAGGTCCCTATGAATACTGAAAAATCAACCGCCAGCCGCGAGGCCGCACGAGACGTCTCCAGTGGCTGGATCATGCTCCCGTTCGACATCGCCCTGATATTAGGCTTCGCGGCCTTGATTATTTACTCGCTGGTTCACGGCGCACAAACGCTGGGGCATCCGATGTGGGCGTTTCTCATCATTGGGGTGCTCTTGGAGTTGTGGAGCTGCATCATGCTCATGGGCTTCTTCACCTTGCAGCCCAATGAGGCGCGAGTCCTGGTCCTCTTCGGCGCCTACAAGGGAACGGTGCGAAAGAGCGGGTTCCATTGGGCCAACCCGTTCTATTCGCGCGATTTGAAAGAGGGTGGAATTCAGGCGCCCGTTCCGGCGAAATCCGGGCGGGACAAAGTGTCCCTGCGCGCCCGCACCCTCAATGTGGTCAAACTCAAGGTCAACGACAAACGGGGCAATCCCATCGAAATTGCCGCCGTCGTGGTCTGGCGCGTCGCCGACACCGCCCAGGCGGTCTTCGACGTGGACGACTACGAAGGCTACGTTCACCTCCAAAGCGAGAGCGCCTTGCGCCATCTGGCCAGCGCCTATCGCTACGATGACGGCGAGGAAAACGAACCGACGCTGCGCGGCAACGTGGACGAAATCTCCCGTGCCCTGCGCCAGGAATTGCAGGAACGGCTCGCCATCGCGGGCGTCGTCGCCGATGAAGCCCGGTTGACCAATCTGTCCTACGCGCCGGAGATCGCTCAGGTGATGCTCCGCCGCCAGCAAGCCGAGGCCGTCATCGCCGCCCGCCAAAAGATTGTCCATGGGGCCGTCAGCATGGTGGACATGGCATTGAAGGATTTGACGCAAAAAGAGGTGGTGGAACTGGACAACGAGCGCAAGGCGGCCATGGTGAGCAATCTGATGGTCGTGCTCTGCAGCGAATCCGAAGTGCATCCGGTCGTCAACACGGGCACGCTCTATACTTGACCGATGGCCACAAGAAAACCCTTCCTGTTGCGGATGGATCCGGCGCTCTGGGCCGAATTGGAGGCCTGGGCGCAAAACGAATTGCGCAGCGTCAACGGCCAGATCGAATATGTGCTCAAACAAGCCGTCGCCAAACGCAAAGGCAGTTCGTCCCTCCGCAAGGAGGGGGATCCAAAGAGAGGCTGAGCTGTCTGTTGCTGGGCGGCACTTGCCCGTCTCATCGTTCTTGGCTCAAGCGGAAAAACATATTGCCCGCCAACGGTGTGATCGTTCTGGAATTATTGGTCCCGGCATTGGAAATACCGCCGCTCGGCGTCCAATTGGTCGTGGTCAAATCCGGATTCTGCCGCAATGCCCATCCCGTTCAACGATCCGGCCAGGCGACCCGGCCCTGGCGCGGGCGGAGCGATTGGTTTTCAAGCAATTCGGACAGCACCAGACACCCTGTGAGCCTCCTTCCATGGCAGGATGACGGCTGTGCCGCGATCATCTCATTCTGGTGTGAAGAAATAACGCGTCAGGTGGAAAAAGACGGGCGCGGCAAAACATAGCGAATCAATTCGGTCCAGCACGCCGCCGTGTCCTTCAATGGCATGACCGTAATCTTTCACCCCGAGATCGCACTTGATAGCGGACATGACCAGGCCGCCGCCAAAACCCATCAACGTTATGGCCAAAGACATTCCTGCCGATTGAAGCGGCGTGAACGGAGTGGCCCACCACAATCCCGCGCCAATCAGCGTCGCGCAAGCAATGCCGCCGATGAATCCTTCCCAGGTTTTATTCGGGCTGACCGTTGGCGCGATTTTGTGCCGGCCAAGAATTTTGCCCCAAACGTATTGAAGGACATCACTGATTTGCGCGACTAAAACAAAGTAGAACATCAGCTTCCCGTCCTGGCCTTCGTAACCAGGGATGTTCAAACTCAACAAAGCCGGGACATAACTGACACAATACACGCAAATCATCAGGGCCCATTGGATCTTCGCGGTCCGTTCCAAAAAGTTTTCGCATTCGCCCGCCATCGCGCTGCGAATCGGAACAAGCAGAAACGCATAGACGGGAATCATGATCGAAAAAAGCCCATACCACTTAATGGCGATCAAATAATACTGAAAAGGCAGGATGACGAAGAACACCCAGAACAAGGAACGATGATCGCCATGGCACGTGGGCGTCAGCGTGATGAACTCCCGCAACGCCATGAACGAGGTCAAGGCGAACAAAACCACCGAGCCGATGCCCCCGGTGGCCATCGCCAGGCCGAAAATCGCCACCATCACCCACCACGCGCGGATGCGGGCGTTTAGATTTTGCACGGTATTTTTGCCTGTCTCACTCGTCACGCGAAGTGAGAGCCACCAGCCAATCAAGGACGACACGATCAGCAAGGCCATCACCCCGCCGACCAGCCAGAATGTTTGCCGATCGAGTTTGATGCTCATAATTCTCGCAAGGCCTTGACGGCGGCTTGCGCGCGTTGGAGGAACCGGGCTTTTTCCTCGCCGGTTTCAAGTTTCATCGCAGCGCCGAAGCTCACGCTGCCCAGCAAGGGCACGGGCAGAAACTCACCCTTGGGCAGGATGCGGTTCAAGTTTTCAATCAGCACCGGCACAAATTCCACATCCGGCCGGTCTTTGGCGAGATGAAAGAGGCCGCTCTTGAACGGGGCCAATTCCATCCCGGTTTGCCGTCCGCCTTCGGGGAAAATGATCAGCGAATAACCGTCGCCCAGCGCGCCGAGCATGTCGGCCAGCGGATTGTCATGCGCCGTCGGTTTTTTGCGCTCGATGAGCACGGCCTTGAGAACCTTCCCGGCCAGATACCGCCGCAACGGGCCTTTGATCCAATAATCGCGCGCCGCCACGGGCCGCGTGAGGGCGCGCACCGGCGGCGGCAGCGACGCCCAAACCACCAGCGCATCCAGGTTGCTGGTGTGGTTGGCGAAATAGACCCGTTGCCGGACGTCCGGCGCGCAGCCCACCCAGCGCACATTCGCGCCGCTGAGCAGCTTCGCCAACGTCACCAGCACCGCGTTCGTCATTTTTTTGACTCCATTTCCCGCGCGATCCGCCGGCACCGGCGGAAAATCGTGACAACACAACCCGCCGCCACCAATTCCAGCGTCAATGGAATGATTCTTGACAGGATCGGCCAAACCGGGGCGAGCGCGCCGACGCCGCACGCCGCCGTCATCGCCGCCATGCGCTGTTGCTTGGCCATCGGCCCAAGAAATTGCTGGCCCGCTCCCATGCTGGCGCCCAAGGCGCGCGTGTAAGCCGTGATGACCGAGAGCACCGCAGCAGCCCAACCCAGTTCGGACGTCCAATGAAATGCCGGCAGCGAATACCCCGCGCCAATGAAAATAAACGCGTCCGAAAAACGGTCGGGTAATTCATTGAAGATTTCTCCGGCTTTCGTTTTCTGGAATCCGCCTTCAATCGCCACCATGCCATCAAACAAATTGCACAGAAGACGAAGTTGCATTGCGCACGCCGCCAGAATCAGCAGAACACTCCAATGCCAGTCCTGCGCCGTTTGACCGGCCAACCAAAAGCAAATTCCCGCCCCGGCGGCGAATACGGCGCCCGCCACGGAGATCACATTCGGACGGATGCCGGCGCGGGCCAGTAAAATTGCGATGGCAGTCGCCCATTTTGTGCCGCGCGATTTCAGCGGACGGCGGGTGATGTTATCCTGGTTATTCACTTTTCGCCCCTTCAAACAGGGATTTCAAACGATCCTGCCGCCGGTAAAAAAACTCAACTCCATATCGGAATCTACTCTCGCACCATAATCGTTGTTGGCTGTGAAAAAAGTCGTCTTAAACCGATGACGTAAGTCCTTCATTTACAGATGCCAAGTTGTTTGTCCAAAGGTGAACAAAGTCGTCAATATCCGCCATGCGCCGTGATTCCGAGACGACCTCCACCGCCTGGCTCACCGGCGATTGCAGCGCCTCCACTTTGGCTGCGTTCTTCTCCGGCGAACTGACTCTGGCGGGAGCAAACATCAAGTGGCCCTGCTCAGTTATGCCACCGTTTCGCAAGGATTGGGGCAAGGTGTCAGCCTTGACATCAAGGAAATGCGAGCCGAAAGAATTGAAACATCGAACCGGTCGTGGGGAATGAAACATTGGTGTAGCCCGCTGCCGGTATGACGGATGTGAAAGTCGGCGTCCACATCCATAGGTTTGAAGACGACTCGAGGGTAAACTGCTGCCCGCTCGTTCCTGCCACGGCGAAGCTGATGGAGTTCGTCATTCCAGGCGACAACGTCATTACATCCATGCGGTAAGCCTGAAAATTGGCGGCGCTTTGACTGGAGGCAGGGCCGATCAGTTGCGACGGCGGAACAAACACATAATCGGAATTCGAGGGGGAAATTGAATAGTTAGCGTTGTCCACCACCAACGAATAAGCACCGTTACTGGTGGTCAGAACTGATTGATTGTCAGCCGAGATCAACGCAAAGTCGTTGGGCATCAACCCTTCGATTTGGCCGGAAATGCGGAACAAGTTCGTGGCTTCAAATGCCCCGATGTCCGGAGGGTGACCGGTTGGCCGCAGGACGCCCCGCTGATCGGTGGCCGGGAAATCAGCAGGGTCTGCGGCAGCAACTGCCGGGCTGCCGGCCAACAAGGCCATCGTGAGTGTTGGCCCGCCGTTGTCTTGCAAGGACGCCAGACGCGGATTCACCCCCTGGAGGCTGGTCGGATTTGTCAGCGAAATCCGCCTGCTGGAATCAATGTTGTTTCCGGCATCTATAGTGGAGCCATAAATGTTGGTGTCTGTAGAATTGCTGGGACAAAAAATGGAATTCTTCAACGTGATGGTCCCCCCAGAATTACCAAGGGAATCCCCTCTGCCATCACCCGGCTGGCCTGGCGGACCAGTAGATCCAAAAATACCCGGATTCCCCTCTCCACCAGCGCCTCCGGCACCTCGGGTTCCTCCGGCTACCGCATTTGAGGCCACGGTAATATTCCACGCGAGGGCTGAACCTCCGGTGGCCGCAAAGCCTCCACCGCTGCCGTTTCCGCCGTTGCCTCCTTGGCCGCCATTTTGCGCCACACTCCCGAACCCGCCGCCAAAGCCTCCAGTGCCACCCGCTCCGCCAACGGCACGATTGCTGCAAAAGGTATCGTTTACAAGCGATGCCGTGCCAGCGAGGCAAGCAATTCCGCCTCCGTTAGCGGCGCCGCCTTGCCCCCCAATTCCAGGGCCAGTCATGCCTCTTGGACCGACATATCCGCCAACTCCGGGTCCCGCCGTTCCTCCAATGGCAAAGTTTTGGGCAAAGACGTTGTTGGAAGCTACCAAGCTGCCGTTATTGCAAAGCGCCCCGCCGTCCGCGCTGCCACCAACGCCGCCGGCCGTGCCCGGCGAAAGAATTAATGGGATCAATGTTCCCAACCCTCCTGCCGATGTATTGCTTGAGAAGGTACAGTTGACAAACGCCGCCTGTCCGGAATTAAAGAAAGCGCCTCCGGCTGCGGGCCAGCCTGCAAGGATAATGTTGCTACTGCTGTCGCCTTGATTGGTGCTGCCATTTCCACCCGTCGCGGAATTATTGCTGAACACACAATTGATCGAAGTAAAAGCTCCAGCATTGTAAACTGCTCCACCGTAGGCGCCGGAAACTCCGGTGACGCCAAGCGCGCCATTCCCGACGAACAGGCAACTCGTCACCGCCATAGTCCCGGCATTGGAAATGGCTCCCCCCGCGCTGCCAATATTTGTGTCAAAACTTTGAATGAGCCCATTCTCGAAGGTCAGATTAGTGATGGTCAGCGTGGTGTTGGATTGGACAACAAAAATTTGAACCAGGTTGCTGCCGCTAATGGCAACGCTGTGCCCGGTGGCGTCCAGCAGTGTGTTATTGGACACCACTATGGTGTCCGTCAGATAAATCGTGCCATTGATGGCGAAAGTCACGGTGCCACCGCCATTCATGCAGGTTTGCAGTGCATTTTGAGTGGCGCTGGATACGACTCCAGAACCTGAAGCTCTGGGAAAAAAGGCCAGGAAGGCAGCCCCTACGGCAAGAGCGCTGACGATTAGCTTTCTTGGTTGAAAGGCCATCTTGCCGGGATGCTGAGTTTTACTTTCAGAAGAAGCAAGCAGAAAAGCGCGCTCTGGCCAGGATCCTACCGCCAAAAGACGCTGTGTTTCAAGCAGAAAACTTTCTCGACTAGCATTGATTTCCCCGCGTCTTAACAGCGGCGACTTTGGCCGCTTTTGACGAGTTTATTCACTTTAGACGACTTAAATCACTGCCCACAATCGTCCGCACCAGGTCGGGAAACGCGCAGTCGGCGCACAGCGAGTTGGAGTGGTCGCAGAAATCGTGGATGATTTGCAGCAAACCCTGCTGGCTGGCGGCCGATTTCAATCGCCCCGTCTCCCGGCCGCCCAGCAGCCGGTGCCGGGCCAGCCGCAGCAACGCATTGTCCTGCGCCGCGGGCCAGTCCAGATAACGCTTCTGCGCGGCAGCAGCCAGCGCGTCGTTTCGCCCGGCCCGCGCTCGCGCCCAGAACCAGGGCAAAATGACGTTCACGGCCAGGTCCGTCGCGCGCGATTCGCCCAGCAACGGTTGGGGTGAGCGCAGCCGCGCCGAGGCGAATCCCCAGTGCCAGGACCAAAAGTCGTCCGCCGCCGGTTGCAGGCACGCCAGGAGCGAGGAGGGCAATGAATGCTCCGGAAGCGCGGCGGTGAACCATCGTTCGAGCCGCGGCGGAAAATCGCCCGCGGCCAGCCAGTGCGAGGCCAGGGCCAGACGGCGTTGCGGCTGGTTGGCCGGACGCAGCCCGTGCATGCGCCAGAGACTTTTGGGCAGCAGCACCGCGCGAAACTTGTCGCGGTCGCGCCACCAATGGTCCCACAAGACCCGCAAGTATTCCCCGGGCGGGCTGGCCGGCGGCAGTTCTGCCGGCAAAAATCCGCCCACGCCCAGCAAGCGCGCCTGCGTCGCCAGCAGTGAATCCGCGCCTTCGCGCAAGGAGGGCAGCAACTCGGCCACGCGCTGCATGGCCCAGACGTTTTGCTTGTAACCCAGCGCGCGGAAGGTCCCCTCCCATAGCGCCTGTTCCCAGCCGGCCTGCCGGGCGCGGCTCTCCAACTCGGCCGCCTTGCGCTCAAAGCGGACCAGCGCCGCCTGCTGCAAGAGCGCGCCGGTCTGTTCGGCGTTCAATTCGCTCAGAGGCGCCGAACAGGCGCCGCGCAACGATTCCGGCCACCGTTCGGCCGCGCCGCCGGCCGCCCAATGATGCATCTCCGTCACGGGCACGTCCAAAAACCCGCTTAGCGCCAGGGTCGGCGCGGCGCCGGCAGGCCCGCCCTCGGCGGTCCACACGACGTACAAAATGACGCCGGCAAAGGCGGGATTGCCCTCGTGATGATGCGCCTGCCAATTCTGCGGCAGCACATCAATCTCCACGTCGCCCGAGAGCGGTTCCTCCTGTCCGAATTGCAGGACCGCGCCGCGAAAATCGGGGCCGGCCTGCTGATTCCAGAAGCCCGGATGGAGCACGCGCACCGGCTGGCCGTCCACCGTGCGCAGGTCCTCGCGCCGGAGTCGTTGGTGGTGCCAGACGTTTTGCAGGAGCCGTTCGGGCGGATGCGGGGAAGGGCGTTCGCGCAGCAGGAAGCGAGCCTCCTGTTCCGCGCGCCATTGAGCGTAAAAGTCCGGACGCAAAACGGGCACCGCCAATGCTTTTCAATCCACCCCCGGCCAAAGTCAAGGCGCGATTGGCGTCTCTCCGGGAAAAAGGGCTCTTAATCTTAATCCTAATCCTAGCCAAAGATATTTGAAATTTTCTGAAGAGCCGACGTGAGCCTTTTGTGGTTCTCCTGTTCGAGTGGCCGGCGGTTGCCCCCTTCCGAAAATTTCAAATATCTTT
>Ga0326728_10010971_pt1 | contig 20923 bp, 27 predicted proteins | sample MB3enrmetagenome_FD_207602 | JGI IMG/M metagenome (GOLD analysis project Ga0326728, IMG submission 207602) | Lab enriched peat soil microbial communities from McLean, Ithaca, NY, United States - MB31MN | ecosystem: Environmental > Terrestrial > Soil > Wetlands > Peat | place: USA: New York... | reverse complement strand
CGCGAACGCTTGCAGCAGTTGCCGCTCCTTATTGCTGAGGCGCAGAGGTTGGGCAGCTTCCCACATGCTGTCCACTATACTGCAAATTCAGTTCATTGTAACGTTACTTATGGAACACAACACTAGAACACGCCGCCCGACGACTGGGGGGCTTAAAGCATCCCTTGCCCAATCTAAGCGACGCAGAGATTGAGGACAGGATTAATGCCGCCGCCGCTGCAGGTGCCCTGAATCGAGATGGAAGTGAATTTAGGGCCCACCTCAAACTGGCGCCTGGATTCCCAAGCCACGAGTTTAACTAATGCAGGCAGCGGGCGCCTTTAACCCCGCAGGAGACACTCATTGACCAGTGCAAAACAGCAAGCAGTAAACCAGATTATCGCTGATCAGGAACAAGCTTGGATTGACCCACTATTCCAGCCACGAGATCAAAACCAGATCAACGCGGAAGTCTTTGGCGACGAAACAAGTACCGATCCTCGGTTCGCACCGCTGGCCAGCGATACGCCAATGTCCTTACGGAACCAGCTTACCCGGATGGTCCGCGAATCACAGAGCGACCCCGAGCTACGCCAGCAACTGTCAGAGGCCGGTGTGGATTTACCCCGAACTTCATGGCGGTTTTATAGCCAAGGATGGACGGTTGACATTGCCCTGCAGGGCGGGTGGTGGATAGTCGCGGCCACCAACGACGATTCCAGGGAGAAGCGCCACTTTAAGCTACAGGACACGCAGGCGGGCGACAGGGATGAGGCGATGGCCGCTGTAGGCCGCGTTCTTAGCCAGGACACGCCGCGCACAATCCCCAAGAGTGATCGGCTGCGCATCGAACGCATGGCCGCAGGCGGAAACCTTCCCGAGGCCTTGGCTGAATATATCCTGCTTCGCTTGCCCGCCCGGGTCGCAGCCGAGCTTCGAGCCACTGAGGCAACGGGCGATTGGAACACTATTGAGCGCTTCGCCAACACTCCGAAGTGGCAGCCTTTGCTCCGCGAGGGCATCTTGGCAGTGTTCCACTATGGAAGCCCCCACGCCGATCCCAACGATCCGGCCTGGCTGGCTTATATAGATAAGCACACGAGGGACCGCGTTCTCACGTTTAAGGCGTTGGAAAGCCTATGGACACGGTACCAGATGTACTTGGAGGACCAAAAGCGCAGCTCAATCCTTGGGTTGGTCCAGAAACCCGACAACGACGCCGAAGAAGCGGAACCAGCCGCCGTGACGGAAAGCCTCGACGCGATGGATGATGAAGCTTTCGCCCGCACCTACCGGGCTGTGCTGGAGCACCGCGCTAAGCAAGCTCGCCGGGCATAGCTCCCATTTTCCAGACAAAGTTTGCCGCGTCCGGGGATTCCGGGCCGGTAATTGCGGCAGCGGGACGCGAGTGCTTGATCGGCCATCCCGCAGAGTGGTCGCACAACCACTCCAACCTGGCCGAGGTTCAGGACTGCCGGCGGGTAGCCTGGGCGCCATGTGCCGTGGCATGGAACTCCCTTGGATCACGGAGCAGCGCAAGTCCAAGGGGGGATAAAAGCCGGATAGCGATGTTCTGGATTCTGGCGCGATCAGAGACTCACTTGGGGGTTATCGACGTACTCCGGAACCTCATAGATCCGCAACTCCTTTGGCTCGCCGACCTTGCGCACCACGTCAAGGTAAAGGTTGGAGCGCAGGTAGGATTCCAGCGATTCGCGCGTTTCCCAGACGTAGTTCCCGCCGATTTCTCTTCTCTCGACATCGAGGAGAAATGCTTTGGAGCGAAGACCCGGAAGCTTGTTGAACTGCTTCGCACGCTCTTTCATGAGGTTGCGCATCGCAGTCCAATCCGTCCCTTCAGGTAGCACGAAGCGAAAGCAAGCTGCGAACATATAAACCCCCTCCTCTTGGGTGCATAAGATGCAGTCCTCTGATTTGTTGATGTAAACAGCCCTTCTCAATCGTTTGCGCCTTTCGTTCGCCCCTGCCGCCCCGAAGCTAGAGCTTACGCCCCGGCGCAGATCCGGCCTCGGTAAATTTCCGCACCTAAAACAGTTTACATAACGATAGCGGTAAGAGCGCGGTGAACGGTGCCAACCCCCAGGCCAGTTTGCTTGGCAATCGCTTCGATGGACAGGCCCGCAGATCGTAGCTGCCGCAGTTCCGCAACGTCAAACTCTTTCCGTGGCCGCCCAAACCGAACGCCACGGCGCCGCGCTGCTGCTTGCCCAGAGCGCACGCGCTCAGTGATTAGGGCTCGCTCAAACTCGGCAATGCTGGCGAATATCCCGAATACCAGGCGCCCGGCGGGCGTGCTGGTATCCACACCCTCGTGCAGGGAGATGAAGTGAATGCCCAGTGCGTTGAACTCGTCCAGAACGGTTATCAGTTGGCGCAGGCTCCGCGCGAATCTGTCGTAGCGGTAAACAAGCACCGCGTCAAACTTGCGGCGCCGCGCATCGGCCATTAGCTTATTCAACGCGGGCCGGGATTCCTTCGTGCCAGAGATGCCAGCGTCAACATACTCGCCAGCAATCTCGACCCCGCGCCGCTGACAATAGGCCGTAATTCATCAAGCTGCATGTTGACAGTCTGCTGCTCGGTAGAACATCGGCTATAAAGAGCGCATCGCATTGGTCCCTCCCAAGCCTTCCAAATGTATGCCCGTCAGGGCGTTTGTAAGTGGCTGATTTGCAGCAGCCGGTTTCGAGGTAAACCTGCCTTCCAAAGGTTTCAGTATTTGGAAAAAGTGGCTGGCGTCTTAGCTTGGCGCCAGCCGTTTTGTTTTTCATCATGCGGCCATCAATTCCAGTTCGAGGGCCTGCAATGCCGCCCGGATGTTATTGGCCGAATCTTTGACAATTCGAGCGTAATTCGGCTGCAAATCAGAGCCCGATTCCGTTTTCCAGATTTTCTCCAGTAATACGGCAGCATCTTTGGCGATCCCGTAGGATGAGAACTCCAGCACCCGGCAACGGCTCAAGAAGCGGGATTCAAGAGTATCAGTGGCATTGCAGGTAAAGACCCAAACAGTGTTCGGCGCTGCATCCGTACTATCCAACTTCGAGAGCAACGCTACCTGGGCAGCAGGCGTCATTCTGTCTGCTTCATCCACGATTACAATGTGGAAACGAAACCCCGCCATCGGGACATACTGGCAAGTGTGCCGTACTCGTTCAATCGTTTCCAGGTTACAGTTCTGCGATGGGATGTGATGGACTTCAGCCGGTATCGCTTCCGCCAGCGCCAACGCCATCGTAGTTTTGCCGGTACCCGACGGCCCGACAAAGAGCCAAGCACTGGCGAATGGGTTGGCCGCGAGCTTACGCATGATGTTCTTCACTTTGTCCAGGCCCACGAAGTCGTCAATGGCATGGGGACGGTAACGCTCTGTCAAGGGCTCAGGGAATGAGAACCCGGGCTGTGCCGGGCTCCCCGTGTTGATGTCGCCAAACAATGACGTTGCCATTACTTCACCCCCTGCTGGGAGTTGACGCCCAGAATTAGATCGGCTGCTCGCTGAGCCGCACTCGCCGCCACGATAACCATTTTCGAATCGGCCTTGAGCACCCGTAGCCAGCTCTGCAGGTACGCCGCAGAGTTGTCGATGGTCTTGTTCTCTATTGCGGTATGCCCACCAAGAAACGCGGCCCTCATCTCCGCTACCAGCTCCTCCTTCGAGTACACCTTATCCCCGAAGAAGTGGGCTTCAGTGATCCCTTCCCGCTTCAGCCGCGATGGATGGCCAGTGCTGTGCGTCATTTCATGGAACAACGTGCTGTAGTACTCCTCTGGGGAATGGAAGGTTTCCCGCGATGGCATCTCGATCTTGTCAAACCCGGGCATGTAACACGCCCGGTTATACCCGTGTTTCACATCCGGGCCACGGTAACCCGCCGCGACCCGCTCACAGGCTTCGATGGCGTTGAAGGTGTTCTTCGGCCCGTCAGATGGCGTCATGTCCAGCCCGGGTATCTCGCACTGCTGGAGATTGAATATGTGATAGATGCGGCAGAACGCCCAGCGCCGCTCGGTAGTCTCGCCGTCCTGTTCTTCGGTATCCTTGCCGAACTGCCAGAAGGTAATCGGCAATGAATGCTCGCCGGCCTTGACGTGTCCGCCCAAGTCCTTAGCCTGTTTGAATGTAAGCCAATACTGCGACTCATAGCCTGCGGATAGGGTCAGCAGCAGATTGATACCCCGGTACACTTTGCCGGAGATCAGGTTCTTGGGCATCGCCACAGAACCATCAGCATTCCGCGTTCCCCAAGGCTTATGCCAAGGAGCAGTACCCGCCTCAAGCTGAGCAAGGATGCGGTCTGTGACGACTTCATAGGCCGTCCGCTTGACTGTATCGGCGGACGTAGTAGAGTATGCAGCAGCCATACTGAAAGCCTCTCTTTCGGTTTGGTCAGCGCCAGTCAAGTGTTCTCAGCACTTGGTTGGCGCGTTTGTTTGCTGTGATGCTGGTTTTCAGATTTGCCGCTTAGATTGCCTGCCGATACTCAACTGCAGAACTGGCGCAGTGACCTGCAAATCCATTCAGTTACCGCAACCAAAAAAATAATTCTGCGGCAAGCAACCCAATGCAAAATCGCTTGCACTTGTTGCGAAGGTAGATTCTCTGCAAATCCGCAAGCGATTTGGTAACGATTTGCAGCCGATGCGCGACGGCGGGAATGAAGCAAGAACCGCGTTAAGCTGGGCCAGACTAGCAGGTGATTTGCTGTCGATTTTCTAGCCACGTTCCGGCGTATTTCTGCTCTTGCTGCTGTTGCTGTCGGGATCTTCGCTGGATAGGGGACCCTATTCCTGAGGGGTAAGGGCGGGGTGGGAGGCCCCCTCGGGGGTGGGTAATGGAACGCTGTCACCGGGCAATCCCGGTGGCCTCAGCCTTTGACGTAGGCAAGTTTTGCCGCTATGCGTCCATCGCAAACCGTGAAGATGTCTACTCCTCGCAAGTGCCACGGTTTGCCGTCGCGCACCTTGCGGTACACCCATCTAACTACGCCTCGATTGCCGCAAACGATGACTTCCTCGGTTTCGAAGGAGGCTTCGGGATTGCGGGCAAACCATCCGCGCCAGAACTCCACCACCGCCCCCTTGCCTACGATCCGCCGCCCGTCCGGGGCAGGAGACGTGTCCTCAAATACCGTGTCCTCGGTAAGCAGTGCTGCCAAGCCATCGGCGTCGTGCCGGTTGAAGGCCAGGTTGAAGCCGTCGATAGCAATACGGGTTTTCTGCCCTTCTGATTGCTCACTCATGTCACACCCCGGCGCCCACGGATTTCTTCCATTTTACTCAGCGCGAGCGCGGATTGCCTTGGAAGCCAGGAAAGGTTACCGCGTTAAGTGGGCAACTTATCGCACCTCAACAAAGCACACGGGTTACATGCTAGCCTGAATTGTCGGCTGATTTGCTCGTGATTTGCGGCCGACTTGCGGGCTGTTTCCGGCCGGGGTTGTTGCTGTGGTCCTGGGGTAGCTGTAGGTGATGGGTCCCCTAATTTTGGCTTTGGGGGTACGCGCCACCATGCTGTCACCGGGTAAACCGGCCTGCGCGGTTCCGTGCCCTCCTCAGTAAGGTGTATGTCTGCGGGATCGACTTTGGCTTCCCACAACGCGGTCTCGGGAGCGTGATCCTGATTAGTGGTCGTTGGTGCTATGGGGATTTCACGCCAGCTACGCTCACTGTTGTGAAGCTGAATACTAAGCCACGCTTTTTGTCCGTTTCGTATCTGCCCTCCCTACCTCCGTCCGGCTAAGCAGAAAGTTTAGCTCTATTTGTGTGCTTCTTGCGAAGTAGTGGAGCTGCCTACGTCAAAAAGAGACTATCCAGATTCTGCTATATGGTGCACGGTAAAAATGGGATAAAACATCTTTTGGGCGGCTACGATTGGGAGATAGGAGGATCCTCCATGTTGAAGAAAGTTGTGTTCGTGGTACTGGCGGCCATGATGCTTAGTATGATCGCGGCCGCCAACGACGATGGCTCGACTTCGGATAGCTCGACTCTATATTCGGTCAGCTACTTTAACAATCGGAATAACCCGACGGGGGCTGACCAGTTCATGTACGTCATTAACACTGGGTACACAGGCACTCCCTTGAGCTCGGGCGAGGGAACCCTGTGCGCGAACATCTATGTGTTCGACGCGGTTCAGGAGATGGTGGAGTGCTGTGCCTGCCCGATCACGGCCAATGCGCTTCTGGCATTGTCCGTCAATAACAGCCTGACCGCGAACCCACTCACGAGCGTTGCTCCGGCTTCGGGGGTGATCGCGCTGGTGTCCACATTGGCCGATGGCAGCTGCGATCCCACAAAAGTAGGGACTTTCAGCCCGGATTTGAAGGCGTGGGCAACTCATCTGCAACAGCCGACCTCCGGAAGCTTTGTCACGACGGAAGCGCCCTTCCTGCCTGCTCAGTTGGTGGCGGCGGCGGACGGAGCGGGCGGAGAAGATGCGTTCCTACCGCAGGCTTGCACATTTGCGCAATACCTGGGCACCGGCAAGGGGGTTTGCGCCTGCAAGTAATTCAGAGCAAATTCTTGGCAGCTTCCAGGCGGCGAAAGTCGCCTGGATTTTTTTGCCCTTCTCCAGCGTGCTCTTCTCCATGGGCTCTCGTGTGTCCCCCCCCTAGTTGTCGATAACAGGCCTTTGCGTGAATTATCCCGAAACGGAGCGGCCGGCCAGGATCGTTAGTGCAAAGGGGATTTCACGCCAAAAAAACATTCTGCCCGAAATCTGAAGAGGCGGAACCTTTTTCGTTTGAACAGCCCTAGGATAAACTGACGCTTATGGGCGAAGTAGAATATTTGTTCAGCTATCCGCTAGTTCTCTTCGTGGTCTCGTTGGTTTTACTGTGGCTTTCGGCGCAGGTCGGGGCCTCTTTGCGCAGGCGGCGGCCTCTGAAGGACGACGAGCGCGATGATTTCGGGATTGTGCAGGCGGCTAGCCTGACACTGCTCGGCCTCATCATCGGGTTCAGCTTTTCGATGGCTGTGAGCCGTTATGATCAACGCAAGAACTACGAGGAGGCGGAGGCCAACGCGATTGGCACGGAATATGTTCGGGCAGACTTGTTGCCTGCCGGCGGAGGGGCGAGAGTGCGTGAGCTCCTGCGCAACTATGTCGATCAGCGTGTTTTGTTCTATGTAACCCGCGATGAGCGCCAGCTTCAGCAAATCAATGCCTCTACTGCGCAACTACAGGTCGATCTATGGTCTGCGGTCAAGGCTCCGGCTCTTGCGCAGCCGACCCCCGTGGTCGCGCTCGCCGTTGCGGGCATGAACGATGTGTTGAATTCGCAGGGATACACCCAGGCGGCATGGTGGAACCGCATTCCAGCAGGGGCGTGGGCTTTAATGATAGTGATCGCCATCTGCGGCAACGTGTTGGTCGGCTACGGTGTGCGTGCCGCAAAAGTAAGTACCGGACTGCTTTTCGTGTTGCCGCTGCTTATCTCAATCGCCTTTCTTCTCATAGCGGACATCGATTCTCCACGTAGAGGTTTTATTCACGTAGTTCCTCAAAATCTCATAAGTCTATCTCAGTCTCTGCCCAGGCAATAGACCAGAAGGCAGAATCGGGACGGCGTGAGCAAATGACTGGCGTGAACAGGCCTTAGCACCAACGAGGGTGCCAGCGTTCCCGTTTCGGGCCAACCGGTGTAAAGGGCCATCTCAGCAATGGCGCGAGCCCGAGGCCTCATTCTAGGAAGTTGCACGAATCGGTTACACGGCGGGCCGCCATTGTCCGGCCCCAGTCGGATGACGGGCAAGCTGGTATGGTGGCCCAACCCGCCCGGGCACTGGCGTGCGCAGCCGACACCGCCCGGTCCCTCCGGGTCCTGCTCGCCACGTTGTCGGCGCCTTTACCAGATGACATTCGTAATGCCGACGGTAGCCGCACTGGTCGGTGGCGACTGGTTTTGTTGATAGATTGATCGCTAAACGGGGCCCATGTCGAAAGTCCAGTGAGGTTTCTATGGCAAAACAACGTGGGAATCCAAATTGGGGCAAGCCCAACTTTGTCCGGGCGAGTCCCTCGACCATGTCAGAGTTTGAACGAGTGGCACGCGAGCTTAAACTCAAGCCAGATCAATACCTCGACTCTGCGCGTCTGCGTGAATGGGCAAAGCTAAATAGACATTCCAAGTATGTCCCCGAGTCGTTGCTGACGGCATGGGGCTTGGGAGTGGCAGTCGCCCTGGATAGGCTCTCCCCGGAGCCGGATCGCGGCGACGAGGCAGGCGGCGATCAGCAGTGCGCCGTTCTCACGCTGTTTGTCCATGCCGGAAAGCATAGGCGAAGATAAGGGCTAAAGCCAATATGGAGCGCTGTCGTATCGTGCCCAGTGTGCCGGGTGGCTATGCCTTCTGTGCCTTCTTTCTCTGCGCCCACCTCTGCTTCGCCAGGAGAGATAATCGCTTCCGGGCGGCTGCACTCATGCCGCGACGAGCAGGAGCCTTCGCAGCTTTAATTTTGGCCCAACGCTTTTTGGCGGCCTCGGAGATTCGCTTCAAACCAGCGGCACTAATGCGGGGTTTACCACCGCGTCCTTTCGGCGCAGATTTACCACGAGGAGCAGCACCAGACGCCTTTCGCTGAGCCCACCGCTTCTTCATCGCTTCAGCTATGCGTCTCCGGGCTGCCGCACTCATTGAGCGGACACCACGACGTCTTGCCGAAGTAATTGCTGCTGCGCTCACCTGACCCAGGGTTGCCCCATCAGAGCCCAATAACTCCAATGCAGTTATGGCTTGGTTAAGTCGGTCACGTTCACTACGGAGATCGGAGAGAATTTTTTCTATATCCATAGGTGTAGGCCATCCTAACAACTGCCACAGTATTGGTGCAAGCGCAAATAAATATCATATATGGACCGGAGCCTAATCGTGAGCCACTGTTGCCTTGCCGCACTTGTCAAGACTTGGCCAAACGTGCCAAAATATTCCCTTTCCCAACTGCAGCCCAGATGACCGAGGTGCGTTATGCCCGCTCGATATGTCATCGACAAAGAACGCCGGCTGGTAATCAGTACCGCATGGGGGCGTTTAAGCCTCACTGATATACAGGCACACCGAGATCAACTGCTAAGTGATCCTGATTTTGATCCAGGCTACAATCAGTTAGTAGACGCGACGGCAGTAACAGACTTTGAGCCAACGACTGCCGAGATCAGGTCCCTCGCTCAGCGCAGAATCTTCTCCGGCACATCCCGCCGTGCCCTGGTAGGCTCCAGCACCCTGATCTATGGGGTAGCACGAGTCTTTCAAGTCCACCACGAATTCTCGGGAACACCGTCGCAGGTAACTGTGTTTTACAATATGGCTGCCGCTTTGAGATGGCTTGGAGCTGAAGAGCCCGTGACGATAGCCGTTTGATTCGAGGTCAGGAATTATCGGTTGGATTACCACCCTATTCCCTTGCCCCGCGAACTTTGCGACAATCTGCCCGATGAACTCGCCCCGCAGACTGCTAACGCTTATCGCCGCCATCGCCCTGCTGCCCGCTGCCTGTTTCGGTTGGGGCCGCGAGGGTCACCGGATCATCGCCACCGTCGCCGAGGATCACCTGAGCGAGCAGGCCAACGTCATGGTGCAGTCGCTCATCGGCAACAACCACCTGTACTCCTTTGCCAACTGGGCCGACGACATCCGCAGGCAACGCTCCGAAACTGCGCCTTGGCATTACGTCAAAATCCCGCTCGGTGCCACATACAATGCTAAACAGCCCACGGTCGATTCCACCCGTACCACTCACCATGATAGCCAGCACATTGCCTTTGCAGTGACGGCATTACTCGATGTACTGGCCAGATTTCGTAGGTGTGCAGGGAAAGTTCTTTCCATTTTCGACCCGTCTTCGTGCAAGTAATCTTGTAAGTAGTTGAGAACACTTAGTAGACACTTCCAGCCACATTGGAACTTAAGTTGCTCCCTGTGGAGTGTTCTCTTCCTCTATGGGAAAAGAGGTCCTCGCACTTATGTCCAGCAAGTGCGCCAACCCGTCATGCGCTGCTCGCCGCGATTGGAACGGAGGAAAACTTTTCCGCCTAGATTTTCAGATTGCCAACACGGCTGGTGAAATTCAAGACAAAACCGCCTTTGTTTGGCTGTGCAGTTGCTGTGCTCAGCAGATGAAACCGAGGGTTGAGGTAACCAAAAATAAGATACGGGTGCTACTGGCAACTGCCCATGCCACGATGCCGAGAAAGCCAACTGGCTCAGCTTGGGTTAATTGAATGGCCGCCGTATGGCTATGCACCGCGATCATATACCGCCAAGGATCATCTGCGCTGCTGGCCTATAAATGGCTAATCGCGGGAGTGCGGTGACCAACAGGGAAAGGGACTTCGACCATGGAATTCCAGGACAGAATACTAAAGTGTTGTGACTGCGGTAGCGAATTTGTATTCTCGGCTGGGGAACAGCTGTTTTATTACGATAGGCGGCTCAAGAACGAACCCAAACGGTGTAATACTTGTAGGGCTAAACGGGTCCAACACTTAAGCATCGCCACTCAGGGCCGTTATTCCAAAGTGGAGACACTCACCACCTGCTCCAATTGCGGCAAGGAGACAACGGTCCCATTCAAGCCCACACAGGGACGCCCGGTATTGTGCCGCGAATGCTTCCAGGGCAAACGGACGGCGGCCACGCCCTGAGGGAAAAATCAGAAGAACCCGATCACGATACGAGTCTCATCCAGCACACCGGGCTGAACCGACAGGAGTGTGCCAAGAGGCTGGAGGCGTTAATTGCGTCCGAGCGCCTCGGTTTGCAGGAGGGCGGCCGGCCGGCGCAGTGGGCAAACGAATCGGTAGCGCTGGTAAAGGCGGCATGGGTGCCAGACGGAACCGACTTAGACGAAGGGTATTACCAGCGGGAAATCAAGGTGGTGGACCGGCAGATGGCGCTGGCTGGGTTGCGGTTGGCGAGGTTACTGGAAGAGACGATTGGGAAGACGACGCCGATGGAGTTAGGACCGTGATTTAATTCGAGGAGCCCGCTCCAACTTGTTTGGCCAGATTTAATTCGATTTCTCGCCTCTTACGTTCTCGGGTAATCATAGCGTCTAAGTGGCTTTGAACCATGAAGTAAATCGCAAGTCCCGAAGCCACGAAACCGCCAAACACCCAGGCCTCGTCACCAAAAGCCGGCGTGAAGACGGCAGCAAGGCAAGTCAGGAAACCGATGTACAACATCATCCTCGCCCAATCGATTTCGCCGCCCCCCTTTCCGCTTCCCCTTATAAGCATTCCAACAAGAGCCACCGCCGGAGAAATCCAAACGGCTAGGTAGGCGTTTTCTCTCAGCCATGCTGTGAATGCAGGACTCATGGCCAGTGAGTTTATCACTTTGGGGTAAATTTCCAAGGAGTTATTTGACCGAGACTGTGCAGAGAACGGAAATGCTTGGACGGACTGCGGGCACGGTAGGCTGTGATCGGCGGCGAGATCGTGTGCCTGGACGCCCAGGGCCGTTCCCGGTTGTCTGACTTGCTGTTCCACCGTGGGGAACCATGCTTCGTTGTCTTCGTACTGCTCTGGTGAGCTGGCAAGGATCTCCGGCGCCTGCCCCTGATCCAACGCAAGGTCCGGCTCCGTTCCATCATCAGGGAGAATGCCGAGTGTATCCTTTACGTCGGCCACGTCGAGGAACGCGGGGAGGATCTGTTCGCGCTGGCTTGCCACCTTGACCTGGAGGGAATCGTGGCCAAGCGCCGTTCCGGGCCATACCTCAGCGACAGTGAGGAAACCTCATGGTTCAAGATTCGAAACCGGCGCTATTCGCAGATGCAAGGCTGGAACGAGCTGTTTGAGCGTAAAGCAGATCGGCAGGCTGAGACGGACGGGTGGGCCGGGTGCGTCCTGGTGTGCGCGGAGGCGGGGATGTGAAAATTTACTCTGAGATCGAATATCGTCAATGTCGGCAACCAGCTAGCTTGCCTTCCTTACATCCCTCGCTTCGCTGTCTTTGTCAGGCACCTCGATGGTGATGGATACCTTGAAACCCATGTTGAGGACGGCCTTCAGCGCGGAGTTGCTGACCAGCTGGGCTATTGTTCAGTTCTATGCCGTTCTGGACCTGTGCTTGATCCTCCATCTTCCCCACTAAGTTGACCAGGTCTTCGATCATCGTACCTGTGAACGTAAATGGGCCATACAACAGCTTCCGAGTGGCTTGGCGACCTTGCTGATGATCCATCAGGTTAAGACTCATCGAATGCTCCTTTCCGCTTTGAGTGTCTGCAAACAGCCAAAATCTTGTGTGAGAAGTTTCCTTGCCTGGAAAGGGCCCTTGTGCGGGATTATTGAGGCGCAGGATGGCAAAATCTGGTCAAAAGTGAACACTTAGGGTCAGATTGTCCCAAACTCGGCAACACGGGCAAACCGTGCTACGGCATCCAGAAAGTGGAACATCTGGTTCCCGGCGTCCCGATTCGCTGCGTGTGCCGGTAACTACTGACGCTCGGCCATGATATATGGCGGATAACGGCGGGAGGCAGCCGAGACGGACGGCTGGGTGGGATGCGTACTGGCGTGTGCGGAGGCGGAGCTATGAAGCGGATTTGTAATAACGGCTGCTAGGTCCAAGCGAAGGGCGACGATCACATTACGCCAGCTCAAGCACCGGCTGATTGGCTGTGCGCCTCTGCCGCAGGCTCTACCGGCAGAATAATCGAGAATGTCGTGCCCCTACGGCTGCCGTTAGTGCTGGATCGCATACGGATGGTCCCGCCGTGTTTGTCGATTATCTGTTTACTCACCCAGAGGCCGAGGCCAGTGCCAACCGTACCTTTGGTGGTGAAGAACGGCTCGAAGATGTGTTGCCGCAAGTCCGTATCGACGCCTTTGCCATTGTCAGCCACGGTTACCCGGACACTGTGACCGCCGTTCTTACTGGCCACATCAGTAGAAACCCGCAACCTAATGATTCCTTCTTCGTCGATGGCGTCTAAGCTGTTGGACAGGAGATTGACAAAGAGCTGACGCAGCTCGCCAGCTACGGCGGTGACCTCCACATCCTGATTCCATTGCTTCTCGATGACGGCATTCTTCGCTTTGATCTTGCTCTTCAGTAAGTCAACAGCGGAGTCCAGCACCGCGTTGACCGACATGAGCGCTGCTGCATTGGACTCTCGATAAAACCCAAGGGCTTGGCGAGTGATATACGCTACGCGCCGCAGCTCCTCGTCTGCGGTATCCAGGTATTGGCGCAAGGACTCGGGCTGATCCAGATTCGTTCGTGCCAGATAGACCGCGTTCGTCACAGCAGCCAGCGGGTTGTTGATCTCGTGCGCGATAGCTGCTGCCATCCGCCCCACGGAAGCTAGTTTCTCGCTGCGGAGAAGCGCTTCCTCCGCTCGCTTGCGCTCGGTAATATCTCTCGCAGCGCCGAACCATTCCACGATCTCTCCGTTTGTATCCAGCAGCGGGATCGCACGCGAGAAGGTCCACCCCACGCTGCCGTCCACCCGTAGGACCCGGTGCTCCAGTTGGAATACGCTCTTGGTCCGAATGGCTTCATTGATGGTCGCCCATACGAGCGGCTGGTCACTCTGGGGAATGTACCTCTCAACCCATGTGCCGCTTGGCGTTTCCGTATCAGGGATGAAGTCCTTGCCAACCAGGTGGTGCATCTCGCGCCAATCCGGGCTCATGCGATATGCCACATCCGAGCTGGCGGTCGTCAGCGCTCGGAAGCGCTCCTCGCTCTGGCGCAGCGTCTCTTCTGCCCGCTTGTGCTCGGTGATGTCGGTGAAATAGGAGCGGACAACTCCCAACTTGGGCGCACAATGGATCTCCTGAACAAAGACGGAACGCCCAACCTCGACCTCACGCACCACGGATTCAGCACGCCCAGCTCTGAATCCGGCAAGCACCGACTCCCATTGCTCTAACACCCTACAGTCCGGCACGGCTTCCGTAAGCTGCGGGAACAGCCGCAACGCCGCCGGATTCGCATAGGTAATCTTGCCTTCCATATCCATCTCGAAAACCGGACTTGGATTCAGCTCAGGGAAATTAGATAGATGCGCGATCCTTTGCTCCGCCCGTCTACGCTCGGTGATGTCCCGGTTCGTTTCCAGAATTCGTTCAACGCCATCGGTGCCGACAATGAGCTGGTGGCGGGTGGAAACGACTACTTCACGCCCGTCTTTGGTGAGGTGGCGCAGTTCGCCTTCCCAGTTGCCGGACTCGCGTAGCTTCGCCTCAATCTCCGGCCAGGGCACGGGATGGGCAGTCCTGAGCAACTCGTGGGTGACATGGCCTAAAGCTTCGCCTTCACTGTAGCCGTAGAGCTGCTCCGCACCTAGATTCCAGCTCTCGATACCGCCCCCAAGCCGCCACATGATGATGGCATCGAACGAGAGCTGTAGCAGGTCAGCTTGTCGCCGCAGCGTCTCCTGTGCCCGCCGCTTTTCGGTGACATCGTGGAAAACGAGCACTACGCCAAGTACCTTGCCGGTGCTGTCCAAAATCGGTGCGGCACTGTCCTCAATGGGAATTTCACGGCCATCTCGTGTCATCAATGCTGTGTGATTGGCCAGCTCGACAATCCGCCCTTCCTTCAGCACCCGCGCCACGATATCTTCGGCCGGTACCCGCGTCTGCTCGTTGATAATCGGGAACACGTTCTGGATCGGCTGGCCATGGGCCTCCTCCGGTTTCCAGCCGGTGAGAGCGGCAGCCACCGAATTAAGAAAGGTGACCCGCCGGCTGGTGTCGGCGGTTAATACCGCGTCCCCAATGCTACGCAGTGTGGTTGACCAACGCTCTTCGCTTGTACGCAACGCCTCTTCCGCCCGCTTGCGCTCGGTAATCTCGCGGCAAGCCACGACCGCGCCGACAACGTGGCCATCTATGTCCTTGATGGGCGCGAAGCTGTAGCTTCCCCACCAGGTCTCGCCGCTATCTTTGTGGTGAAGCCTGTACTCGAAGTTGGAAGCCGTTTCTCCGCGCAAGGCGCGCGGCAGAGCCCACATCTCCGGCGGCGCAGGAGTGCCATCCTGGAAATATGCTTCGAGATACTTAGGACAGTCGGCAATCGTCTTACTACACGTTTCCCGGTCCTTGAAACGGTGGTACCGGACGAATTCATCGTTGAAGTCCGTCAACCGCCCTTCAGCATCGGCGATGAAGACTGCCTCCGTCATGCTGGCAAACGCGGCCTGTAGTTTGGCCCGGCTCTCCCGCATCGCTTCTTCCGCCCGCTTGCGCTCGGTAATGTCGTTGTTGATTTCCATCACACCGCAGGCTTGGCCGTTCTTGTCCCGCTGCAATACCCAGCGGCTGGCCACCACGATGCGTGCGCCGTCTTGAGCAGTGTGTATGAGTTCGCCCTCCCAACGTCCTATTCGCAGTACGTCCGCTTCGATCTCGGCCAGTGGCTGCGGAAAGACGGTACGGAGCAGGTCGTGCGAGATTCTTTCGGTAGCCTGCTGTTTGGAGTACCCGTACATCTCCTGCGCCCCGTGGTTCCAGAAGCGGATAGTCCCGTTGAGGTCACGCACCATAATGGTGTCGTGAGCAACGTCGAGCAGGCCAGCCTGCTCCTGCAGCGCCTCTTCGGCCCTCTTCTGCTCGGTGGTGTCTTCGCTGAAGATAACGATGCCGCCAACTGCGCCTGCGGCGTCGTGCCATGGGCGTATTTCCCATCTCACCCACTGCACCGAGCCGTCAGCACGCTCGAAGCGGTCTCCATCGGAGCGAAGCACCTCGCCCGCCAGTCCTCGCCGATGGGCCTGCTTCCAATCCTCGCCAATCTCGGGGAAGACCTCATAGTGCGATACGCCGTGAAGGTGGCGGTTGCCGAGGTTGTAGCTGGTTCGCCAGTGGCGGCTAACATGCAAATAGCGCATCTCGCGGTCAAACATCGCCAGGGCCACGGGTGAGTGCTCGATGAAGAGACGCAGACGCTCATCAGTTACCCGCAACGCCTCCTCGATCCGCTTGCGTTCGGTAATGTCGGCCTGAAGGTGCGCATTAGTGACCGCTAACTGGCCCGTTCGCTCTTTGACCAACTCCTCAAGGTGGTCTCGATGTTCCTTCAGCTCGGCTTCGGCCTTGCGACGTTCGGCCACCTCCGCCGTAATCTTCTCGTTGGCGCGGGCCAGTTCGCGGGTACGCCGGTGCACCAGCCACTGGAGCACACCCACCAACCCGGCCAGCACCAGGATGCTCACGAGTGCCCACTGGAAATACGGTTGCCATTTCCGCCACGGATCTTCCAGCCCGAGCCAGTGCTGATAAATCCGGTCGTACTCGCCATTGACCTTCACGATGCGGAGCCCTTGGTTAAGTTTCTCCAACAGCTCGGCGTCGCCCTTGTGGACGGCGAACGAGAACACGCGTTTGTAATCGGGAAGCGGCGGCCCAGGTTGGATGCCTTGGATCCCATCCTCCTTGGCCTCGAGTACTCCAACGATCTTCGAGCCCAGAAACGCATCGTGGCGGCCAGCCGCGATCAACCGTAGCCCGTCCTGAATAGAGTTAACGGGAATCACCTTGCCTGCAAGGTGACGTTCCAGCAGTTGCTCGTAAGCTACATCGGCGCGTACCACGACGATCTCTTTGCCGGCGGCAGCGGCGAGATTCGGCAAGGCCGGCTGACCCGCCCGCACGAAGAAAGCGTCAAACGTCTCCGTGTGGGGCACACTGAAATCTACCAGCGTTTCGCGGGCCGGTGTCTTCGCCGCTGTTGGCAGCACCTCGAGTTGCCCGGCCACCAATTCGTCCGAAATATGGCTCCACGGTCCGGCGACAAATCGGACGCGCAACCCCATGGCGCTGGCGACAGCCTTGACCAGGTCCACCGAAAAGCCGGTGACTTGGCCGTTTCGGCCTATGAAATCGTAGGGGCGGTAGTCTAGCGAAACACCTACGCGGATTTCCGGTGCTTCGGACGCGCCGCTGGAACCGGCAAGCATGGCGCAGAAGACGATCGCCAGCAAGCATCCCACGACCAGGCGTGCCAGGAAGCTCCGTCCCACCAGGTAGGCGACCAACAGGGAAACCAGCGTCAAGAACGCGAAGTTGAGAGCCAAACGCAGGGAAGGCGAATCACCGATGTTCCCCAGCTTCGCGTCGGCGAATACGGCCATGATCACAATCAGCAGGGGGATGGGCAGCCAAGCCAGCCGAATCCATGGCGGCTTGTCGGTGGTACGCCTAGCGTCGGACGCCCGATTTGCGGACTCAGCCCCAGTCAACTTATCGCTGGACTGCTTGCCCGGAGCATTGGGGATACCGCCCATGGGGGTGCCAAATTGAACAGGAGCACTGAGTTTAGCATGCAATGGTGTAAGCGTGTACCGGCATCTCTGGTCTGTCTGGAACCAGCCATTCGCGGAAGCTCCAGACGCAGGCATTCATCCCGCACGATCCGGTAGGTGGGAAACTCTGCCCTGAGTTCTTGCATCAAAAGCATTTATCAGTTTCGCATTTGGGGGGGAAGCATAATGGCAGCGGGTATCGCTCTCCAGCAGAACGCAATACTGACCTCTTGGAAAGAAATTGCCACCTATTTGGGTAAGGGGGTTCGTACCGTCCAACGGTGGGAACTTGAGTTCCGGCTGCCAGTGCGCCGTCCAAATGAAAAGTTAAAGGGATTTGTCTACGCCTCACGGGACGAACTAGACCGCTGGTTGGCCACGCACTGGTTGCAGCGGGCAAGAGAACCCGAAATTTCCGAACCCTCTAACGGTGCCAAGGCGGGGAAGTCGGCCACTCAGGTCTACCTTGAATTGCGCAGTGAATATCACCAGCTTACGGGCGAATTGAGCCGGAATTTGCAAACCCTCGCCGAATGCCGTGAAACGCTTTCGCAGCAGATAGCACGCTTACGAACTTTGCTGTTGCAGCCGGTAGTCCCTGTTTCCGACGACCAGAGAACCCCACCCCAACAACTGCTACCGAAGCACCTCCCCCAGTTACAGAGACCGATACGGCTGCTTGATTACCTCAACGGGGGCACGGAAATTGCCACAATTCCCAAGGGGAAGCGCCAATGCGCCGTAAAGGCGATTTCAGCCGCGATTAGGCCGCAAGTAACGCATAGTGGATTCCAGGGCGCTAGTCGTTAGCCCAAGCCCGCTAGGGTGGATACATCTGGCTTACCGCCCGGATTCGCTGCGTGCGCCGGGCGTCTAAAATAGCTTTCTTCGGCTAAGCGGTTGCCAGAGGAGACAAGGAAACACGCTCGATCTTTACCGCAACTCCGCGCTGCCCACCAGTCGATTCTTCCACCCGCATCACTCGCCCGTGGCAGCAAGCCCATTGCTCTCCTCCGCCGGTAATTTCTGGCGGCAAGATCATCACTAATTGGAGAATCCTGGGCGATCTGAGCGTCGCATTAGAAGAAAGCGCCACCCGTGCTGATGTCCCTGGTGGCGCATTTGTGCTCCACGCCATCCTACTTGACAGTGATGGAGGAATCCCGAGGGAAACGTTTTGAACGACGGCGCTCGGTTTGCCGTGTGGAACCCATGCAGCGGCTTACACCTCGCGGAGGGATTGTACCCCGGATCATGTTTGGTGGGCCATGGCGGTGGCGTATGGAGCGGCACAGCCGGGTTCACGGTGCCTCGGTTTGCTGCATGAACCGCCAAAGAAGAAGGATCACTGCCGGCGCAGGCGACGGCGGAATCTTAGCCGCTCATCGGGACTATCGCAGGAACAATCAGTCATCCCATTCTTGGCGACGTTTTAGGTCCTGCCGATAGCTACTTCCAATACACATGCAAGCAGCTAACATAAGGAGCAGGATGAGCAAGGAAAGCGCTAGTGGTACATCCATTATCCCCTCCTGGTATCGCGTAACCGAGGCTCAGTTTTACGCAGCAGGCACCAGGAACGAAAGATGACTAAAGTGCCGCATACACTTCAATGGGTCCCAAATGGTTAATAGCCGTCCCACCGGCGACTTTCCAGACGGGTTGAACTCGCGGCGGGTTTCCACTTCACGGCTCCCCGGTTTGCCGCGTGCGGCGGCTGCTGGTGAGGAAGAACTGCTGTCTGCGCGGGCTGACGGCGGAAGAGCGGGCGAGTGCCGCGGTGGCGCTGCACAGTTAAGGCGCATGGGGCTGTGATTTTTAATATGGGTTAGAAAACTGGCGCCTGGGTCGGCTCGCCCCGGAGCCGGATAGCCGCCACGAGGCAAGCCGCGATCAGCAGGGCGCCGTTCTCGCGCTGTTTGTCCATGCCCATGCCGGGAAAATAGTAGGCGAAGACAAGGCGAACATCAATCTGGTGATTTTAAGTTACGTAACAGGCGGGTGAGGCGCAAGATAGATCGAGTAAGGATCATTGTCCCGCGCTTTTTCTTTTCTCTGGCCATACCCTGCGTGGAAGAACCTGGAAAACGGAAAATCTTTTCTTGTTTCACATGCAATGGTCTTGCATGTGGCAAATCCATGCCGAGCTAAGTCACAGAAACTAAATCATCAGACCGAGGGGAATCTATGGCTCTTAACGTGCGGCACTACTGGCCACAGCTGTCAGTAGGAGAGTTATATGAGAAGTCGTGTGGTTTTGCTGACTTTATTACTGGCGGTGGGCTTGGCGATTCCAAGCTCAGCTGGCCAGCTCTATAGTAACGGTCCAGTCAACGGCACCATTGAGGCTTGGACGATAAGCAATGGCTATGCGGTGAGCGACTCGTTTGTGCCGAGTGGCTCGCCTATGACGGGGGTTAGCTTTGGCGCTTGGTTGATTTCGGGGGACACTTTGTCCTCGTTGTATTGGGAGGTCTTGTCGGGCGGTCCAGACCCCAGTGCGGGCGTCACGATTCTCGGCAGCGGGACAGCAAGTAGTTTTGCTACTTCGTTGGTAACCACAAACGGTGGTTACAATGTTTACCAGGAAACCTTTTCCGTTCCGTCTGTGACGCTAACGGCCGGCAACACCTACTGGCTGGAGCTTCAGTCTGCCAGCACAGCGGAAGGCTACGCGGTCTACTGGGATGAAAACGACGGCCCCTCGCAGGCGTGGCAAAACGGATCTTATATCACACCTAGCTATATTCCTGTTTGCGGAGAAGGTGCCACGGGCTATGGAGGGTCGTCGTCAACGAACAGTTATGGGGAATGTTCACAGTCCTTTACGATCAACAGCGGGTCGCCGGTTCCCGAACCCTCCAGCCTCCTCCTGCTAGGCACCGGGCTTCTGGGCGGCATAGGCGCTCTCCGCAGGAGATTCCTAAGCTAAGATCCAAGCCACAATTCGCTCAATCCCAAGCCGCCGTCTCTGGCGGCTTTATTGCGCCGAGTTGAAGCATCAGCGGACCCGACGACGCAAGAAGATGGGGTTGAAGCGGGACGGCGGACATGAAGGCGCCGGCGGTTGTAATCATCGGGTGTCACCTACTGCGGTACAACGGCAGCCCCGGGCGACGTTGACTAGGTCCCGGTGCCGCAGCGTGGCACCTAAGGCCCCCGCATTCCGCCTTCAGGTCTTCCCTCGATTCCACGCCTTATTGGGTCTTGATAATATCAAGGCCAGCTTGCTTCCGAGTGGTGATCTGTATCTGTTCCCTCGGTTATTTCAGGCGCAATTGATGCGCAGAGGGACAGGATCGCTCAATGGAAGCTGTAGTTAACAACAACTCCAATAACCCACCACTCGCCACCATTCGGCCTAAAGGGAACCGGCGCAGCGCCGGCGAAATCACACCTCGCCTGCTCAACACGAAGCAGGCTGAAATCTACCTAAACATGTCCGCCTGGAAGATCCGCAACCTGGTACAGCAAGGTAAGATTTCCTACATCCCGGGCGAGGGGGAAAAGGCGCCCTGGCTTTACGACAAGAAGGTAAACGTTAGACCAAACCCGTGGTTGACAAAGGCGGAGTTGGAGACTAGTTCCGTCGAGCAATCCAGGCCGTGGGGGTGAGGTCGGGCAGGCGTCGCATGGGAGTATTAGCCAAGCCCGGTAGCAG
>Ga0326728_10010969_pt1 | contig 20927 bp, 17 predicted proteins | sample MB3enrmetagenome_FD_207602 | JGI IMG/M metagenome (GOLD analysis project Ga0326728, IMG submission 207602) | Lab enriched peat soil microbial communities from McLean, Ithaca, NY, United States - MB31MN | ecosystem: Environmental > Terrestrial > Soil > Wetlands > Peat | place: USA: New York... | reverse complement strand
CGACCTTGTTGCCGCGCTGACCTGGGTGCGTGAGAACATCGCCAACTTCGGCGGCGACCCGAACAAGGTGATGATCTATGGCCAGTCCGGCGGGGGATCGAAGGTGACCACTCTGATGGGAATGCCATCGGCGGCGGGGTTGTTCCACCGCGCTTCGGCGCAATCGGGCGGTGGCGGCAATATTCCCTCGAAAGAGCAGCAAAGGGAAGTGGCCCGCCAGATGATGAAGGACTTGGGCCTGCAGCCAAATGACATTTCCTCTCTGCAGAAGATGGAATGGTCGCAGTTGGTGGCCGCGGGAAACGCCGCCATCGCCAAGATCAATCCTCCGGTGCGGGGCATAGCCGGACCGTATGTTCCCGGCCCGCCGCGCGCGGGGTGGGCGCCATGCGTCGATGGCAAAAACATCAATCTTCGATCATTTTTCGACGTCGCTCCGGAAGTGTCGAAGAATGTACCGATGCTGATCGGCTCCGTGAGCGAAGAGGGCAACCACATGCTCTCGCGTCCCACCGAAGAAGAGTGGCGCGCCAACCTCGCTAAAGTGCATGGCGAAAACAAGGCAACCGCAATCGTGGCTGCGTTGAAGAAAGCGTATCCGCTCAAAAGGATTCAGACGCTCTCCTATATTTGCAGCGGCACCTTCGGATTGGATGCCCTCTCCATCCGAAACAACGTGGTGAAAATGGCCAAACAAAAGTATGAATTGAAGGCGGCGCCGGTCTACACCTACTACTTCACCTGGCAAACGCCGATCCTCGACGGCATTCCTGGCGCATGGCACACCGCCGAGCTTCAATTCTGCTTCGATAACACGAAGCGCTGCGAACAAGGCACGGGCAACACGCCCGAGGCGCAGGCGCTGGCCAGGAAAATGGCAACTGCATGGGCGAATTTCGCCCGGACCGGCAACCCGAGCCAGCCCGGACTGACCTGGACACCGTCCGATCCGGAACGCAACCAAACCATGGTCTGGGACAACGAATGCCGCATGGTCGACGACCCTGAAGGCGAGGCGCGCAAGATCCTGCTGGACTGATCGGCGACCGCATTGGCGCAACCTCTGCTGACAGGCCATCTGGGCGCTCAAGATCCAGGCCGTGCAGATCATGTCGCAGAAAATCTGCTTCGCAGCAGAGGGGCCGGATTTCCGACGCATCCGCTTGCTCGTGCATTCAGCAACTTCGACTGAACATCAGTGCATTACGGCTCCCACCCCGGGTTCCGGTGCGAAGAACAGCGGCGGCGGATAAAGAGCGCCGTCGCTGAACTCCCTGAGCCCTTGGCAGTTGATCAGTGTCGAAAGTTGTTCACGTGCCGCCGCATCGTAGCTGCGCTCTAAAGCGGCCTGCAATTGTTGCGGCGTCCGGACATACTCGCCGCGTGCCCCTAAGAGCTCGGCCATCTCGTCGTAGCGAAGATTATCCTGGAACTGATACAGGTGTGTGGACCGGTGATGGCTGTTCCTATCGGCGGCCCAGCTGTTGTTGTTGTAAACCACACAGATGACCGGAAGCTTATATTTCGCGCAGGTGTCCAGTTCAAACAAGGTGTATGCCATACCGCCATCCCCGGTGATGACCAGTACCGGCGCACCTTTGTAGGGAGCTTGCGGACCGACCCCTCGCTGAACGGCAGCGGAGGCGCCCATCCCCATGGCCAGATCCGGACCCATCGGTCCAAACTGGTAGGGCACCATAATCTCCTGGCCTGGACGATAAGCGCGCAGCCACGGCCCGGCGCACCATCCAATGAGGTTGCCTCCCCAGAGGGTGAGAGTCTGTTTCGGATCAATCTTGCCTTTGTATAGGAAATCATGAACTTCCTTGCAAAGAACGAAGGGGTGCAGGGCGCCGGTATCGTGCGTGTATTTGAGGAACTGGCCATAAAGTTCCATTTGTCCCTTGTCCCGCCTTTGCTTGGCCGCAGCCAGGTCATTCACCCAGGCCTCCCGCTTTTTGGGCTTTAGACCGTCGGCGAGCGATTCCATAAAGTGTTTTTCATCGCTGACAATGCCCAAATCGACAGGCCAGTTCCTCCCGATCTCTTCCTGCACTGGATGGACCCGTATGGTTTTTATCCCGTTGGCAAAGGTGTACTCACCCACCGTGGGCATTTGGTATTGTCCGACGAAGACCACCAGGTCGGCTTTCATCAGCGCTTCATTGGACATGCTCGCAGAGAGCCGGTGCTCATCGGGGAAGTTTCCGCGCACTGGACCCGATCCCACTACCGCCATCTCATGCTTCTCAGCCGCCTGCGTAAGGGCATCCCAGGCCTTGCGCAGGAAAATTCCGTGTCCGACCACCAGCACCGGGCGCTCCGCCTTGGCAATCATCTCAATTGCCTGCTCCATTTCCTTGGGGGCAGGAGCGGGCCGGGAGTCGCTGCGGTATCTTTCCCGGTCGAAATAACACTCGAGTTCGGAGGGTTGCGTAAAGCGCGCCAGGGCAATCTCCTCCGGAAAATCCAGATGAACTACACCCGGCACGCCAGACTTGAGATTGCGAAATGCGTAAGCACCATATTCGTAGATCCGGTTCGCCGCGGTAATGCGCTTGCCGTACTTCCTCATACCCTCCGTCAGTGGCTGCTGATACATGAATTGGATAAATTTCAGGCTGTCCTCCCGAGCGAGGGCAGTGTTGCTGGCCAACACCAGGAGCGGGGTGTTGGCGGCATTCGCACTGGCGATGTTCATCATCATGTGAGTGAAGCCTGGGCCTTCGGTGCCCGAGCAGGCCACAACCTCGCCCGTTACGCGACTGAAGGCATCGGCAGCGGAGCACATGCCGCCCTCCGTTCGGCCTCCATAGGTGGGGATTCCGACCTGGGCAATCTCGTTGATGATGTGGTAGTTGCCCGCAGCGCAGAACAAGGCGGCAAGGCCCTCATCTTGGCAGAGATTGGCGAACACCTGGGCGCCTGTTATTCCCTCCGCCGTAAACTCGGCGCGGCGCGGGGGTGCGGCTAAGGACTCAGTGATAATCGTGGAAACCCGTAAGGAAGAATCTGCACCCTCTTTTTCTGCCTGCATCTTGGTTGCCGCAACCGCGGACTGGCTCACAGAGGCTTTGTTGAAGGGACTATAGCTTCCCAGGTCCGTGTTGAAGGTCTTTTCACCCTTGGTGTCCATTCATCCTCCTTTTACTTCTAACTAGTATCAAGTTGCGCAAGTTCGCGTACAGTGCATTGGGGTGTTTCTGGTATACCGTCTGCTTTTTCCGCTCGAATGCGTGGGCGGTTTGATTGTAGGCGGCAATGAGCTGGTCCATGTGTTCGCGTAGCTGTCCGAGGCTTGTGAAGCTGGCTCCTGCAAGCGGCTGGCGCTCGAAGATGGGGCCAGCGCTGCCTTTTATTTATTTCCCTGCGTAGGGATCGGTCACCGGTTGCGCGCTGTCGATCCATGCTGTGTAGATCATGTCGCGCAACATGCTGGCGCCGTCGGCCATGCGCGCGGCTGTAAAGTCGCGCGACTCGGGCGTGCCCGCGCCATCGAACCCTCCCGCCTTGTAGAGCTGATAGACCTTCTCGACATAGGTTGCCGAGTGGCGCAGATAAGCTACGTATGCATCGAACATGTCGCCCTCGATGACCTTGGGCGGTGTCATTTTGGCCTGCACTTCGGGCGCGTGAATGTTCGCGGCCACGAAGGGGCCTTCGAACTGCCAGTGAATCTGGTGCTCGGTGGTGTAGCCGTTGGGGTTGGGGCCGACCCACCCGTTGTATTTGACGCTGACGTGGAGGGGCTGCGAACCATCGCCGACGTAATGGCCGAGCCAGCCGGCATAGAAGATAATAGCCACCTCGACCCGCTTGGTATCCTGACCCGCGGCCTGCAGGGCTCGGTACTGGCGCATCGCCGCCTTCAGCCGTTCCCACACCTCGTCGGTTTCCCAGGGCTGCAGGCCGATCGTCTCTGGCCGCTGGCCGGCAGCAAAGACCTTGGCCTCGAAATCCAGCCGCTTATGCGGCAGCGGGCCGAGCGCATCGGCCAGCTCCAATGCGATGTAGTGCTCGGGCCCTTGGGCTGCGCTTAACTCAAGCTCGGCGTTGGAACGCCAACGGTCGGGCTCCGGGCCCAGGTACTCGATCTCGTCAATGGCTGTCTGAGAAAGCAGAAAGGCTGGTACGCCGGCCGGCAAGGTGCTGGCAGCCAGCTTGTTAATGAGGCGATGACCCTCATTGCCCCACGCGTGGGCGGAGGGCTGAGCAAGCACCAGGCCCAATAGAATGGGCAGAATGAAGCGGAGAATGCGAAGCGTTAGGGGTTGCGCAAACATGCAGCCAGTATACGGTGGTTGCCGGTTACAGCAGAACCAGAATAGCTGTACCCAACGGCACGCCCTCTGAGCGGCTTTTTCCCCAAGAAAAAACCACATTGAAGACTCTTCACTTGGGCACGTGAATTCTGGTTATGCTCTAGTGGTTTGTTCCTGTGCGCCGGATGCGGAAATGGGGTACGCGGCTTGACGCCGGACCCTTGGCTGGCGGTAACCGGATTGCTTCGTCCGTGGACATGCCTCGTAGAATTAGATAGAGAGTCCGGAATTAAACGCATATACTACCTGCAAATTGCCCGATCGCTAACGCTTGGCTGGTCTCGAGAGCGAGGGGCGGCGCACTGGAGTTCGGGGTGGGGATCGTGATCATGTAGCTGCGCGCCGTGCAAGAACGAAGCCGTCTCAAAAATGTTGACTGTCTGCGGTGCCCTGTTCGTGCGCAGAACAGTCGTCGAGGGAGAAATGGAAGAGCCGATGAGTGAGCCGCCGAAGGAAGAGGGGAAGAGCAAGAGTTCCCGATCCGCGTTCGCGACGATTGGCGGTGTTCCCCAGATTTGGCTGGTCCTGCCTTTCTTCATCCTGGCTCTTTGGGCCGGAACCGCCGTGGCTCGCCTGGCTCCAAACTTCAAGTGGGAATCGCTTCCGCTTGTAGCGGCTGCGATTGCCACAGCAATGTTTGCGCTGATGCTGAACAGGATGTTGCTTCGTCCTGCGCTCACGGCGCCGGAGCAGGAAACCATGGAGGCCGGGTTGAAAGATCTGCTGGACTCGGCTGGTCCGGCAGTGGTCGCGATGGATCTGGAAGGCCAGATGATCTATTGCAATTCCGCAGCGGAACGTCTGCTGGGTTACCACGCGGCCGAGCTGGTAATTCCGTGGGCTAAAGCGGAGATTCTGGCGCCTGGCGAAGGTGATCGGCTTTTGGCGGAAATGCAGAAGCTGTGCCGCGTCGATCAGGCGCCGGCGCTTACTCCGGCTGCCCGCAGGGCTGCCTATATCGATTGCCTGCGCAAACTTCCGCCCGGCACGATGCCCAACTTCGAGGCCCAGATACGTAACAAGACCGGCGTCATCTTCCCGGTAGCCTTCCAGATTTCGCCCCTGCGCGATGCCTCGAGCGAGCTAACCGGCATGGTAGCCGTGGCCGTGGATCAAAGCGCTGCCCAGCAAGGCGAGCAGGCGCTGCGTGAGTCGCAGGAGCGGTACCGCGACCTCTTCGAGAACTCCAGCGATATGATTGCCACGCTCAGCCCGGAAGGAAAGTTCCTCTATGCCAACCCGGCATGGAGGCGGTGCTTTGAACTGCACCCTGCGGCGCTGATGGCATTGGAATCCTTCTACAACCTGTTTGAGTCCGGAATTCGGGGCGAAGCAGCCGGGCTCTTTCGCCGCGCGTTGGATGGCGAAGCGGTGGAGCGCGCTCCCCTGCGCCACCACACCCCAGACGGCCGGGTAATCGAGCTGGAATTGAGCCTGAGCCGGCGGCAGAGGGCCGGCAAAGCCATGGCCGTGCGCTGCCTGTTGCGCGACGTCACGCAGCTGAGACAGCACAAAAACCGGCTGGCGCTGCAGGTTGCGGTGAGCCAGATTGTGGGGGAGGACGGATCGGGCGGATCCACGGGCATGCGCATCCTGGAAGCGCTGTGTATCTCGCAGGGATGGGATGTGGCCATCGAATGGGTGGTTGGCGCCGAGCAAAAGCAGCTCGAGTTCGGAACCGCCTGGGGAGCTCCGGGCCGGCGCGTGGAAGCCCTCATTCAAGCCAGCATGGTGCAGACGCTGGAGGGTGGCAGCGAATTGCCCGAGCAGGCCTGGAGGGATGGGCGCCCGGTGTGGGTGACCGACCTGGCCCTGGCGACGCCAAGCCCGCGCGTGGCAGCAGCTCTGGACGCGGAGATGGTTTCAGGCTGGGCGGTGCCTGTGCGCGCCGGCAGCAAGCTGCTGGCGGTGCTCGAGTTCTATTGCCATTTCCGCCTGCGCGAAGATCGCGAGGCGATGGCCGCGGTGGAGACGGCGGCTGTCTCGCTGGGTCAGCTCCTGGCGCGGAGCCAGGAACGCGGGCGAGTCGACGATTTGACCCGCCGGCAGGAAGTTCTTCTCGATTCGGTGGCCGACGGCATCTGCGGGCTCGACAACCAGGGAAAGGTTACCTTTGCCAACGCGGCGGCCACGCGGCTGCTGGGCACGCCGGCCGATGCTCTGATCGGCAGGCCGGTGCACGATATTTTGCATTGCGCGGTTCCCGCAGGCCGCAACTGCGAGGAGGATTGCCCGTTGCGGCACAGCACGGCCACGCCTTGCGGCAGGTCCGGGGAAAATATTATCTTTCGCGCTAACGGCGCTTCCTTCCCGGCAGAATTTGTGATGACGCCGATTCGCGGGCAGGGGCGTGTTTTAGGAGCGGTGCTCAGCTTCCGCGACATCAGCCAGCGTTATGCCCTGGACCAGCTCAAGGACGAGTTCATCTCCACGGTCAGTCACGAACTGCGCACGCCCCTGACCTCCATCCGCGGGGCGCTGGGGCTGCTCACCTCCGGCATTCTCGGCGAGACCAACGAAAAGGCCTCCCATCTGCTGCGCATAGCCGTCACCAACTCCGATCGCCTGGTGCGCCTGATCAACGACATTCTCGACCTGGAGCGGATACAGAGCGGCCGCGAGCCGCTGGCTTTCCGCACCGTGCAGTTGGCCGATATTGTGAAGCAGGCTATCGGAGATATGCAGCCGCTGGCCGACGCCGCCGGCGTGCAGCTCATCCACGACGCCACGCAGGTGGAGATTGCCGCCGACCGCGATCGCCTGCTCCAGGTCCTCACCAACCTGCTCTCCAATGCGGTCAAGTTTTCGTCCCCGAATTCGCCGGTGAGCGTCATGTTGCGGCCCGGAGTCACCGGCGTGATTCTCTCCGTCATCGACCATGGACGCGGCATTCCCGCCGACAAGCTGGAAAGTATCTTCGGCCGTTTTCAGCAGGTGGACGCCTCCGATTCGCGGCAGAAGGGCGGAACCGGTCTTGGACTAGCCATCTGCCGCACCATCGTACAACAGCACACGGGTCGCATCTGGGCTGAACGCAATCCCGTGCGCGGATCGACGTTCCGCATCTTTCTGCCCTACCAGCCTGCTCCCGTGGCGGCTCCAGGACGCGCGCCTGGGAACGAAGCCGGTCACGGCACCGTGGTGCTGGCCGACTCCAACGCGGAAACGCGCCCTCGGATCGCCGCGCAATTGGCCCGCCACGGCTATTCCGTGGTACAGGCCGCCAACGTCGAGCAAACCCTGTCCGCGGCGAGCCAGAACGCCCAGGCGATCCTTCTCGATACGTCGCTGGACGGCATGAACGGCTGGGAGATTTTGCCGCTGCTGCGCCGCATGGACGCAACCTCGCACACCCCTGTGGTCTTGTTGAGCGTGGAAGATCCGCACGCGCCCACCGAGCTGCCCGCCGGCGCTGCGGGATGGGTTGCCAATCCGCTTCAGGAAGATGAGCTGCTGGCTGAGCTGGCGCGCGTACTTTGCGGATCGGGCGACAAGGCGCGCATCCTCATCGTCGAGGACGATCGCGACCTGGCGCGCGTTATCAGCGAGGTCTTCGCCCGCGACAGCATCGACGTGCAGGCGGCGCATTCGCTTAAAGAAACGATCGCTGCCTGTTCTGCGTTCAAGCCGCATCTCGTGCTGCTCGATATCGGGCTGCCCGACGGCGACGGCTTCAACGTGGTGGATTGGCTGCGCCAGCGCGCGGACCTCGCCCGCCTGCCGCTGGTGGTCTACTCCGCCCGCGAGCTTTCCCAGGACCAGCGCCGCCAGCTCACACTCGGCCCCACCTATTTCCTCGCCAAGACCCGCGTCCAGCCGCAGCAGCTCGAAGCCCTGGTGTTAACTATGCTGCGTTCCGCACGGCAAACGGAGGAGGAGACAGCTGAATCGCAGGCGCCGAGGTAATAGTTTGCTTCGACATCTGCGTCTGGACGCCGTCGCGTGATAGGAGTAGCAATACGCATCATGCACAGACGTGGCCTCACCTTGGTTCTGCTCGCTTTTGTGGCTGTTCCGTTGCTGGCCGCTCAGGCGGATTCGCCGTCGCAATACGCCGTTCTGCTTGCGTCGCTCAAAGCAGGCAAGACCGATATCGACTACGGACGCCTGCGGCTGAGCTACATGGACTCGCCCGAATACAAACAGGCCAAGGACACGACGGATGCGGAGAACGCGATGGCGGAGGCACTCCATGCCAAGGACTACCCGACAGCGCTGACGCAGGCCGAGACTGTACTGGCGAGCAACTACGTCAATATCGGCGCGCATTTTGTGGCGTATGTCGCCAACCGTGAAATGGGGGCCGCGGATCGTGCGGAGTTTCATCACACCGTGTTTCGCGGATTGATCGATTCGATCCGCAGCTCGGGAGACGGCAAGTCGCCGGCCACAGCGTGGGTGGTGATCAGCGTGGATGAGGAATACGCGGTTCTGCGGGCGCTCGAGTTCAAGCCATCGGGACAAAGCCTGCTGCGCCAGAACGGCCATTCCTACGATGTCATGAAGGCCAAGAACGACGATGGAACGGAACAGACGTTTTATTTCAATGTGGATATTCCGTTCAAGCATTACGGGTTCTAAAGCAAAACCAGAGAAGCTGCAACCCGAAGCCGCTGCACTTAAGTCGCCGCGACCCCAAGGAGCGGCGACCTTCAAAAAAAGCCGAATAGGGCACACCTTCTCTGGTTTTGCCGTAAAGGCGGCAAATTTACGAGGACTCCGAAATGAGACGCTGTCTCTGGGTAGTGGTGTCTTTGTGTGGAGATGGCTAATGCGTTTAGCAAGGGCGGAAGCGCCGGATGCCATCTATAGCCCCAAAGTGTCAATGGATAACGCAAACGTGTCATTGAAACAGCCAACGGTAACGGGTTCCACTGTTACCAGTAGGCCATTGACGCAGGGGTCACGGTCTGGGCCAATTTCAAATCTCTTCATTGGCCCCGCGCCAATCGCCAAACCGGAAACTCCAATTACCCGAGGAGACCCAAATGAATCACCTAATTCTGAATCTATACGCGAGATTCCAGGGCCTGAAGAACTGCGAAGAAGGTCAGGATCTGGTCGAGTATGCATTGCTGGTCGCCTTGATTGCACTCGTGTGCGTCGCCGGCGTCAACAATGTTGCCAACGCTGTCAACAACGTATTCAGCACCATCAGCTCGTCGCTGGCGTAGTTCTCTACGCCAAAGGGCCGCTACCTGCCTCTGCGCGCGGTTGCTCAATCTGCTGCCTATGGCTTAGAGTTATCCTTCCTGACCATCGACAATGCCGCTCCGGCATTTGACAATGGTTCTGGAGGATCTCCGGCCGTGGCCCGCAAAATCCTGATTATCGACGACGAAGACGACATTCGCGAAGTGGCGGCGCTCAGCCTCGAAAGTCTTGCCGGATGGGAAGTGATTGTTGCCAGTTCGGGCGCGCAGGGTATCGCTCGCGCCGCCGAGCAAAAGCCCGATGCCATCCTGCTGGACGTGATGATGCCGGGCATGGATGGTCCTACTACATTTCGCGAGCTGCGCAAGAATCCCGCCACGGCCCGCATTCCGGTGCTGCTGCTCACCGCAAAAGTGCAAGGCACCGACCAGCGCCGCTTCGCCGATCTGGGCGTGGAGGCCGTGCTTTTCAAGCCCTTTGATCCCCTCACGCTATCCACGCAAATTGCGAGCGTGCTAGGCTGGAGCTGACGCGTTTTAGGAAATGCTGTAGGGCGAAGCCGTTGAACTGAAGTCGTCGCGACCAGCAGGGAGCGACGACCTTCAAAAAAGCTGAATAGGGCACACCTTCTCTGGTTTTGCCGTAAGACGTCGCACCATTTCCTAAAACGCCGTGATCTCGCAGCCATGGAATCTTCCGCTCAATCTGGCGCCCAAGGAGACATCGCTCTTTCCCAGGCAATCGACCGCCTGTGGGTCCGCTTTCTGCCGGAGATCAAGGAGCGGATCGCCGTTATCCAAGTCGCCGCTGACGCTCTAGCCGCCGGAACGCTTATCGTATCCCGCCGTGATGCCGCGTACGAGGCTGCGCACAAACTTGCCGGCGTGCTGGGCACCTTCGGCCTCACGCGCGGCACCGTCCTGGCGCGAGAACTGGAGATGAACTTCTCCCGCGGAGACGGCCCCGATCCCGCCTCCGGCAAAAGGCTCGCCGCTATCGCAACGGAGCTGCGCGCGATGGTCGAGAACCGCCAATCTGGAGCGGGACCAGAGTAAGCCTATCGTTGCGTTAAGTCGTGGGTGTGGCTTTTCTTGAGAAAAAAGCCCACTTGGCTGGCGTGCTTTCGGAATATATCTACTCTGGTTCCGTTGCGCCGGCTGATGCCTGAACAATTACACTCATCTCCAGTGATTCCGCACGATCCATTCGCGCCCCAATTGGACCTCACGTTTGAGGAGTCGAGGTACGGGCGCCGCATCTGGCCAGTTCGCGAGCTGGTTGCGCAGGTGCGTGAGCTGGTGGAACAAGAGTACGGCGATGTCTGGGTGGAAGGCGAGATCTCCAACTACCGCCCCGCGCCCTCCGGCCATGTGTACTTCACGCTCAAGGACGCCGACGCCCAACTCCCGATCGTCCTCTTCCGCCGCCAGGCTGTGCTTCTCCGTTTCCGCCCCGAGGACGGCTTGCATGTCCTGGTTCGCGGCCGCGTGAGCGTCTACGAACAGCGCGGCCAGATGCAGCTCGTCGCCGAGACAATGGAACCCGTCGGCGCTGGTTCCTTGCAACTTGCCTTTGAGCAACTGAAAGAGCGCCTCAAAGCCGAGGGCCTCTTCGACGCGGATCGCAAGCGCCCGCTGCCCACGTTTCCCCGTACCGTGGGCATCGTCACCTCGCCCACCGGCGCCGTGATTCGCGATTTCCTCAACATTGTCAGCCGCCGCCACTCCGGCTTGAATGTCCTGCTCTGCCCGGTCTCCGTTCAGGGGGAATCCGCGCCGGCTGAAATTGAAGCCGCGATGGCGGAACTCAATGCGGCAGCTCTCGTCGACCTCATCGTGCTTGCCCGCGGCGGCGGCTCGCTCGAGGACCTTGCCGCCTTCAACACCGAGCTTGTGGCCCGCGCCATCGTGGCGTCGCGCCTGCCCGTCGTCTCCGCCATCGGGCATGAAACCGACTTCACCATCGCCGACTTCGCCGCCGACCTGCGCGCGCCCACCCCATCGGCCGCGGCCGAGCTGATTACCGAGGCGCAGCACAAGATCGCCGAGCATTTGGCTGCGCAGTCGCATCGTCTGGAGCGCGCCGCGCGCTTCCAGCTCCTGCAATCCCGCCAGCGCCTCACGCGGCTGCCCATCAGCCGCCCCGAGTCACGCCTGTCCATGCTGCTGCACCGTCTCGGCCAGCGCCTTGACGACGCGACACTCCGTTTGGACTCCGCGCTCGCCACGCAACTTCGCCTGCGCCAGAATCGCATCGCCGAGCTGGCTGCTGCTGTCCTCGATCGCGACCCACGCCAGAATCTTGCTCACGCGCGCGAGCACCTCGCCGATTTTCGCGCCCGTCTTGACCGCTGCCTCGAACGCCTGCTCCAGTCTTGCGCGGCTTCGCTCACCGCCCTCGATGCGCGCCTGCATTCGCTCTCGCCGCTGGCCGTGCTCAACCGCGGCTATGCGCTGGTTCTCTCCGACGCGGGTTCGCTCATTCGTTCCGCCACGCAGGTTGCCGCGGGCGACCGGCTCACCACGCGCCTCGCCGATGGCACGGTCACGAGCCGCGTCGAGTCAACGAATTTACTAACCCGGACATCGCTATCCGGCACGCCCAGTGCGCCAGCACCTGGCAAAAAAAGAAAGAAACCGGCATCATGACCGCAACCGGCGCACGCAAGCTCTTCGGCACTGACGGCATTCGCGCTATCGCAGGCCAGGCTCCGCTCGACCCCACGACGATCTACGGCGTCGGCCTCGCCCTCGCCCACTCGCTGCGCAAAATGTCCACGCAGCCCAGGGTTCTTCTCGGTCGCGACACGCGCGAGTCAGGTCCCTGGATCGCCGCCACGCTTTCCGAGGCTCTGCGCCAGGCAGGCGCTCAAGTCGAGAGCGCGGGCATCGTGACTACACCGGCCGTTGCGTTCCTCACTCATACCCATGGCTTCCACGCCGGAGTCGTGATCTCCGCCTCGCACAATCCTTGGCAGGACAACGGCATCAAGCTCTTTGGCGCCGACGGCTTCAAGCTCCCCGATGCAGTGGAGCTGGCCATGGAGGAGGAGATTTCTTACCACGCCGCCCAGGTCCAAATCTCCGATCCATCCTGCTTTCCGCAGCCTGAAGACAATCCAGCATTCGAGGCCGAAACCATCCAATTCCTCATCGATTCCGTTCCCGGCCTTTCGCTCTCCAATCTGAAGATCGTAGCCGATTGCGCCAACGGCGCCGCGGCCGCCATCGCACCGGAGCTATTTCGCCGCCTCAATCCCGATGGAAACGTTGAGGTCATCCTGCTCAATATCGCGCCCGACGGCCGCAACATCAACGCCAACTGCGGGGCGCTCCATCCGGAACTTGTCGCCCAGGAAACGCAAAAGCGCGGGGCAGATATTGGTTTGACTTTTGACGGCGACGCCGACCGCTGCATGTTGGCCGGCGCGCAGGGCAACGTGATCAACGGCGACGCCATCCTGCTGATGGCCGCGCGCGACCTGAAGGCCCGCGGCATGTTGACCGGCGATCTGGTCGTGGCCACCACCATGTCGAACATGGGTCTCGAAGCGGCTCTCAAGCGCAGCGGCATTCGCATGCTGCGCGCGCCTGTGGGCGACCGCTACGTTTTGGAAGAGATGCAGAAGCACAACGCGGCCCTCGGCGGCGAGCAGTCCGGCCACATCCTCTTCCCGCATCTGGCCACCACAGGCGACGGCCTGCTCACAGCCCTTGTCGTGCTCGATCTTATCGCCCGGACGGGCCAATCCATCGACGAACTCACCGCCGATCTCAAGGTCTTCCCCCAGGTCATCGTCAACGTGAAGGTGCGCGAAAAGAAGCCGCTCGAATCCATCCCCACTGTCGTCCAAGCCATTCGCACCGCCGAGGAAGAGCTCAAAGACTCGGGCCGCGCGGTGATTCGCTACAGCGGCACCGAGCCTTTGGCGCGCGTCATGATCGAAGCCGAAAGCGAAGAGGCCATGCGGAGGCACGCCGAGGCAATCGCCGCCGCGATTCGCACCGAACTCGGCGCCTGATCGTCCGCGATCCTCTGGAAGCAGCCGGCTGTCAACTTGTACCATCGACTCATGCCCCGCTACCCTGCCGGCCAAACCCTGCTCATCGACGCCGACGATACGCTGTGGGAAAACAACATCTACTTTGAGCGCGCCATTGCCGCGTTTATCAGCTTTCTCAACCACCACGAGTACTCGCCCGCCGAGGTGCGGCAGATGCTGAACGCCGTGGAACGCGAGACCATCCTGGCGCACGGCTACGGGCTTTCCAGCTTTACGCGCTCCCTCGTCGATTGCTTCGAGCGGCTGAGCCCCGCGCCGGTGACCGATGAAAAACGCGAGCGCATTCGCGGCTTCGCCCGCTCCATCGCCGAGCAGGAGATCGAGCTGCTGCCCGGCGTGGCCGAGACACTCGACGAGCTCGCCGGCCGTCACCATCTCATCCTGATGACCAAGGGCGTCCACGCCGAGCAGGCCGATAAGCTGGCCCGCTCCGGCCTCGCCCCGTACTTTGCCGCGGTAGAGATCGTGGCCGAGAAAGACCCACCGACCTATCGCGCCGTCATCGCGCGGCACGAGCTCGCGCCCCACACCAGTTGGATGATCGGCAACAGCCCCAAGAGCGACATCAACCCCGCGCTCGCCGCCGGGATGCACGCGGTCTTCCTCTTCCACAAAGACACCTGGGTGCTGGAGCACGCTACGGTTGACGCCGCACCCCAAGGCCAGCATCTCATCGAGCTCGACGCCTTCGCCAAGCTTCGCGAGATCTTCTGAGGTCCGCTTAGGTGTGAGAAACTGAAAGAGAAGAAGCTCTTCGGGGCCAATTGCAGGTTTGCCCCATACCCGCTTCAACCCAAGTTAAAAGGGCACGCGCGGCCCACGCCGTATTGCGGCTGGCGTGTGAGAGCAATTCAGAATTTCAGGGACCGGGAACGAATGATCAGCGTCAGCAACATCTCCATGCGCTACGGCTCCAAGGTGCTCTTTGATGAGGTGAGTACCACCTTTACGCCCGGCCGCCGCTACGGGCTCACAGGTCCCAACGGCTCCGGCAAGACCACCTTCATGAAGATTCTTGCCGGCGAACTGGAGCCGCAAAAGGGCACCGTGGTGCGCCCGCGCAAGCTGGGCGTGTTGCGCCAGGATCAGTTCGCCTTCGATGCGTATCGCGTGATCGACACGGTCATCATGGGCAACAAGCCATTGTGGGCGGCGCTTGAAGAGCGCGACCGCATCTATGCCAAGCCTGAAATGACCGACGAAGACGGCATGCGCCTGGGCGAACTCGAAGGCGCGATCGGCGATGAGGACGGCTACTCGGCTGAGAGCGACGCTGCCGTGCTGCTTGATGGCCTCGACATTCCTGAGCCGCTGCATGAGCGCAAGATGGGCGAGCTGCAGGGCGGGCAAAAGGTGCGCGTGCTGCTGGCGCAGGCGTTATTCGGCAAGCCGCAGGCTCTGCTGCTCGATGAGCCCACCAACTACCTCGACCTCGACTCCATCCACTGGTTGCAGGATTTCCTGTTGAGCTACGACGGCACGCTGATCGCCATCTCGCACGACCGGCACTTTCTCAACTCCGTCACCACGCACACCGCCGACATCGATTACCAGACCATCATCACCTACACCGGCGGCTACGACGACATGGTGATGGCGAAGACGCAGATTCGTTCGCGGCTGGAAGCCGAAAACGCGCAGCGCGAAAAGAAGATCGCGCAGCTCAATGAGTTCATCGCCCGATTTTCCGCGGGCACGCGTTCTTCGCAGGTCACGAGCCGGCGCAAGGAGGTGGAGCGGCTGCAGACGAACGAGCTGGCACGTTCCAATATCCAGCGCCCGTACATTCGTTTCGACCAAGTGCGGCCCAGCGGCAAGCATGTTTTAGAGCTCAAGCACTTGACGAAATATTACGGCGATCTGGAAGTCATCGATGGATTTACCGCCAATGTGCTGCGCGGCGAAAAGATCTGCCTGATGGGCCGCAACGGCGCCGGAAAGACCACACTGCTCAAGTGCCTGCTGGCGAATTATCCAGGTCTTCCACCCCAACGACCAGGACCCGTCGTTGGGGACCCCGGCCTCGCGGAGAAAGATTTCACGCTCGACTCCGGCACGGCCTTTTGGGGTCATGAGGCGCAGGTTGGCTACTTTCCGCAGGACGTAGGCTCGACCATTGAGCGCGGCCTGACCGTGGCCGAGTGGCTGCACCAATGGGACCCCGCGGCCTACATGGAAGACATTCGCGGCATTCTGGGCCAGATGCTCTTCTCAGGCGAAGAAGGCGCCAAACCCACCGTGGCGCTCTCCGGCGGCGAGCAGGCGCGCCTCGCGTTTTCGAAGCTCATCCTCACCAAGCCCAACATCCTCATCCTCGACGAACCGACGAACCACCTCGACCTCGAAGCCATCAACGCGCTCAACATCGCGCTGCAGCGCTACGAGGGCACGGTGCTGCTGGTCACGCACGACCACGACTTAATCGATGAAGTGGCCACGCGGCTATGGGTCTTCCACGACGGCGGGATTGAGGATTTCCAGGGACCGTACGAGGAGTGGAAGGGAAAGCACAGCTAGCTCACTGCGTCGAGCTTTTCTCCACCCGCATCATTGGCGTGTGGCCGGCGGCTTGCGTGCCGCGCACCACGTGCGGCGTCATCACAATCACGATGGTTGCATAATTCTTCTGCAAATCCTTACTGGTCACATCGTTCATCCCTGGAATCTCGCTGAGCCCCGGCGTGCCGCTGATGGCCAGGCTCTGCGACTTGTCCAACTCGGTGGCCACCACTGCAGCCTCGCCCTCTTTCACCATCACCACGCCGGAATAAGCCCGGTTATCGAGGACGGGATTGCCGTCGATGAATTGGCCCGACAGCGCGTCGAGCTTCAAATCGACGCTCAGTGCAACGTCGCCATTGCGCAGCACGCGGGGTGTTGCCTTCAACGTCAGGCCCAGGTCTTCATACTGAACCATGGGGACGTTGGGCACGGAACTGCTCAGCGAAGAGAGCAGCGAACTGAGACTGCTGGAACTGCCCGCGCCCGTCAATCCCGGAATATTCAGCCCGCTGGACGACAGGCTTGAGTACGAAGAGGTCTGGATGGGATACTTCTCGCCGAGTTTCAGCGTTCCCTCCGCGCCGTCCTGCAGGCGAAGCTGAATCTGCTCCAGCTCGCGCGAGTCCGAAGTGTTCAGGCTGAGGTTGAGTGTGGCCGAGCCCGGCGCAAGCGCCGACTCCGTAAGCCCGCCGCCAAACAAAGCAAATCCGTTCTTGAAAAGCGAGCTGGAAACCTGGCCGGAGGCGATTAAAATGGCGAGAATCGCCAGCGGATCGTTGGGCGATGCCAGCCCCGATGAGATGATCTGCTGGACGAGACTTTGATTCGCGTTCAGGATCGACCGTTCTTCGGCGTACACGTTGAATGCCGTCATGGTTTGCGGCAATTGGGCGCCGGTGTTGCGGGTGCTGGTGTGCGCCATCTGAATCAGGCGCACGTCGAGCAGCACCTGGCTGCGGCCGTCCAGCAAGTCGCGCATGGTGGCGTTGAACGCGTTCAGCGAGCTTGCCGGCGCGCGCAGTGTGATGGCGTGCGCAGAAGGATCGGCCTTGACCTCCGCTACATTAAACACGTTTTTCGCCAGGGTCTCCACCTGGGTCAAATCGTCATCGCTCAGCCCGCCCATATAAACCGTTTCCAGTTCCTGAGGCGTGAATCGCTGCCGTTTATCGCGCGTGTTGGCGGCCACCACCACTCCATGCGCATCCATCGGGACATAAAAGCAATTGGTCACCAGCGCCAGAGCGCGCGTGGCCTCATCGAAGCTCGCGTCATCCAAATCCAGGCGGACCTGCGTAGGGCGCACGCTGTCGTCAAGCATCGCCGCCAGCCCGTACGCCTTGAAAACCTGCGTAATCACCTGGCGCTCATCGGTGTGCAAATGGAAGCTGCGAACGCCGGAGGCAGGCTCAAGCGGCTCTGCTGCGCCCAGCTCGCTGGAGCTTTGCTTGTAGAGCGGCTTCGGTTCAGCGCGCACCGCATCGTCGGCCAGCTCGTCGAGGTGCTGGTTGGCTTCGAAGTTCGTCGGGTCGAGCGCCAGAGCGCGAGCCAGAGCGGCGCGGGCAGCGGCATCGTTGCCAAGCAGCCGGTCCTTGGCTGCGGCCTGGATCAGCGCGGTGACCGCATGGCTGCGCGCCACATCGGCTGCCATCCGGTAGTCGGCGTTGGTGGGATTGAGCGCCGCGGCCCGCTCATATTCCTTCAGGGCCTCTTCAAACTGGCTATTCAGGAACAATTTGCTCGCTGAGAGATAAAGCTCAGCCGCGCGCCGCCGGTCGCTGCTGCGGGGCGGCTTGGCCTCTTTTGCGGGAGCTGGCGCGGCCGCCGGTGGCGCCTGCATCGCAGGCGCGCTTTGCCTGCCTGGTGTGCTTTGGTTGGCCGTCGAAGCCGAGCCCGCCGTTTGCGCCAACAGGCCAGTTGCAAATGCCGCCGTCAGGAATCCCGCAGCGCACAGCTTTGCCGCTGCCCGCGGCAGCCCGCGCTCCAATGTACGTCTTTGCGCACTGGTTTGCGCCGGCCGCTCATTCATGGCGCGCCTGGGGCTGAGCCAGCAGAGCGGCCAGCGAGGTGACGCAAGCCTCGGGCTTGCATTCGAGCAGCTCGTCAAAGCTGTACCTCCCGGTGGCGACGGCGATCACACTCAGGAAGTTGGCTCGCGCCGCCTCGATGTCGCGGGGTGTATCGCCCACCACGCAGACCCTGGCGCCCTTGCCGGCCAGCTCTCTGGCTTTGTCCGCTGCTTGCCCGATCAACTCCGAGCGCACGGGAAAGTGATCGCTGAACCCGCCGAAGCGGAACCACTCGCGCAGGCCCGCCCGCTCAATCTTGATCCAGCCGATGGCCTCCAGATTGCCCGAAGCCACGCCCAGCAGCGCGCCCTTTTGGGCCAGGTAGTGCAGCGCTTCGTTCACTCCCGGCATCACCACCGGGTCGAGCTCGTAGCGCCGCTCCGCCACGCTGTTTCTCATCGCCTCAAGAATGGCGTCGTATTGCTCTTCCAGAACATGGGCGGGTATCCCCGCCTGGTGGCAGGCCTCGCGCAGAATCGCCGTGTCGGTGCTGCCATGGACTAAAACACCCGCCAGCGTAATTTCAAATCCGGTGATCCGGTGCACGCTCGCCGCCACGGAGTCGTAGTGTATGCGGTCGCGGCTGCGCAGCAGCGTGCCATCGATGTCGAAGAGATAGGCGTCCTGCCCGTCCCAGGCGAAATCCGGCTCAATCGAGATGCGGGCTTCGGTGCGCTGCTGCGATGATTGCATTGTCTTGGGGCTGCGCTTCAGCCTTAGGGTTGTCCTAACGGTAGCCCTGGCGTAAGGCGCTAAATACAGGACGCTCGCCGTGCGGCGGACGCTTGAGCCCGGCGCGAACTTCGGCCAGGTCCAGCCCCAGCTCTGCCATGGCGCGGCTCAACGTATTGCGGTGCATGCCCAGTTCTTCTGCCGCTTTGCACTGGTTCCCCCGGTGCGCCACCAGAACCTCGCGCAGATACTGCTTCTTGAATTCCCGAACGGCGTCCTCGAAGCGGATGCCGCTGGAGTGCATTTGGGTCACCAGGCTGTCCAATTCTCTTCTCACGCGTCCCTCTTGCTCATCTCGATCAAATTAGTTTAACCGGAGCTTCCCCGTCTTGCAGCACATTCCAACACGATACACCGTTTTGGGGATTGCTCACAGAAACAATTTTGCAATCCCAGCGGTGTAAGCACGCCCTAGGGATGCGTCCACCGGGGCGATTTGTGTTCCAGCGTTTGCAACCCGTTGTGCACCTTGTCTGAGAGCTCGGAGGGGCTCATATGCATGCTCAGGTGCACGGCCCCGACAAAATATTGCGGCAGCCTGGACTCCGCTGGCCACCGTGCCCCCGGAAAGAAGGCAACAGTCACCAGAATACAGAGCGTCACCAGCAACGCTCCCTGAAAAAATCCGAAGATCGCCCCGGCAATCTTATCCAGGCAACCCAGTCCCATCCAGCTGATCGTCCTCTTCAACATCAAGCCGACGAGGTTTGCCAAGGCCATCACCACCAGCGCGATGATCAGGAACGCGATGGCGTTAGCGATCGCCTCCACGTGCACAATCGGCCTGAACTCCTCCCCCAATCGAGCATAGTTCCAGATCGCCAGCGCCAGACCGAAAGCCAGCCCGAGCACTGAGCAGGCGGCGCGAAGGAATCCTTGCATCATCCCGCCCACGACCGATGCCGCTATCACCGCCACGATAGCCAAATCCATCCACGTCATAAGCCGCTCCGTTTGCGCGCTGGAGCCGGTTGCATAAATCCTCTTTGAAAAAACACGGCTTCTGCCGTGCCGTAAAAGCCCCCATAAAATCCAGGGCTTGAGCCCCTGAGGGAGTATGCAACGGTTCGAGCTGCATTGATGCAACCAAAGCGAAGGTCTGCTGACAAGCCCTACAATTCCATGTCCTGTCCGGTCAATCGCCGGAAGGCTTCAAGATACTTTGACCGCGTGCGTTCCACCACTTCGTCCGGCAAACCCGGCGCCGGCGCCTGCTTGTTCCAGTGGATCTCCTCCAGGTAGTCGCGCACGAACTGTTTGTCGAACGAAGGCTGCGCTCCGCCGGGCTTCCAGAGTTTCCCGTCCCAGAAGCGCGAAGAATCCGGCGTCAGTACCTCATCGGCAAGGATAATCCCATTCGCGGTCTTCCCAAACTCAAATTTTGTGTCGGCCAGGATCAGGCCGCGTGCTTCGGCGTGCGCGGCTGCCCGACTGTAAATTTCGAGAGTTAGCCGCCGCAACTCTGCGGCGTCCTCCGCGCCCGCCAGGGCTTCGGTTTCGGCAAAAGAGATGTTCTGGTCGTGCTCACCGCCCTCGGCCTTCGTTGAGGGCGTAAACAACGGCTCCGGCAGCCGCGACCCGTCCTCGAGGCCGGGGGGCAGGGGAATGCCGCATACCGCGCCGCTGGCCTTGTAATCCTTCCAGCCCGATCCCGCCAGGTAACCGCGCACCACGCACTCCACCGGGATCATATTGGCCTTTTTCACCAGCATGGATCGGCCTTGCAACTGATCGCCGTAAGCCTGCAACGCGGCGGGATATTCCTTTACGTCGGCCGAAATCAAGTGGTTGGGAACCACATCCTTCAACAGGTCAAACCAGAACAGCGAAATCTGCGTCAGCACCTTGCCTTTGTCAGGAATCCCCGACGCCAGCACGTGATCGAAGGCCGAGATGCGGTCGGTGGCCACCAGCAGCAGAGCGCCGTCGACAGCGTACAAATCGCGCACCTTGCCCCGCCCCAGCAAGGGCGTGGTGCCAAGGCTCGTCGTCAGCAAAGCTGGCATGGGGAATCTTCCTCGAAGGGAACTGAATCTCCTATCATTGAGCGGCGAACCAGCTTTGTCAATCGCCTTGCGCCCGGCC
>Ga0326728_10010963_pt1 | contig 20937 bp, 18 predicted proteins | sample MB3enrmetagenome_FD_207602 | JGI IMG/M metagenome (GOLD analysis project Ga0326728, IMG submission 207602) | Lab enriched peat soil microbial communities from McLean, Ithaca, NY, United States - MB31MN | ecosystem: Environmental > Terrestrial > Soil > Wetlands > Peat | place: USA: New York... | reverse complement strand
GCGCACAAACAGCGGGATGCCGGCGTAGGCGGTGAGAACTTCTTCGGCCGGTTCCCAGTCGTACTCAAAAGGCAGTTCCCCTTCGGCGGGGGAGCGTTTCGGCTTCTTCGGCAAGGCCATCGCTTCCAGCTGAGCAATTCTGCACCCAATGGGTGAAAGCCGGACCACTGCGCCCAGCCGCATGCTACCGGCTTCGAGGCTATGCTCCAACTCTCCCTACGGACGGATCACGGACCCGCGCACTGCCCGGCTGTTGGTTCGCGGCGTTCGTGTTAGCATAGTGAATTCAATCGACATCAGGGCTTGTACCCGGCGCGGCGCTCCGCCCGCGACTGCCGTTTTTGCCTGCTCAGAAAGAGGGAATTTGATCCGGGCCGTCAAAGGAACACGCGACCTGCTACCGCCATCCACCGAAGTGTGGAACCTGGTCGAAGAGGCCGCGCGGCGGGTCTTCCGCGCCTACAACTATGGCGAGATCCGCACGCCCATTCTGGAGGAAACCCAGTTGTTCGCGCGCGGAGTGGGCGAAGAGACCGACATCGTCACTAAGGAGATGTACACGTTCGAGGACCGCGACGGTTCCTCGCTCACGTTGCGTCCCGAAGCTACGGCCTCGGTGATGCGCGCCTATATCGAGCAGCGGCTGGACCAGCGGCCGGGCGTGCAGAAGCACTACTACCTGGGCCCCATGTTCCGCCGCGAGCGCCCGCAGAAGGGCCGCTACCGCCAGTTCTACCAGATCGGCGCGGAGGCCATCGGCTCGGAGTCGCCATCGCTCGACGCCGAGGTGATCGAGATGGTGGTCGAGTTCTTTCGCGCCATCCGCCTCGAAGGGTTCCAACTGCTGGTGAACTCGGTGGGCTGCCCGAAGTGCCGGCCGGAGTTCATCGCGAAGCTGCGGGAGGAACTGGCGAAGGTCGCCCCCTCGATGTGCGCGGACTGCCGGCGCCGCGCCGAGACCAATCCCCTGCGCGTGCTGGACTGCAAAGTTCCCGAGGATCAGCCGATCATTGAACGATTGCCCTCGATTGTGGATCACCTGTGTCCGGAATGCCGCGCGCACTTCGACGCCGTGCGTGAGTCGCTTGCGGAGCGCGCGATCGAGTTTGAAGTGCGGCCGCGCCTGGTGCGGGGTCTGGACTACTACATGCGGACCACGTTCGAGGTGGTTCACGGCGCGCTGGGAGCGCAGAACGCGCTGGTGGGCGGAGGCCGCTACGACGGCCTGGCCGAATCGCTGGGAGCGAAGATCCACGCGCCGGGCATCGGCTTCTCGATCGGCGAAGATCGCCTGGTGATGAGCCTGGAAGAAGCGCGCGGCGGGGAATTCGTGGCGCGCTTACAGCTCTTCATCGTTCCGCTGGGCGCGCCGGCGTCGCGGGAGGCCGCAGGGGTGGCCCGCGAGTTGCGGCGGCGCGGCGTATCCGTCGAGATCGCGCCGGAGGCCCGGCTGAAGCGCGCCATGGAGCTGGCCAACAGGCTGGAAGCGCAGTACGCGCTCATCTTGGGCGAGGACGAGATGGCATCCGGCAGATACACACTAAAGAATATGGCGACTGGCGAGCAGGTAAGCATCACGCGTGAAGAGCTTCAGGAGAGGTTGGGCCGTGGCTGACAACAATGACGTACCGCTGGACTTTCTGGGCGAGCTGCGCCGCACGCACATGTGCGGCCAGTTGCGCGCCTCGGATGCAGGCTCGCGCGTTTTGCTGATGGGATGGGTCCACCGCCGGCGCGACCTCGGCGGCGTAATCTTCCTGCACCTCAGGGACCGCGACGGCGTCACCCAGTTGGTCTTCCACGAGGACCAGGACCCGATCGTGCACCAGAAGGCGGGCCTGGTCCGCCCCGAGTACGTCGTCGCAGTGGAAGGAAAAGTGGCGCTGCGGACTCCCGCGACAGTGAATTCCGCCATCGCGACCGGCGAGGTGGAAGTGGTCGCGGACAAGATCTGGATCCTGAACGAATCCCGCACCCCTCCCTTCCCCATGGAGGACGCCGTGGATGTCGCCGAGGACGTGCGCCTGAAGTACCGCTACGTCGATTTGCGCCGGCCGCGCATGCAGCGCAACATTATTCTGCGCTCGCAAATTTCCTTCGCCGTGCGCGAGTTCATGCATTCGCAGGGCTTCCTCGAAATCGAAACGCCGTTCATGACGCGCTCCACTCCGGAAGGCGCGCGCGACTACCTGGTGCCCAGCCGCGTGCAGCCCGGCTCGTTCTACGCGCTGCCGCAATCGCCCCAAATCTTCAAGCAACTGCTGATGGTCAGCGGCTTCGAGAAGTATTTCCAGATTGTGCGCTGCTTCCGCGACGAAGATCTGCGCGCCGACCGCCAGCCGGAGTTCACGCAGATCGACGTGGAGATGTCCTTTCCGCAGCAGGAACGGATACTGGAAGCGATCGAGCCGCTGATTCAGGCGATCTGCCGCGTGGCGGGCCTGCCCGTGCGGGTTCCTTTCGCGCGGCTCACCTACGCGCAGGCCATGCGGAGTTACGGCATCGACAAGCCCGACCTGCGGCTGCCTCCCTTTTGCACCGTCGAAGACCTGTTCGCAGGAGCCGGCCTGACCGGCGAGGGGCTGCCGCTGGTGGCCATCGTGGTCCCGAAAGCGGGCAACATCAGCCGGCGGGAACGCGACGAACTGAAGTCCTTCGGCGGCGAGCGCGCCCTGCGGGTCTACGACGACGTCAAGCGGCTGGACCGCGACTTCCCGGGTCCCATGGCCGAGGTCCGCGCACGCTCGGGCGCCGGCCCCGACGACCTGCTGATTCTGGCCGGATGGCCGGGCACGCCGCAGGGGCACCGTCCCGATCTGGCCGTCTTGCAGGCTTGCGGGCAGCTCCGCTTGCAGGCCGGACAGAAGTACAACGACCGGCACAAGCTGCTCGACCCGCGGGACCTCCGTTTCGCGTGGGTGCTGGATTTTCCCATGTTCGAGTGGAACGAAGAAGAGAACCGCTGGGACGCCGCGCACCATCCGTTCACCTCGGTGCACGACGAGGATCTGGACAAGCTCTCGACCGACCCGGCGCACTGCCGCGCGAAATCCTACGACCTGGTGCTGAACGGGGTGGAGCTGGGGTCGGGCTCGATTCGTATACACCGCCGCGACATCCAGGCTAAGGTATTCCAGGCGCTGGGATTCGAGGAGGAGGACGCGCGGGCGCGCTTCGGCTTCCTGCTGGACGCGCTGGAATACGGCGCTCCGCCACACGGCGGCATCGCGCTGGGCCTGGACCGCCTGGTGATGATCCTGGCCGGGGAGACTTCGATCCGCGACGTGATCCCGTTCCCCAAGACCGCCCGCGCCACCGACCTGATGTGCGACGCCCCCTCGACGGTTCCGGAGCGGCAACTCCGCGAATTAGGGATACAATTGCGGAAGACGCAGTGACCCTTCGCGAACAGCTCGAGATGCGCCGGCAACAGTGGGCCGCGTTCCATCGCTGGGAGCGCGAGAACCCCGCACCGGCGCGAGACCCCGGGGAGGTCCTGGCCGACCTGGGCGCCATCTGGAACTGGCTTCCCCCGGCGGTTCGCAGTGCGGATCCCGATCCCCAGAAGCTGGGCATTCGGAAGATGCGCGCCGCGCTGGAGCGCTTGCGGCCATGACACCACTCGAATTGGCGCTCCCGGAGATTACGTCGATTCTGGACGAGCTGCGCGTTCCGCACATGCTGATCGGCGGGTTGGCGGTCTCGCTGTGGGGCGAACCGAGGTCAACGCTAGACATCGATCTGTCGCTCTGGGTGGAGCCCGAGGAATTCGATTCGACCATCGCCGCGTTGTCTCTTCGCCTGCACGCGCTGCCGCCGGACCCGATGGCTTTCGCCAGAGACACGCGGGTGCTGCCCGTCGAAAGCTCCCAAGGGGTTAGGGCGGACTTGGTCTTCGCGGCGCTTCCGCCGGAGCGGGAGGCCATCCGCCGCGCCCGACCCATGCAGGTGGGAGGCAAGGTGGTCAACGTCGCCTCGGTCGAAGATCTCATCCTCATGAAGCTGGTCTCCGAGCGTGAGAAAGATACCGAGGACGCCCGGCGCCTGCTCGCGCGGTTCATGGGGAGGATCGACACGGCCTACCTGGAGCCCCGGCTGAGCGAACTCGCCGAGGCGCTGGCCCGTCCGGGAATCCTGGAGATGTTTCGCCGGGGACGATAGCGCCCCGGGTGCCAGTTCCGCGAGCGGGGTCGTTCCGACGCTGGCACTCGCGCCCGTTGACGGGCCGTGCGGCTACAGCAGCGCCGGGTCCAGCGTGGCGGCGGCGGACGCGCTGTGGGAAGGCTCAGCGGCCGGCTCGCGCTGGCGAAGATACCCGGCCAGCTCGTCTTCCGAGCCGGCGAAGAGCGATTCCACCAGTTCCTTGACCGCCAGCCGGCGCAGCGTCTCCCGGGTCAGCAGCGGCGAATAAACGAACGACCGCCCGGCCTTGCGCCGCTCGACGGCCTGCTTGCGGGCCAGCCGGTCCAGGATCGTCATCACGGTGGTGTAGGCCAAGCTGCGGCGCGGAGCGAGCGCCTGCATCACCTGCCGGACGTTGGCTTCTCCCAGGGTCCACAGCGCCTTCAGGCACTCCAGTTCGAGGGGCGGCGGAATCTCTCGCGGCGGACCCGGCTTGCGCATGGCTGGCCTACTCCTCCCGCGCCCGCAACGCCTGTCCCAACTTTTCGCCCAGCAGAGTCTGCGCGGCGGGCGGCACGGCGGCGGGAATCTCGGGCCCCGGCGCGGGCGGCTCGGGAACGCCTTCGGCCAGGTACTTGGCCTTCTTCAGGATCATGCGCTCGAGGGCCGGGCTGTAAGGGGTCCAATGTCCTTCCACCTGGCGGTCCTTATCGGAGAGCGCGCGCATGCAATCCATCTTGGCGTCCAGGTCGTCCAGGTAGGCGAGCAGCAGCGCCTCGGGATACAGCGGGACTTTCGGGGAGCCGAACTCGAGCGACCCGTGATGGCTCAGCACCAGATGCTCGAGCAGCGTGCGCAGGCGCGGCGGAAACTCGGGCAACTCGCGCAGCTTGTCCTCGACCAGGCGCAACCCGATGGCGATGTGGCCCAGAAGCTGCCCTTCGCTCGTGTAACCGAAACCGCGGTCGTAACTCAGCTCGTGGACCTTGCCGATATCGTGCAGAATCGCCCCGGCCAGCAACAGGTCCAGGTCCACGCTTTGGTAGTGGGACGCGGCCAGCCGGCACATCCCGCACAGCGAGAGCACGTGCTCCAGCAGACCGCCCAGATAGGCGTGGTGGATGGATTTCGCCGCCGGCGCCTTGGCAAAGCGCCGCAGCAGTTCCTCGTCGGCCAGCAGGAGTTCGAGCAACGCGCGCAGGTGCGGATTGCCGATCTCGCCCACGATCCCGCGCAGCTCCGCCACCATCTCGCGGGGATCGCGCGTGGAGGCGGGCAGAAAGTCCGCCAGATCCACCGAACTCTCTTCCACGCGCTGTATCTTGTGGATGGTGAACTGCGGCCGGTTGTTGTAGATCTGCGGCAGCCCCTTCACGCGCACGAAATCGCCGCACTCGAAGGCGTTCATCACCTCGGCGACGTTGTCCCACATCTTGGCGTCCAGGTCGCCGGTGCGGTCGGCCAGCATCAGGGACAGGTAAGGCTCGCCGGTCTTCTTCTGGCGAATTTCCTTGGCCTGCACCAGAAAGACGCCCGTCGCGATCTTGCCGGCCTCGAGTTCGGCGACGTAAGGCGATTTCATTTGTGGGACTTGACCTGAACCTGGGTCTTCGGAATCGGCAGCAACCACAGCAGCCGCTTACGGTGGATCTTGGTGGCCACTTCCTGCTTGGTCACCGTCGCCGGCACCAGCTTGGCCGGATCCCTCCAGGAGGTGTCCTTGCCCGGCGCCGCTCCGGTGTCCACATACCCCTCCCGGATCTCGACAAACGCTTCCCGCCGCAGCTTGGTCAGGTACTTGCGCACCTCGGGCTGCATGCGCGGGGCGTATAGCTTCTCCATGACCTCGTTTTCCACCAGATCGTAAGGCTGCAAGCCCGCCTCGTAACGGTCGTCCACCTTCAGGATCAGAAAGCCGTTGGGCTGCCGGATGGGGTCGGTGACGTAGCCCTTCTGCTGGGTGAAGACCGCCTGTTCGAGATCCTTCTTTAGATCCCCGCGCTTGAAAGCCGGCAGCACTCCTTCGTTCCGCGCCGATTCCGCATCCGAGTTGTCTTTCGCCAGGGTGCCGAAATTCTCGGCCTTCCGCGCCCGTGCCACCAGATCCTTGGCTTTCTTCTCGGCCTCCGCGATCCCCTTCTCGTCCTTGCCCTCGGTCGAGATCAGGATCTCCCGCAGCAACACCTGCTCGTCGCGCACGAATTCGCCCTTGTGCTCCTGGTAGTACTGTTGCGCCTCGGCCTTGGAAATGCTGATGCGCCCTCCCACCTCGTGGCGTACCACTTCCCGCGTGAGCATGCTGTCCTTGGCCTGCTGTTTGAAGTCTTCGTAGGACATGCCCGACTGCTCGCGAACGTAGGTGTGGAACTTTTCCGGGTCCGAGATTCTGCTGTCGAGCTGGATCTGGGCCATGAATTTGCTTACCTCGTCGTCGACCTTGATCTCCAGCTCCTTGCCCTTCTGCACCAGCAGAAGCTGATCGATGCGGTCGCGCAACAGGTCCGGCTCCATATCCTTCATGGTCTGTTGGATCTTCTCCGGGGCGAGTTGCTGATGCTTCAGTTCCGCCTCGATCTGGGCGCGCGAGCGGTCCAATTCGCCCTGCGTGATGATCTCGTTGTTGACCTTGGCGACGATCTGCTCGACCACGGCAACGTCGGCTGCCCAAGCGCCGCCCGCCACAGCGAGGAAACACAGCGATACGATTGACTTCTTTGGCATACTCTCTCGAATCATTCTAGCAGTCCGGGGCCGAGGGGTTCGGGCGACGGCCGCGCGGTGCGGAAACTGGCCGGCGGGTCAGGGCGTCGGCTCAGAGCCGCGCAGCTTGGAAATCATGGATCGAGCGAGCTTGCTCAGCGGTTCCCGGCGCAGGCTCTCCTCACGGTACCACTCCAAGGTGCGGCGCAGGCCTTCTTCGAGCGAGAAGCGCGGGGCGTGGCCCAGGTCGCGGACGGCGGCGGCAGTGTCGGCCTGTGAGTGGAGCACGTCGCCCGCGCGGCGCGGTCCGTACTGAGCCGGGATGGAGACGCCTTCGATTTCTTGCAGGATTTCCCAGATCTGGTTGAGCGTGTAGCGGTTACCGTTCCCGCCGTTGTAAACGCGGCCCGAGACGCCCGGCGCGAGAGCCGCCTGGATGGAGAGCGCCGCTACGTCCTCGACGTAGGTGAAGTCGCGCGACTGCTCGCCGTCGCCGTAGATGGTGGGAGAACGCCGCTCGAGCAGCGCCTTCATGAAGACCGAGATCACGCCCGAATAGGGACTTGAAGGGTTCTGCCTCGGCCCGTACACGTTGAAGTAGCGCACCGAGACCGTCTCCAGCCCGAAGCAGCTCGCGAAGACGGAGGCATAGTACTCGCCCACCAGCTTTTGCAGGGCGTAGGGCGACTTGGGCCGCGGCGTCATGCTCTCGACCTTGGGCAGCTCTTCGGTATCCCCATAGGCCGAGGACGAGGCCGCGTAGAAAACCCGCTGCACGCCGCCTTCGGCGCAGGCGCGCAATACCTGAAATGTTCCGTCGATGTTGGACTCGTGCGAGGGCACCGGATCGGCAATCGAGCGCGGCACCGAGGGGATGGCCGCCAGGTGGAACACCACGTCCGCGCCGCGCAGCAGCGGGGCGATCTCGTCGAAACGGCGGATGTCCGCGACATGAACGGCCACGCGGTCGCCGAGTTCCTCGATGTTCTCCCGGCGGCCGCTAGAGAAGTTGTCGATGATCGCGACCTCGCCGGCGTCCCGTTCCAGGAGCTTCCGCACCAGCATCGAGCCAATGAAGCCGGCCCCTCCGGTAACAATGTATTTACTCATGTCAGTTGCGCGATGCGCGCCTCCATATAACCCAGCGACTCGCGGGCGATCCAGTCCGCGCCCGGCCGGAAATCGAAGACCTCGAGCGACAGCCAGCCGGCGTAGCCGCGCCGCGCCAAAACTTCCAGCAACGGCTGGAAATCGTAAGAGCCAGTGCCCGGATGCCTTCCATCCAGTTCGTTCAGGTGCACATGGCGGATCAGGTCGAAATGGCGATCGAGGAGCACGGCGTGCGGGGCGCTCTCGTCCGCGGTGTTGTGACAATCGAACATAGTTCGGACGGCGGGACTCGAAATCTCGCCTACCACCGCGGCGGCTTCGTCGAGGGTGTTCACCACGTCGTTGGCTTGATCGGCCGGAATCGCCTCCACCGACAGGGTGACGCCGCGCGCGAGGGCGTGGGGCGCGAGACCGGCCAGGCCGTCGACGAAATTCCGCGTAGCCTCGCCGCGGGTAAGGCCGCCCGTGGAGCTTCGCTGCTTCGGCGAGCCGAACACCATCACGCCGTCGTTGCCCAGATCGGCGCACAGATCGACGAGCTGGCGCAGATACTCCCAGCTTCGCGTGCGCAGCGCGAGATCCGGCGTTGTCACGTGCAGTCCCGGAGGCCCCGCGAGGAGCCAGTGCAGGCCCACGAATTGCAGGCCCGCCTCCTCCATCGCGGAGCGAATCTCGCGGCGGCGGAGCGGGGCAATGGAGCCGGCATCCTCGGCCAGAGTGAACGGGGCGATCTCGATTCCGGTGTATCCGGCCTGGCGGATGGACTGGCAGGTTTGGGCGAACGGCCGCTTCTCGTAAAGCTCGCTGCAGATGGAATGGCGGAAGGGGTACGGCATCCTCAAGAACCCGCCGGGCCCGGCTTTCTGACCACCGCGATCATGGAGAGGCCGCGCCAGGGCAGGATAGGATCCACGCGCCGCCACAGCCAGACCGACTTGTCGAAGAGCTTCAGCGTGAGCTTGTTGATCGACCGGCGGCGCAGCAAACCGCCGTAGACCCGCCAGGCCAGGGCGCCGATCTTGTTCAACTGGTGGATTCTCTCGATGCGGCAGCCGTCCCGCTCCAGGAGCGCCCGCAATCCCTCTTCAGTGAAGCGCACGCGGGTGCCTACGGTGCGATCGATGGCGCAATACAGCGACGGATTCCGCGGCGCCAGCGCCAGCAGGACGCCGCCCGGGTTCAGGACGCGCTCCAGCGCGGCCGCCGCTTCCTCGGGATGCTCGAGCAATTCGAAGACGTTCAGCGCGAGCACGGTGTCGAAAGAGCCCTGGAGGGCCTCCAGATCCGTCGCCGAGCCTGGGTCGAACTGCCGGACGCAGACATTTGGCGTGCGCAGGAACCGGTTGCGCAACGCGTGCAGGTACAGCGGGTCTTTCTCGCAGGCCACGTACTCCAGGCGCCGCGCCATGAGCCGGCCCGTCAGGTGCCCGGTGCCCGCGCCCACCTCCAGCACCGTGTCGCCCAGGTAGGGCCGCAGCAGGCGCGAGAGCCAGCTCAGGTACTGCGGCGTGCCGGTCAGGTTGTTCAACATGCCGCGTCCGTAAGGCTCCACGTAGAGGTCGTCGATCAGCCAGAATCTGAGCACCGTGGCCAGCGCCTTAACGCCGTCCTTCCAGCCGATCTTCTTGCCTTCCTCGTAGGTGCGCCCGTGGTAGCTGATGGGGACCTCGTACACCCGCAGTTTCCGCTTGGCGCATTTCATGGTGATCTCCGGCTCGAAGCCGAAACGGTTGGAGCGGATGGGAATGCTCTTCAGCAGGTCGGTGCGGAAGGCCTTGTAACAGGTCTCCATGTCGGTGACGTTGAGGTTGGAGAACATGTTGGAAACCAGCGTGAGCCCCTTGTTGATGTTCGAGTGCCAGAAGGGCAGCACGCGCGTCTGCTCGCCGGCCAGGTAGCGGGAGCCGAATACGGCGTCGGCGTGCCCGTCCAGGAGCGGGCGCAGCAGGCGCGGGTATTCCGCCGGGTCGTACTCCAGGTCGGCGTCCTGGATGATCGCGAAATCTCCGCTGGCTTCTTGGATGGCCGTGCGCACGGCCGCGCCTTTCCCCTGGTTCACGGCATGCCGGAACAGCCGGATCGAGGGATGCTGGGCGGCCAGGCGGGTGAGAATATCCCAGGTGCCGTCGGTGGACCGGTCGTCGACCATCACCAACTCGCGCTCCAGATCCTCGGGGAGCGGCGCGGCCAGCACCTGGGCGGTGCAGCGCTCCACCATGGTGCGTTCGTTGTAGACCGGCATCAGGATCGAGAGCTTCATGGCTTCCCCCCAGTATAATGGGTAGTCTGCCCTATGAACCCGATGATCCTCGAATCCAATCTTCCCGGCGTCCCGCGCGTCGCCCGAGGCAAGGTGCGCGACGTCTATAGCGTGGGCGACGACCTGCTGATCGTGGCCACCGACCGAATCTCCGCCTTCGACTATATTCTGGCCACCGGAATCCCGGATAAAGGCAAGCTCCTCACCCAGCTCTCCGTGTTCTGGTTCGACTTCCTGAGCGGCCTCACCCCGACGCACTTCCTCTCGGCCGACTGCGCCGATTATCCGGCGCCGCTGGGCCGGTTTCGCGACCAACTCGAGGGGCGCTCCATGCTGGTGCGCCGCGCCCGCATGCTCGAGATCGAGTGCGTGGCGCGGGGCTATCTGGCGGGGTCGGGATGGAAGGAGTACTCCCAGCGGGGCACGGTCTGCGGCATCCCTCTGCCGCCGGGCCTGCTGGAAAGCGACAAGCTGCCCGAGCCGATCTTTACCCCGTCCACCAAGGCGCAAAGCGGGCACGACGAGAACATTTCGTTCCAGAGGGTAGCCGAACTGGTGGGCGAAGCGACGGCCCGCCGGCTGCGCGGCCTGACACTGGCCCTCTACGGTCGGGCCGCCGATTACGCCGCCGCCCGCGGCGTCATCATCGCCGACACCAAGTTCGAGTTCGGATGGGTGGGAGATACGCTGGTGCTGGCCGACGAGGTGCTCACGCCAGACTCCTCGCGTTTCTGGCCGGCGGAAACCTGGCGCCCCGGCGGGCCCCAGCCTTCCTACGACAAGCAGTATGTGCGCGATTACCTGGAGTCCATCCACTGGAACAAGCAGCCGCCCGCGCCGGCGCTGCCCGCGGAGGTTGCCCAAAGGACTAGCGAGAAGTATCGGCAAGCCTATAGCGCCATCACCGGGAAAGCTTGGTGAACTGGGCGGCCGGTTGGTGCGTAGTATCGGCAAAGGCAGGTGAACCGTGAACTGGCTGGACATTCTGCTGGGGATTCTGATCCTCGGCTGCATCATCGAAGGGTTTTCCAAGGGCTTGGCGCGGACCCTTCTGGGTTTCGCAGCCACTATCCTCGGGCTGTTCTGCGGGCTGTGGTTCTACGGGATCGTGGGGGTGCATCTCAAGGGGATGGTGGGCAGCGAGGAGATCGCCAACCTGATCGGTTTCCTGTTGATTTTTGCGGGCATCGTGGCGCTGGGCGGCCTGCTGGGCTGGCTGATCCACAAACTGCTCAAGATGGCCCACCTGGGCTGGCTGAACCGGCTGCTGGGCGGGGCCTTCGGCTTCCTGCGCGGAGTGCTGATCGCCGCGGTGATCGTTCTCGGTGTTATGACGTTCTCGAAGAATCCGCCGCCTAAGTCGGTGGAGAATTCGCGGATGGCCCCCTACGTCGTGGACACCGCGCGCATGCTGGTGTCGGCCGCGCCGCGCCAGGTCCAGGACGCCTTCATCAATAGCTACGACCGGATCAAGAAGATCTGGGCCGACACCTTGAAGAACGGCATCCACAAGCTTCCCGAGCAGCAGAACTGAGGGGCCGAAAGGGCGCAGTGCGCCCGACGGCTCGCTCAGGCAAGTAACGCCGCCACCAATTCCTCGTCATGGCTCATCAGACGGTGCCTTGCCGCGCTCAAGGTTCTTGACCACAGCCAGCAGGACACTCTTAAAATACTCCTCCCTTGTTCGGCCGCGGTAAAACAAATCCGCCTTGTACAAACGCTTACCCAGCGCGAAGTAATAACTGGTGCTCCTTGCACCTGGGATCGCGGACTCGGGGACCCGTTCATCAACCCGTGTGGCGGCTATCGTCCCACAGCAATTCATCGCCAGATCGCATCGTGTCGCATCGTCCGGGAAAACCCGATCCGAATACAACCATCCTGCAATGTCGACAACGCCTTTCGGGGGGCACATCACCACGATCTGAGCGCCATCCACAGGCACGAGCCACTGGCGAGGACGCTGGCTAAGGGGAAAACTAACGATCGCGAACGCTGGCCCGTCGCTGTCGATGTTCCAGTTGCTTGGGAAGTGCACCACCAAGCCCGTCCTACGATCATCGTATGTTTTCGAGAGTACGCTCTCGGCGCAGATAGAACTTACGACAACTGCCAGAAGCAGACCTCCTACGAGCGCTCTACATGCGTTGTTCATAGTGTTTGTTCCGCAGCGCATCGCGCCGTTTGTCGTCACAGACATGGTGGATGCCGGTTGGATCCCCCGTCAGCGCTTTCTGAGCGTCCTCGAGCCGCGCCTCCCTCTCCTCCCACACCGTCTCCGCGCCTTCGTAGTCCGTGGGCGCAGAGTAAGCCGGCATTGTCGGTCTCCCGGCCAGCAGCAATTATACTCCCATCCGCCTGCATTGGAGCCGTTTTTGACATTTCCTCCATCCCCAGCGACTTCTGCGGCCCAGCAAGGCATCAACCCTGGCTCCTCTAGTCTCGCGAAAGGATGGAAGCGCCTCATCCGCAAGCTCCCCGAGCAGCAGAACTGAGGGGCGAAATCTAAAGTCTCGTCGGCAAGTTGCCAGCCCGATCTTCGGAGACCGCGAGGACGCACCAGGGCATCCTGCCGGGTGCGAGAAGGTGCTCAGAAAAGTGGGAAAAGGCGCTCTCAGCCGCTGATAAACGCAGATAAACGCCGATAAACCGGCTCATTTGTTTCTGATCGGCGTTGATCTGCGTTCATCGGCGGCAAGTATTGGATCTGTTATTCCCCGACAGGCGCTCAGGATCGGGGGCGCCCGACGGCTCGCTCAGGCTCGGGCCTTGGCAAACGCGGCGCGCAACGCGCGAATGTTTCTGTCGCGCCAAGCGATGCGGCAGTACACCAGCAGGGCGCAGGAGGCCGGGATCCAGACCCAGCCATGGCGCGCCGCGCAGGCCGCCGCACCGATCGCCGCCGCTGCCGCGAGTAGCGTGGACGCTTCGAGGGGCCAAGTGAATTTGAGGATCGATCGCGCCACCAGAATCCCCAGCAGGGCCACCGCCGGCTGGACCACCGCGACGGCGTAGCCCGCGCCCATCAATCCGAAGCGCCGGATCAGGACGTAGTCGAGGAGCAGGCCAGGCGCCATGGTGAACAGCACGATCCGGAACTGGGCTTTGTGATGGGCGCTGGCATACAGGCTGGTCGACAGCGGGCTGGCCACGAACAGCAGAACCCGGCCCAGGCAGAGGTAAGGGATCAGGGGGATGGCCTGGGCGTAATCGTGCTTGTAAATGGAGATGAACGCCGGCAGCAAGGCGCAGCCCGTGAAGTACAGCGGCGCGGCCGCCGCCGCCGAGACGGTGAGCAGCGCCGAGCTGGCCTGGCAGAACTGGCGGGGATTCCGCGCGCTCATGGAAGCCAGCGTCGGAAAGACCGCCTGAATCGCCGCCGTCGGAAACATCACCAGCATGAAGACCAGCTGAGCGGCCAGTCCGAAATAGCCCGCGGCGGCGAAGCCGTGCATGGTTTTGAGAAACCCGACCTCCACGCGCTGGCAGATCAGCATGTCGTAGAGGCCGATGGACCAGATGGTGACGGCGTAGGAAAGCATGGGCTTTGCCACGCTCCAGGGCAGCCGGCGCCTGGCCGCCCCGGCGCGCCCCGCCGGCGCCGCCAGTTGCAGCGCGCGCACCGCCTGTGTGGCCAGATCGGCCAACAGAAACAGCAGAATGCCCGCGTGGCGGCGGAGCGCGAGCAATACAGCTACGCCCGCGATTCTTACCGCCAGCGCCCCGCTTTCGATGCGCGTGATGCGCCCGAAGCGGCCGTAGCCCTGGCAGACCGCCGTGCGGATGTTGCCATACGTGGTGGCGGCCACGATCAAAACCCCAGCCGCCCAGACCGCGGTCGGCAAGGGGCTGCCCGGCTGCAGCCAATGCGACAACGCGAACAGCAAACCGAAGACTGCGGCCGAGGCGAGCGTCGCGGTTTTGGCCAGAAAGGCCGCCACCGTGCCGTCCTGGCCCTGGGCCTCCAGCAGCGGGATATACCTTTGAGCGGAATGCGACAGCCCGCATTGTCCGGCTTGCATGGCAATGCTCATCAGCCAGAGGGAATAGGCGTACACTCCGTAGTCGCCGGGCCCCAGGAAAGCCGGGGCGACCAAGGCCAGCGCGCCGCGCCCGACGAACTGAAGCATCGCGGTGGCCACGCTGTTGGCGGCGTTTCCGGCCGGCACGCGCAGCGAAAAGTGGTGCGCCGCTGGTGTTCCCGCTTTCCCGGCAGGATCGAGCGGGGCGGTCTCGGTCGCGCCAGGAAGTGCGGTTGGCATGCAGTCTCGCATCCGGGAGCGGTTAGGCGTCGCTGCTGGCGGAATGCTGCAACGCGCGCCGCCCGGCCACGGCCGGCGGCCGGCTCTTGAGATCGCGGCGCACCAGTTCCGCGAAGGAAGTCAGCGTCATGGCTTGCACGGGCGCCTGGAAGGGAACCAGGAACCGCGCGTAATCGGCTCCTTCCAGGGGGATGCGGAGTTCCCAGCACTGGCCCGCGGCAGCCGGGTCGGATTGGCATTCGCGGATGCTTCCGTCCAGCCGGAGCAGCGAATTCGTAAAGCCCATTTCGGCGCCGGCCGAGCGAATGAGGTCCCAGCTTTCCTCGAGGCTGCCGGCCTTGGCCAGCCGCTCCTCGAACTGCCGTATCGACACTCGCGCGCTGAGCAGGCGCCGGAACAGGCCGCCGAACAGCATCCGGCGCGCCTCCTCGAACTCGACGTAGCCGAGGTGCTGAATGCCGGCCCAGGCCAGCCCGCAAAACAGCAGGATGATGATGCCGCTGTACTGGTGGTGGAGCAGGCTCACGAGCACCGCCAGCGTGGCCCCGACTCCGGCCCCCGCATACAGGATCAGCGTGGCGCGCCGCGGCGTAAGCCCGCGATCCAGCAGCCGATGGTGTATGTGGCCGCGGTCCGCGCGGAAGATCGGACGGCCGCCCAGCAAACGGCGGGCCACGCTCAGCGCGGTGTCTAGCAGCGGGACCGACAGCGCCATCACGGGCGCGGTCATGCCCAGCAGGGTGGTGGCTTTCTGGCTCCACAGCACCCCGTAGCAGCCCAATAAAAACCCCACCGTCTGGCTTCCGGAATCGCCCAGGAATATGGTGGCGGGGCTAAAGTTGTAGCGCAGGAAGCCCAGCAGGGCGCCGGCCAGCGGCACGGTGACGATGGCCAGTTCGAAGTTCTGTTGCAGCAGCGCTGCGGCAAAGGTGGTGAGCGTGGCGAACAGGCCCAGACCGGCGGCCAGGCCGTCCAGCCCGTCGATGAGGTTGAAGGCGTTGACGCAAGCCACCAGCCACAGGACGGTAAGCGGCAGTGTGGACCAGTTCGGCAGCGGATAGCCTCCCAGCGCCTGGATTCGGATGCCCGCCCAGCAGGCCAGGCCGGCTCCGGCGATTTGACCCAGCAGCTTCTGCCAGGGCCGCAGGCCGAACAGATCGTCCAGCAGACCGGCGGCGAAGATCAGAGCGGGCGCCGGCAGCAGCCGCCAGACCAGGGGAAAGCCTTGCTTCACCACGGCTCCCCCGGTGAGCGGCGAGGCGGCCAGCAGCGAGAGCGCTACCGCAAAGGAGAGCATGATCGCCACTCCCCCCGTGCGCGGCGCGGCGCGCTGGTGGGTTTTGCGGCCGCCGTCGGGGCGGTCGACCCAGCCATGCCGAAGGCACAGGTCGCGGCACAGGGGAGTCGCCACCCAGGAGATCAGAAACGAGACGGCCAGTACCAGCAGTATGGAGAACATGAATAGCGCCCGGTTAGGGGATCTGGCCGCAGTGGTGCTGGCGGCAGGGACACGTCGGACGGCGCCAGGGCGGCGCCGGAGCGCACCGCCAGCGACGGAGCGTCCGGGCCAAGCTCACGCTTTGGGAGTCCCAATGCCGAACTCCGCGATGCGGCTAGCTTCGAGGGATGTATCGGCAACGGTCGGCTCTTACTGTAGGCCAAGTTCGGTACGCGGAAGAGGCAAGGGATCGCGGGATGACGCCGATAAGAACTGGGTGGGACCCTGCGTGCCGGCGACCCCAAAGCTCAGCGCTCGCGTAGGCCGGGTGGCGGCCGCGCTGGTTCTGTGCTCCGTGGCGCTGGCCTCCGCTGAGGCGGGCGGGCCGCCTTCCCGAGCGGTCTCCGTCGCGGCGCTGAGAAACCAGAGCCGGTTTCCTCCGGGCATTCCGCTATGTGTGCGCGGAACGGTCACCTATTCCGACGAGGTCAACGGATTCCTCTATGTGCAGCAGGACTCCGCCGGGGTGCGGGTGGACATTCGGGACGTCGCGCTGGGGCTGGTGGCCGGCCAGGAGGTGGAAGTATGCGCCTTGGCGGGGCCCGGAGAGCGGGCGCCGACGCTCGTGCAGCCCCAAGTGACCGTCTTGGGAACGCGGGAGATGCCCCCGGCGGCCGTGGCGACAGCGGCGGACCTGGCCAGCGGGCGCCTGGATGGCGTGTGGACCGAAGTGCGAGGCGTGGTGCGCTGGACGGCTATCGACCGCGCCACGCGCCTGACCCTGGAGATCGATGCTGGCGGCCTGCGGTTGCGGGCGCACATCGCCAACTTCAACGGTATGGCTTACCACGGTCTGCCCGACGCCGTAGTCCGGATCAGGGGCGTGCTCACGGCCGACTCAAACTCGAGCGGCAGGCGGGTCGCTACGAACGTCTGGATGCAGGAGTCCCGCTTTGTCGAGATAGAGAAGCCGGCGCCGAAGGCGGAGAGTCTCCCGCCGACGAGCCTGGCCGCGCTGCGGCGCGCGACCTCCGGCGTAGCGTGGCGCCACCGCGTGCTCCTGCGCGGGCAAGTGGCAGCGGAGGAAGCCGGGCGCGGACTTCGCTTTACCGACCCGACCGGAGAGGTTACCGTTCTCCTGGCGCCGGGCGAGGCCGCCTACCTGGGACCCGAGGCCGTAGTGATCGGATTCCCAACCCTGAATTCGGGCGCCCTGGTCGTCGAGGATGCCTTGGTCCGGCCGGGTGCGGCGCCCCGGCCCGGGAAGCTGCGCTTGCTCACCACCGCCGCCCAGGTGCATGCTCTCTCCGCCCAGGAGGCCGCCGCGGGGTATCCGTTGCGCCTGCGGGTCACGGTCACCTACTACGATCCGGTCCAGTGGCCGATGTTCGTGCAGGACCGCAGCGACGGCATCTTCGTCGATCTGCGCGGCAGTCCGCGCAGGTTTCTGAAGTCTGGCGAGGAGATTCTCATCGACGGCGCCAGCGAAGCGGGCGACTTCGCGCCGGTGGTCAGGGCGTCGAGAATCGTGCGGTTAGGGCCTGCCTCGCCGCCGCCGCCCGAAACACCCGGCATCGACGGTCTGCTCTCGGGGCGTTATGACAGCCGGTGGGTGGAGGCCGAGGGCGTGGTGCAGTCGATCTCCCGGGAGGACGGTCACGGGGTGCTGGAAATCGTCGAGGGCGCGCACCGGTTCAGGGTTCACGTCCTGGGGCCGCTCGGCGCGCTGGCGAATCTGGCCGACGCCCGGGTTCGCGTCCGCGGCGTCTGCGCCGCGACGTTCGACTCCCGGCGCCAGCTCTCCGGGATTCAGTTGTACCTCCCCGGCCCCGAGCAGGTGACGGTAGTCGAGCCGGGCGCGAAGGACCCCTTCGCCCTGCCTCGGAAGTACTCCGACGCGCTCTTGCAGTACGCTCCGGCCACGGCCGGGCACCGGGTCCACATCCGCGGCGTAGTGACGCTCCGGCAGATGACCGGCTCGCTCTACGTCCAAGATGGCAGCGGCGCCGTGCATGTTCGGTTGAGTGGGGCCCAGCCGGCCGAGCCCGGAGATCTGGTGGATGCCGTGGGGTTTGCCGCTAGCGGCCAGCTCACTCCCATGTTGGACCACGCCGAGGTCCGCATTGTGCGCTCGGGGGTAAGCCTCCAGCCCATCCGCGTGACGGCGGCCCAGGCCCTGGAAGGCCAATACGACTCGCAACTGGTCGAAATCGACGCGCTGATCGTGGACCACATGAGCACCTCCACCGAGCAGATCCTCATCCTCCAGGCCGGCGGCGCCATGTTCCACGCCTACCTGGATCACGCGCTGGGACACCTGAAGTGGCCCCGCAACGGCGCCACGGCGCGGGTCAGGGGCGTGTGCGCCGTGCAGCTCGAAGAGGGGCGGGCGGTGGCGCTGCCGGAGGCCTTCCGGCTGTACATGCGGTCGCCGGCCGACCTGACCATCCTCCAAGACGCCGCCTGGTGGACCACCCGGACGGGATCGCAAGTCATCGCCGTCATGGCGGTTTCCTCGCTAGCCACGTCGGCGTGGGTGTTCCTGCTGCGCCGCCGCGTTCGCAAGCAGACGCTGGTGATCCGCAAGAAGCTCCAGGAGGGAGAGATTCTCAAGGAGCAGGCGGAGGCGGCCAGTCGCGCCAAGAGCGAGTTCGTCGCTAACATGAGCCACGAGATCCGCACGCCCATGAATGGCGTCATCGGGATGGTGTCTCTGGCGCTCGGGGCGGACTCTCCGGCCCAGCAGCGCGAATACCTGGACGACGCCCTGGCCTCGGCCAGTTCGCTGCTGAGCCTGCTCAACGATGTGCTGGACCTCTCGCGGGTGGAAGCCGGCCGCATGGATCTGGAGCTGGTTCCGTTCTCGCTCGGCGGGGCCATCCAGGAGGCCGTCAGAACCGTTGCGCCCAAAGCGGAGGAGAAGAAACTGGCTCTAAGCGTCCGCGTTGAACCCGGCTCTCCGGAATGGGTGAAGGGAGATCCGGTCCGCCTGCGGCAGGTGCTCGTCAACCTGCTGGGGAACGCCGTGAAGTTCACCGCACGGGGCGAAGTGGACGTGAGCGTCGCGCCACTGGCCGGGTGGCTCCAGGGGCTGGCCGTTCAGTTCTCGGTGAGTGACAGCGGCATCGGCATTCCCCCGGAAAAGCAGCGCCTCATCTTCGAGCCCTTCCGGCAGGCCGACGGTTCGACCACCCGCAAGTACGGAGGCACCGGGCTGGGGCTGGCCATTTCCGCCCAGCTTGTCCGCATGATGGGCGGGCGGATCTGGGTGGATAGCGAACCCGGCCGGGGCAGCGTCTTTCACTTTACCGCGCAATTCGCGCCGGTCGAGGCCGGAGAGATTCCGCGCAGCCCCGCTTCGGCCGGGGATTCCGGCGTCCCGGACCAGCCGGCGCCCAGCCTGCGTATCCTGCTGGCGGACGACAATCTAATCAACCGGAAGATCGCCGTCCGTATGCTGGAGAGCCAGGGACACAGCGTCACCACGGCCGAGAACGGCAGGGAGTGCGTGGAACGGTTCCAGGAGGGCGGCCGCGACGTCATTCTCATGGATGTGCAGATGCCGGAGATGGATGGCTTCGAGGCTACCCAGGCCATCCGCGAGCTCGAGGCGGCCTCCCGGCGGCACACCCCCGTGATCGCCATGACCGCTCACGCCATGAAGGGCGACCGCGAGCGCTGCCTGGGAGCCGGAATGGACGGTTACGTCTCCAAGCCCGTGGCCGCGGAGGATCTGCGCCAGGCGCTCCAGGAGGCGATGGCGTCTCGGGGAGCCCCTCAGGGCTGAGAGGCCGCCGTCTTCCCGTCCATGCGATCATACTGGTTTGGAGCAGCGCGCTGTTCCAGGAGGCATATCCGTGTTGCATCAAACCGGCGCTTCGAGAAGATTCCTGCGCTGGCCGGCACTCGCCGTTGTTGGCCTGGCCGCACTGGGGGCGCAAACTCCGGCGCCTCGGCCACAGCCGGCGCAGGCAGTGGATCCATTCGAGCAGACCGCCGGGATGCGCCGGGGAGTCAATATTATCGGCTACGATCCGATCTGGAAAAACTTCGCGAAGGCCCGCTTCCAGGAGCGCCACTTCGCACGCATCCATGAAGGCGGCTTCCAGACCGTTCGGGTGAACCTGCAGGCCTTCGCGCATATGCACGCGCACCACAGGCTCGATCCCGCCTGGCTGAAGACGCTGGATTGGGTGGTCGAGAATGCTCTGGCCAACCACTTGACTGTCATCCTCGACGAGCACGACTTCCAGCTCTGCGCCAAGGACGCCGCCGGCTGCCGGTCCAAACTCCTGGCCTTCTGGGAGCAGGTCGCGCCGCGCTACAAGGATGCCCCGGCCGGCGTTCTCTTCGAACTCTTGAACGAGCCGTACGGACAGTTGACCCCCCAGCTCTGGAACGCTCTCTTGAAGGATGCGCTAGCCATCGTCCGCAAGACCAATCCGACGCGCAACGTGGTCGTCGGGCCAGCCGTATGGAACACTATCGGCGCGCTCGGCAGCCTGGAGTTGCCGGCCGATGACCGCCACATCGTCGTGACCGTGCATTACTACGAGCCCATGCCGTTCACCCATCAGGGCGCCGCCTGGAGTCCGGCGACCGTCAATATCTCCGGCGTAACCTGGGGCACGGATGCCGAGAAGCAGCGTGTGGTCGAGGATTTCGCCGTCGCGCAAAGGTGGTCGAAGGCCCAGAACCGGCCGATCCTGCTCGGCGAGTTCGGAGCGTACGACAAAGGGGACATGGATTCGCGCGCCCGTTACACGGCCCATATCGCGCGCACGGCCGAGTCCCTGGGATGGGCCTGGACCTACTGGCAGTTCGACAGCGACTTCATTGTCTACGACATGGCCAAGGACGATTGGGTCCAGCCCATCTGGAAAGCTCTCGTCCCATAGGCCGCGTGGGGCAGGCAATCTTGCCCAATGCCACTTAGTTTTTCTCCCTTCGTCGGATGGGAAAATGGTAGCCACGCCCCCACACCTCTCGCGGATAGGAGCGGCGTTTGGAGCGGTTGGGAAGTCGGCATCGGGCCACCAGGTTGA
>Ga0326728_10010960_pt1 | contig 20941 bp, 16 predicted proteins | sample MB3enrmetagenome_FD_207602 | JGI IMG/M metagenome (GOLD analysis project Ga0326728, IMG submission 207602) | Lab enriched peat soil microbial communities from McLean, Ithaca, NY, United States - MB31MN | ecosystem: Environmental > Terrestrial > Soil > Wetlands > Peat | place: USA: New York... | reverse complement strand
CACTTCGTCCTTCTCGATCCCGCGCAGCAGCAACCCCACGTTGTCCCCGGCCTGCCCCTGGTCCAGCAGCTTCTTGAACATCTCCACCCCGGTCACCACCGTCTTGCGGGTATCGCGGAAGCCCACGATCTCCATTTCCTCGCCCACCTTCACGATCCCCCGCTCCACGCGCCCGGTCACCACCGTGCCCCGGCCCTGAATCGAGAAGATGTCTTCAATGGGCATCAGAAACGGCTTGTCGATGGCGCGCTCCGGCATGGGGACATATTTGTCTACCTGCTCCATCAGCTCTTCCACCGTCTTTTCCCACTCCGGCTCGCCGTTCAGCGCCCCCAGCGCGCTCACCCGCACCACCGGCAGATCGTCGCCCGGAAACTGGTACTTGGTCAGCAGCTCCCTCACTTCCAGTTCCACCAGCTCCAGCAGCTCCGGATCGTCCACCATGTCCACTTTGTTCAGCGCCACCACGATGCAGGGCACCCCCACCTGCCGCGCCAGCAGCACGTGCTCCCGCGTCTGCGGCATGGGCCCGTCGGTGGCCGCCACCACCAGAATGGCCCCATCCATCTGCGCCGCCCCGGTGATCATGTTCTTGATGTAGTCGGCGTGCCCCGGACAGTCCACGTGCGCGTAATGGCGGTTCTTTGTCTCGTATTCGATGTGCGCCACCGCGATGGTGATCCCCCGCGCCTTCTCTTCCGGCGCGTTGTCGATGGAATCGAAACTCCGGAACTTCACCTTGGGGTTGTTCTTGCCCAGCACTTTGGTGATCGCCGCCGTCAGCGTGGTCTTGCCGTGATCGATGTGCCCGATGGTCCCGATGTTTACGTGCGGTTTACTGCGATCGAATTTTTCCTTCGCCATTCTGGTTTCTCCTGAATCACTGAGCCACGAATGAACACGAATGAACACGGATAGAACAAGTTGCTTCCAATTCTTGTTTATTCGTGTTTATCCGTGGCCCGAATTCTTTCATGCCTTCCTTACCTTGTCACCCTGCCCTGCACCCGAGCTACAATTTCTTCCGAAATGTTGCGTGGCACTTCCTCGTACTGCCCGAAGTGCATCGTGAAACTGCCGCGGCCCTGCGTGCGCGAGCGCAGTTCGGTGGCGTACCCGAACATGTCCGACAGCGGCACCATGGCCTTGATCAGGTACGTCGTCCCGCGAATCTCGGTCCCTTCGAGCCGGCCGCGACGCGAGTTCAGATCGCCGTTCACCGCGCCCATGTACTCTTCCGGAACCACAACTTCCACCTTCATTACCGGCTCCAGCAGAACCGGTCTGGCCTTCCGGCAGGCTTCCTTCAGGCAAATGGAAGCGCAGATCTTGAAGGCCATTTCCGACGAGTCCACTTCGTGGTACGCGCCGTCGTAGACGGCCACCTTCACGTCCACCATCGGATAGCCCGCCAGAATCCCGCCTTCCAAGGCCTCTTTAACGCCCTTTTCAACGGCCGGAATGAACTCTCTCGGAATATTGCCGCCGTGAATCTCGTTGACGAACTCGAATCCGCCGCCCGGGAACGGCTCCACGCGCAGCTTGGTGCGGGCGTACTGGCCGCTTCCGCCGGTCTGCTTCTTGTGCGTGTAGTCGAACTCGGAATGCGCGCGCACGGTTTCGCGGTAGGCCACCTGCGGTTTGCCCACGTTGGCGCCCACGTTGAACTCGCGCTGCATGCGGTCCACGATGATTTCCAGATGCAGCTCGCCCATGCCGGCCAGAATGGTCTGCCCGGTGTCGGCGTCAGTGGAGACCCGCAGCGTGGGGTCTTCCTGCACCAGCTTCTGGATGGCCACGCCCAGCTTTTCCTGGTCGGCCTTGGTCTTCGGTTCGATGGCGAGCTGAATCACCGGCTCGGGGAAATCGATCTTCTCCAGCAGAATCGGCGCCTTTTCGTCGCAGATGGTGTCGCCGGTCACCACGTTCTTCAGTCCCACGGCGGCGCAGATGTCGCCGGCCAGCACTTCCGTGATTTCCTCGCGCTTGTTGGAGTGCATCTTCACCAGGCGTCCCACGCGCTCCCGCCGCCCTCGGGCCACGTTGAAGATGCTCTCGCCCGCGCCCAGCCGGCCCGAATACACCCGGATGAACGCAAGCTGGCCCACGAACGGGTCGGTCATGATCTTGAAAACCAGCGCGGAGAACGGCGCTTCGTCGTTGGTGGCGCGCTCTTCCACGATGTCGTGATTGCCCGGAAGCGTGCCCGTCACCGGCGGCACTTCCACCGGCGAGGGCAGGTAATCTACCACCGCGTCCAGCAGGTTTTGCACGCCCTTGTTCTTGAACGCTGAGCCGCAGATGACCGGGAAGATCTTCTGGGCGATGGTGGCCTTACGAATGCCGGCCATGATCTCGTCGTTGGAAATCGCCGTGCCATGTACGAACTTCTCGAAGAGATGATCGTCGTGCTCGGCCACCGCTTCGATCATCTGCTCGCGGTACGATTTCGCCTTCACCACCAGATCCGCGGGGATGTCCACTTCGTCGTGCTCGGCGCCCAGCGTTTCGTCGCGCCAGATGCGCGCCCTCATACTAATAAGGTCGACGATGCCCTTGAACTGATCCTCGGCGCCCACCGGGATCTGGATGGCCACCGGCCGCGCCTGCAAACGGTCGACGATGGTGTCGATGGCGTGGTGGAAATCCGCGCCCACGCGGTCCATTTTGTTGATGAAGCAGATGCGCGGAACCTCGTACTTGTCGGCCTGCCGCCACACCGTCTCCGATTGCGGCTGCACTCCGGCCACCGCGTCGAAAACGGCCACGGCGCCGTCCAGCACGCGCAGGCTGCGCTCCACCTCGGCGGTGAAGTCCACGTGCCCGGGCGTATCGATGATGTTGATGGTGATGTCGCGCCATTCGCAGGTGGTGGCCGCGGAGGTGATGGTGATGCCGCGCTCCTGTTCCTGCTCCATCCAGTCCATGATGGCCGTGCCCTCGTGGACTTCGCCGATCTTGTGCGTACGTCCGGTGTAATAGAGGATGCGTTCGGTAGTGGTGGTCTTACCGGCATCGATGTGCGCCATGATGCCGATGTTCCGCATTTTATCGATCGGTACTGTTCGTGACATAATCAGTGCCTATCGGTCCACTGCCCCTGCGGGTCAGGACCTGCTTCCCTGCCGCCGCCTACCACCGGTAGTGCGCGAAGGCCCTGTTGGCCTCGGCCATCCGATGAACGTCGTCCTTCTTCTTGATCGCCCCACCGCGCAGATTGGCCGCGTCGAGCAACTCGTTGGCCAGCCTCTCGGGCATTCCCTTCTCCGGCCGCGTGCGCGCCTGGCCGATGATCCAGCGCAACGCCAGACTGGTGCGGCGATTCTGCGAAACCTCCACCGGCACCTGATAATTGGCGCCGCCTACGCGCCGGGTCTTCACCTCGAGCATCGGCTTGGCGTTTTCCACCGCTTTCTTGAACAGCTTCAGCGGGTCGTCGCCGGAGCGCTCCCGAATCTTGTCCATCGATTCGTAGAAGATCCCCTGGGCGACGTTCTTCTTGCCCATCCACATCATCGAGTTGACGAACTTCTCCACCAGAGTCGAGTTGTACACCGGATCCGGCAGAATCTCTCGAATTTCCGCTCTTCTTCTGCGTGGCATCTGCTACCTCGGCCTACTTCTGGGGCCCTTTGGGCCGTTTTGCGCCATACTTCGATCTGCTCTGCTTGCGGTCGGCGACGCCGGCCGCGTCCAGCGTTCCCCTCACCACGTGATACCGCACGCCCGGCAGGTCCTTCACGCGGCCGCCGCGGATCAGCACGATGGAGTGCTCCTGCAGGTTGTGGCCGACACCGGGAATGTACGTGGTCACTTCGATGCCGTTCGTCAGCCGTACGCGCGCCACCTTGCGAAGAGCCGAATTCGGCTTCTTCGGCGTGGTGGTGTAGACGCGCGTACACACGCCGCGCTTCTGCGGGCAGGCCTGCAACGCCGGACTCGCCGTCTTGTAGTTTGTTGGACGCCGCCCTTTTCGCACCAGTTGATTGAACGTCGGCACAGAATTCCTCTCTACGCGTTTCGAAAACCCAATCGCCCTTCCGCACGGCACGGCGAAGCGCGCGCACTCGCGCACCGAACGAGAGGTTACTTTGTTGCTGATAGCCCGGAGAGCGTGTTACCGATTGCCGCTCCCCTTTTGCGAGAGACTTACCATGGACAAGCCCTTGCGCCGAAGCGGTGATCCGCCCGGAACAGCGGGGCCGACCCCTGGCCGGACCGCCCGATCTACAGCAGGATGTTCACATCCTTCTCAGACAGTGGTAGCTCAGGAGTAGAAAGCTCGACTCGCCAAACCCTTCCATCATATCGGCAGGCCCGCCGGGTTGTCAAACCGGTTACGCGGGTCATTTTCTTCGGGAGCCTCTTCGTCTGGTGCCGGGTGGCCGATCCCGGCCGGAGGGCGCGGCGCGTCAGCCGTCTTTGAGCCGGGCGCTGTTTTTCAATTCCCCTGTGGATTGGGCAAGCTGGCGCCGCTCCTTCCGCGTGCGAGTAGTCGGCCGTCGGCAGGGTCTTGCGCGTGTTCCTGACTCCTGAATTCGCCGCCCGGCGAATGCGAAGTGATACCAGCCTCCCGCCGTGATTCAGTCGGTTGTGATTCAGTCAGTCTGCTTGCGCCGCGGGGTCTGTGATATGTTCGTGCCAGCCATGAACTCGCCGTCATCCTTCCCGTGCTTTGCCGCCGCGCCATCGCTGGTCGGCAGTTTCCCGCACGCCGAAGGTGAGCGCCTGGTGGAGCGCATCCTCACCCGGTTCCGCGAGCTGCCGGCATGGCCGCAGTTGCCGGCGCGGGACTGGCTCGAAAGCATGTACGTGCAGTACTCCGAGGGTTTGCCTGGTGCCGTGGTCGACCGGGAGACGCAGCGGATCTACTTCCGCAGCGACGATACCTTTTACGCCGCGCTGGAGGAGTTCTACGCGGCGGTGGTGGGCGAAGACGTGGAGCGGTTTGCTATCGGCGCGGAGTACGCCTGCGGCCTGCACCTGTTTCTCGACCAGATACCGCAGCTTGGGCCGGCGCGGCCACAATGGGTCAAGGGCCAGGTCACCGGCCCGTTCAGCTTCGCCATGACGGTGACGGACGAGAACAAGCGCGCGCTGGCCTACAACGCGGAGCTGTATGAGGTAGCCGTGCAGGGCCTGTCGTTGAAAGCACGCTGGCTGGCGCGCCGGCTTAAGCAGGTTGCCGAGGGCGTGCTGGTGACGCTGGACGAGCCCTACCTCTGCTCGTTCGGCTCCGCCTTCGTGAACGTGCCGCGGGAAAACGTCATTGCGGCGATCGACAGCGTGGTGGCGGCGGTGCACCGGGAAGGCGCGCTGGCCGGATTGCACTGCTGCGGGAACACCGACTGGTCGCTGGTGCTGGCCACCGCCGTGGACGTCATCAACTTCGACGCCTGGGAGTTCGCCCAGGGACTTTCGCTGTATCCTGCCGAGCTCAGCGCGTTTCTGGAGCGGGGGGGCACGCTGAGTTGGGGCATCGTGCCGGCTTCGCGCGCCAGCGAAGAGATTCACGCGCGGACGCTGGCGGGCGCACTGGCCAAGCGCATCGCGCTGTTTGAGGCGAAGGGGTTGGACCGAGCGACGCTTTACCGGCAAGCGCTGCTCACGCCCACGTGCGGGCTGGGGACCGAGACCGAGGCGCGGGCCGAGCAGACCATGGATGTGTTGGTGGAGCTGACCTCGCTGGTGCGGGAGCGGGAAGGACTGGGATGATCGTCGCCGTGATCGGAAAGGGTGGCGTGGGGAAGACCACCGTCGCGGCGCTGCTGTTGCGGCGCCTGATCGAGGACGGCGAGACTCCGGTGCTGGCGATTGACGCGGACCCGTCCAGTTGTCTTGGCGCGGCACTCGGACTGGCCGTGGACAAGACCCTCGCCGACACGCGCGACGGGCTGAGGGAGGGCGAGCGGCCCGCCTCCATGTCCTCCGCCGAATGGCTCGCCCTGGGGACGGAAGAGGCCATCGTCGAGAGCGCGGGCTTTGACCTGCTGACCATGGGGCATCCGGAAGGTAAGCGCTGCTACTGCTTCGTGAACAACCTGATCCGCGACCGGCTGGACCGGCTGGCGCGCGGCTACCGTCATGTGTTGCTCGATTGCGAAGCCGGTCTGGAACATCTCTCGCGCCGCACTGCCGGCCGTCCCGACGCGCTGCTGTGCGTCACCAACCGCTCGCGCATGGGGGCACAGACAATTGCGCGCGCACTCGCTCTATACAAGAACCTGCACGGCGAACTGCCGGACGCCACGGATCTTGTGCTGAACCAATACGACGCGGGCGAGCCGCTGGCGGCCGAGATGCAGGCGCTCGCCGCCGGAGGCGCCACCCGGTTCCGGCGTGTGCTGGTGGTCCCTGCCGATGCGCAAGTGGCCGGCGCGGAAGCCTGCGGCCGGGCGCTGCTCGATCTGGACCGCGCCACTCCGGCCCTGGCCGCACTGCGCGCGTGGGAGGTGCGGGCATGAAGGTGGCCGTCAGCGGCAAGGGCGGCGTGGGCAAGTCGACCGTGGCGGCGACGCTGGCGCGCTGCTGGCGCGATCTCGGCCAACAGGTGCTTGCCGTCGACGCGGACCCGGACGCGAATCTTGCCGGGACGCTCGGCTACCGGGGCGCGGAGATTACACCGCTGGCGAAGTTGCGGGCGTTGATCGAAGAGCGGGTGGGTGGCGCGGACGCCTGGGGTGGGTTCCTGCGCATGAACCCGCGCGTGGACGACATCCCGCGCGAATGCGGCGTCGAGGTGGAGGGCATCCGCGTGCTTGTGATGGGCTCCATCGAACGCGGCCGCGGCGGCTGCGCCTGCGCGGCGAACATCCTGCTGCGCGAGGTGCTCAACCACCTGATGCTGCGCGGCGAGGAGCACGTCGTCGTGGATATGGAGGCGGGCATCGAGCACCTGGGCCGAGGCACCGCGGAGGGCGTCGATGAGATGCTGGTGGTAGTGGAGCCGGGCTGGGCCAGCCTGGTGACGGCACAGCGCGTCGCGGCGCTGGCGCGCGACCTCGGCATTCGCCGCACACGCGTTCTGGCGAACAGGATTGCAAGCGCCGAAGATCTGGCTTACGTGGAGGCGCATCTCGGCGGTTTGCCGCTGGCCGGGGCGCTCCCGCACGACCCCACGCTGGAGCTGGCCGCCCGCCAGGGCCGTGTGGTGGCGGAAGGCCCGTTCTATCGCGCGATGCTCGACATCGCCCGGACACTGGGCAGTGGGTGCACGACATGAAGGTGGATGTTGCCAGCCGTCAGGGACACGCGGCGGCAGCCGCGTTTTTGCAGTGCCAGACGAGTACGCGGCCGTTGAGCTGTAGAGGATTCGCCGGACCGCTCCGTGACCGTCGCGGCTCGGTTGCGATGTCCCGGGTTTGCAGGATGTTACCGAGCCACGAGGGTAACCGAGTGGTCATCGCGCGGAATCCTTTACAGCTTCCGTCGCCGCGTGTCCCTGGAAGGAAGGTGCAACCGTGAGCATGGAAAACCGCTCGGTGGACCCCGCCGCACAGCAGATGCTCGAGCGCGCGCGGGAATTGGGCGCGAAGACCACGTGGGACCGCTTTGCCGACCTCCAGCCGCACTGCGGCTTCGGCGAGCTGGGCATCTGTTGCGACATCTGTTATATGGGCCCGTGCCGCATCGATCCGTTCGGCGAACGCGCGCAGGTGGGCGCGTGCGGGGCGGATGCGCACCTGATTGTCGCTCGAAATCTGGCGCGCGCGGTGGCGGCGGGCGCGGCGGCGCACAGCGATCACGCCCGCGAGGTGGTGGGAGTCCTGCGGCGCGTGGCCGAGGATGGCGCCGCGGCGGGTTATGGAATTGCCAACCCCGAGAAGCTGAAAACGCTGGCGGCGGAGTGGGGCGTGGCCGTCGATGGCCGGCCGCTGGAGCAGATCGCCGGCGACCTCGCCACGCGCATGGGGGCGCAATTCGGCTTGCAGGAGGGCCCGCTGGTCCCGTTGCAGCGCGCGCCGGAGGCGCAACGCGAACGCTGGAGCAGGATGGGCATTACGCCGCGCGGCATCGACCGCGAGGTGGTGGAGCTGCTGCACCGCACGCACCAGGGCGTCGAAGCGGACCCTGTTGCCATGCTGAGAATGGCCATGCGCACGGCGCTCACCGACGGCTGGGGCGGTTCCATGATTGCCACCGACGTGCAGGATGTCCTGTTTGGCGGCCCGGTGGCGGTTCGCTCCCGCGCCAACCTGGGCGTGCTCGAAGCGAAGCAGGTGAATCTGCTGGTACACGGGCACGAGCCGGTGCTAAGTGAAATGATCGTGGCGGCAGCACGCGATGAAGATATGCACGCTCTGGCGCGCGAGGCCGGCGCCGAAGGCATCAACGTCGCGGGCATCTGCTGCACGGCCAACGAGATTCTGATGCGCCAGGGTATGCCCGTGGCCGGCAACAATCTGCACCAGGAGCTGGCGCTGCTGACAGGTGCGGTGGAGTTGATGGTGGTGGACGTGCAGTGCGTCATGCCGGCGCTGGCCAGCGTGGCCGCCTGCCACCACACCAGAATCGTGACCACGTCGCCCAAGGCGCATATGCCGAGCGCGGAGGCGGTGGAACCGGACCATGCCAACCCGCGGCGCACGGCGCGCGAAATTGTTCGCATGGCCATCGCCGCTTTTTCCCGCCGCGATCCCGCGCGCGTGCGCATCCCGCGCGAGCGCATGGACCTGGTGGCGGGCTTCACCAATGAGAACCTGCCGCACTATCTGGGCGGGCGCTTCCGCTCCGGCTACCGGCCGCTCATCGACGCCATCGCGTCGGGCCGTGTGCGCGGCGTAGTGGGCGTGGTGGGCTGCAACACGCCGCGCGTCACCCAGGACAGCAACCATCTGGCGCTGGTTCGCGCGCTGATCGCGCAGGATGTGCTGGTGGTGCAAACCGGCTGCAGCGCCATCGCCTCGGCCAAGGCCGGCCTGCTGCGGCCCGAGGCCGCTCTCGAGTATGCGGGGCAGGGCCTGCAGGAAGTGTGTGCGGCCGTGGGCCTGCCGCCCGTGCTGCATCTGGGCAGTTGCGTGGATAACTCGCGCATCCTGTCGGTCTGCTGCGCGCTGGTGGCGGAAGGCGGCATCGGCGGCGAGTTTGCCGAGCTGCCCATCGCCGCCGCCGCACCGGAGGCGATGAGCGAGAAGGCTGTCACCATTGGCCTGTACGCCGTGGCGTCCGGCATTTTCACGGTTTTCATGCCGCCGCCGCGAATCGCGGGCAGCCGCGTCGTGCGGAAATACCTCGAAGAAGACGTCGAGCGAGAGACGGGCGGCAAGTTCCTCTTCACGGACGACATCGGCCGTGCCGCCGAGGGCATTCTGGGGCATCTCGAGACGAAACGGCGGGCGCTGAAGCTGGCCCCCATGCTCTACCAGAACGGAGTGCGCGCCACGGGCGTGGAGCCGCGCACGCTGGCCAACTACGTTGCGCCCACGGGTCTGGTGGCGCTCGGTTGCGGCAAGGCGCAGGAGCGCAGCCAGGCGCGTCCGCCGGAGGAGTGAGATGCGTACGCTCGTTTTCAAGCGCGATCTCTGCCTGGCCTGCCGCAACTGCGAGCTGGCCTGCTCCACCGTGCACTCCCGCAGCGGGCGGATCGAGACGGCCATCGACGAAGACACGCCACCGCGACGGCGGGTCGAACTGGCCGCGGGGAAGAACGGCGTGGAGGCGCTCCGTTGCGAGCAGTGCGTGGATCCGCTCTGCGTCTTCGCTTGCAAGAGCGGCGCGATCCACCGCGATTGGGCGAGCGGGCGCACGGTCTTCGATGAGAGCCGCTGCCTCGGCTGCTACATGTGCCTGATGGTCTGCCCGAGCGGCGTCCGCCCGGACCCGGGGCATCACGCCGTGGTGCGCTGCGATGTGTGCGCGGCTCTGGAGCGGCCGGCGTGCGTCGCTGCCTGCCCCACCGGCGCGCTGGACAGCGTGGAACGGCCGGCAGTGAGGGCGCGGTCCGGCTTCAAAGGGCGCGTGGTGGTGGTGGGATCGTCGGCGGCGGGCGTGGCCGCGTGCGAGGCCGCGCGCGAGCTCGGGCCGGAATGCTCCATCACCCTGATCACGGCGGACGACGACGCCGCATACTCGCGTCCGCTGCTGCCCTACCTGCTGAGCGGCGCGGCCCAGCGGCCCGCGTTGGCCTGGCGCGACGCCGGTTACATCACGGACGTGCTCAACGTCGGCGTGCTGGCGGGCCGACGGGCGCGCGGGCTGAAGTCGGAGGCCGGGACACTTTTGCTCGACGACGGCACGGAGATGCCGTTTGACCGGCTCGTTATCGCCACGGGCGCGCGCGCCGCCGCGCTCTCCATTCGCGGGGCCACGCTCGGCGGTGTCTTCTCGTTCCGCGACCTTTCCGATCTCGAAAAGATCGAGCGGCAGGCCCAGCCCGGCCGGCGCGCGGTGGTGCTCGGCGGCGGCAACGTGGGTATGCAGACGTGTGAAGCGCTGCTGGTGCGCGGTCTTCGCGTGACCGTCGTAGTGGCCTCCCCGCATTTGCTATCGCAGATGGTGGATGCCGAAGCTGGCCGCCGCGTGGCGGAGCTGTTTGCGCGGCATGGCCTCGAGATCCGCACGGGACGCGAAGCCGTCGCTATCGAGGGCGACGGTCGCGTCTCCGGCGTACGCCTGGACAATGGTGAATTCCTCGACGCCGATCTGGTGGTGGTGGGCAAAGGCATCCAGCCCAATGTCGAGTGGCTGGCAGGGAGTGCGGTGCAGGTGGGCCGCGGCATTGTCACGGACCTGTGCGGGCGCACCAGTGTGCCCAACGTCTTCGCCGCCGGAGATTGCGCGGAAGTGTTGGACCCGCTTACCGGGCGAGCAGCCATCGGCGGCATCTGGCCGGTGGCCTATGAGATGGGCCGCGCGGCCGGCGCCGCGGCGGTGGGTGTCGAGCGGCCCGGTGGCGGGGCGCTGCGGATGAACGCCGCAGGCTTCTTCGGAGTGCCGATTATCTCCATCGGAGAGGTTCGCGAGCAGCGGCTGACCGGCGCGTCGGCGCAAGTGCTGGCCCGTGGTTCGGACGTCTATCGCAAGCTGGTGTATCGCGAAGGACGCCTCGTTGGAGCGCTGCTGGTGGGCGACATCTCCGGCGCGGGCATCTTCTACCGGCTGTATCGCGGCGCGGTGGAACTGGGCGAGGGGATCGCCGTGGAGTTGCAGGAAGAGAACGAGAGGTGGGTGCTCGGACCGTTACTGCACGATCTTTCGACGGCTGTGGCGAGGCACACAGACTAAAGTCTGCGCCACCTTTGTCAGAAGCTTGTCAGCACATGGTGGCACAGGCTTTAGCCTGTGGAGGCTGATTTAGGAGTGGTGAACGATGTCCAGGATAATTGCGGCGGCGGCCATCCGCGGCGCCCGCGCGTGCATGGACCGGGCCGAGACCATGCTGGCCCAGACCATTGGCCGCCACGGCCGGGACCAGAGCATAGGGTTTCCGGGCACCGCCTATGCGCTGCCGGTGACCCTTGCGCTGACCGGCAAGCGGGTGGAGAAGTTGGGCGATCTCGAGGAGGTGCTGCAGAGCGCCCGCGGCTGGCTGCCGGCGGCGCCCACCGAGCAGCTTTGGCTGCCGTACCTCGGTGGGGCTCTCGACGCGGGCAGCGCCACCCTGCTGGCCCACGAAGCCGTGGAGGCGATGAAACCGCTGCAGGGCATCGCCTGGGCGGAAGGAATCTGGCTCGGCCCGACCCCCGACAGCATTCTGCGCGAACAGGGCATCAAGCTGGTGGACGGCCGCATGCCCGGCTTCGCCGCCTGCGTCGGGGCGCTGCCCGACGACGAGACCGCCGAACAACTCGCGCGCGACTTGCAGGAGCGCAACATCCTCGTCTTTCTGGGCTCGAACAGCGCGGGCGAGTCGATGGCGGAACAGTTGCACCGGCGCGGCGTCCAGATGAACTGGGAAACGTTCCTGGTGCCCTACGGCCGCGACACGTCGTCCATGGTACACGCGCTCGGCTTTGCGTGCCGCGCCGCCATGACCTTCGGCGGGCTCAAGCCCGGCGGGTTGAAGGAAGCCCGCGAAATCCTGCTCTACAACCAGCGGCGCGTTTTCGCCTTCGTGCTGGCGCTGGGCCCCGTCGACGACGAAAAATACGCCACCGCGGCCGGCGCTATCAACTTCGGCTTCCCGGTGATTGCCGACACGGACATTCCCGAAATCCTGCCGAGCGGCATCTGCACCTACGAGCACGTCGTGGCCAACGTGCCCCACCGGGAGCTGGCGGCGCGGGCGGTGGAGGTGCGCGGCGTCAAGATCCGCACGGTGCAGATCCCCATTCCGGTGCGCCACGGCCCGGCCTTCGAAGGCGAGCGCGTACGCAAGGAGGATCTGGCCATCGAGTTCGGCGGCAAGTACACCCGCTGCTTCGAATACCTCGCCAGCCGCCCCATGGACCAGGTGCAGGACGGGCAGATCCGCGTCGCGGGCCCGGAAATCAAGGACGTCGAAGAGGCGGCGCGGCTCCCGCTGGCGATCTTCGTCGAGGTGGCCGGGCGCAAGATGCAGCAGGAGTTCGAGTCCATTCTGGAGCGCCACATCCACTCCTACCTTTCCGAACCGATGGGCGTGATGCACCTCGGCCAGCGCGACTCCGTGTGGCTGCGCATCTCGAAGAAGGCGCGCGACGCAGGCTTCCGCATCGAGCACCTGGGCGTGGTGCTGCTGCACAAGCTGAAGAACGACTTTCCGGCCATCGTCGACAAAGTGGCGGTGACGCTGTTCACGAATGACGCCGACGTGGAGCGGCTCCATGCGGACGCAACGGCCGCCTACCAGCGCCGCGACCAGCGCATGGGCGCGCTCACCGACGAGGCGGTGACGGAGTTTTACTCCTGCGCCCTGTGCCAGAGCTACGCGCCCAATCACGTGTGCATCATCACGCCGGAGCGCCCGGGGCTCTGCGGAGCCTACAACTGGCTGGACGGCAAGGCGGCCTTCGAGATGAACCCGAACGGCGGCAACCTGCCGGTGAAGAAGGGCGAGGTCCTGGACCCGGTGCTGGGGCAGTGGCGCGGCGTCAACGACTTCATCCACAACGCTTCCAACGGCGCCTTTTCCAGCTTCTCGGCCTATTCCATGATCACCGACCCGATGACCTCCTGCGGGTGCTTCGAGTGCATCGCCTGCGTGCTGCCGGGCACCGGCGGCGTCATGGTGGTGGACCGCGAGTACCCGGGGCAAACGCCCGTCGGCATGCCTTTCTCGTCGCTGGCGGAGATGACCGGCGGCGGGCAGCAGACGCCGGGTTTCGTGGGTATCGGCACGCTCTATCTGCTCTCGCGCAAGTTCATCAGCGCCGACGGCGGGCTGGCGCGGCTGGTGTGGACCACCACGCGCGTGAAGGAGCGGCTCGGCGATGGGCTGCGGCGGCGCTGCGCCGAAATCGGCCAGCCCGAGCTGTTTGACAAGATCGCCGACGAGACCGTGTGTACCGACCTGGAGCCGCTCATCGAGCACCTGGCCGCGGTGGAACATCCCGCGCTCGCGCTGGGCGAAATGATCTGAGGCAGGACTGGTGACTCTCGAAATCAAACCGAAGAAGTGGGCCGGCGCCATTCGCACCGTCACGCTGGGGGCGGGCAGCCGGCAGGCGCTCACCGTGGGCGGAGGCAACGCGCTGCCGCTGCACACCTGGGAAGGCGCGTTTCCGCACCGCCCGGTGCTGGCGCTGGAGATCACGGACGTGGAACCCAGGCGCTGGGCGCAGGCCGTGCGGGAGCCGTGGGAAGGTGTGCTGGGACGTCCGGCGGAGGCGGCGCGGCGAGCCGTGGAGGAGTTCGGCGCCGACGTTGTGCTGCTCCATCTCGCCGGCACGCACGCCGATCTGGGCAACCGCACCCCGGAGGAGGCCGCCGCGGACGTGCAATCGGTGCTCGCCGCCGTGCGCGTGCCGGTGATCGTGCGCGGGCCGGGGCCGGGGCCGAAACAGAACGACGTGCTCGCGCGCGTGGCCGAGGCATGCCAGGGCGAGGGTCTGGTGCTCCATTCGGCCTGCCAGGAGGACTACAAAACGCTGGCTGCTGTCGCCGTGGCTTACGGGCACGTGCTGGTGGCCGAGAGCCCCATCGACATGAACCTCGCCAAGCAACTGAACATCCTGCTCAGCGACGCCAGCGTGGACCTGGACCGCGCACTGCTGGACCCGCTTACGGGCGCGCTCGGCTACGGTCTCGAATACACGTACTCGGTGCTGGAGCGCATCCGGCTGGCGGCCCTCGGCGGCGACAAGATGCTCAACCTGCCGGTTTTCTGCATGGCGGGCGCGGAAGCGTGGAAGGCCAAAGAGGCCCAGGCGCCACGCGACCGGGAGCCGCTCTGGGGTGACGAGCGCGAGCGCGGCGTGAACTGGGAGCTGGCCACGGCGCTGCCGCTGGTGGAAGCGGGCGCCGAAGTGATTGTGCTGCGCCATCCGCAGACGCTCGCCCGGCTGCGCCGCCTGCTGGATGGTTGGTTCGGCGCAGCCGCCGAGGGAGGCTCCGCGTGCCACTAACCGGCCTGCAGATCTTCAAGCTCCTGCCGAACACGAACTGCCGCGAATGCGGCGTACCCACGTGCCTGGCTTTCGCAATGAAGCTGGCCGCCGGGAAAGAGTCCCTCGATAAGTGCCCCTACGCGAGCGAGGCGTCGAAGGCGGCGCTTGGGGCGGCGTCGGCGCCACCCATTCGCGGCGTGACCCTGGGGCGCGGCGAACATGCCATCACTGTCGGCGAGGAGACCGTCTTCTTCCGCCACGAGAAGACTTTCGTCCGCAAGCCGGGCCTCTTCCGAGTGCTGGACAGCCCGGCTTCCCTCGATGCGTGGCGCGCCGTGCGCATCGAGCGCGCGGGCGAAGTATTCACCATCGACGGCATTGCCGTCCGCGAAGCGGCGGACGCCCCCGAGGCCGCTGCCGCAGCAGCAGCACGCGGATTCCCGGTGATGTTGCTGGCCAGAACGCCGGAAGGCGCTGCGGCCATGGCCGAGAGGGTCCGGGACCAGCGCCCGCTGCTGGTGCCGCCTGCCGGCGCGGCGCTCACCGCTTACGCGAGCCTGGCCGTGCGGTTTGGCATCGCTCTGGTGGTATCGGCGCCGGACCTGGCGAGTCTGGCTGCCGCCGCTGTCGAGGCCGTCCGCGGCGGCGTCAGCGATATCCTGCTCGATCCCCCTGGCGCCGATGCGCGTGAGCTCCACCAAAGCCTGAGCGTCATCCGCCGCGGCGCGCTCGACCGCATCCACCCCGGGCTGGGCCATCCCGTCTTCCTGCGCGTGCACGCCGGAGAGTTCGAAAAGGCTGTCCTCGGCATCACGAAGTTCGCCTCGGCGCTGGCGATTGAAGGAGACGGCGGCGAAACGTGGCTCCCCCTCTGGACGCTGCGCCAGAACATCTACACCGATCCGCAAAAGCCGCTGCAGATGGAAGCGGGCGTGTATCCCATCGGCGAACCTGATGCCGACGCCCCGCTGCTTGTCACCACCAATTTCTCACTCACCTACTTCGTCGTCTCCACCGAGATCGAAGCCGCCGGACTCGCCGCGCACCTGGCGGTGGTGGACGCCGAAGGGCTCAGCGTGCTGACGGCCTGGTCAGCCGGCAAGTTCGGCGGTGACCGCGTGGCCAAAGCGCTGCGCGCCATGCAGGCCACCGAGCGCGTGCGCCATCGCACGGTGATCATCCCCGGCCTGGCCTCGGTCATCTCGGGCGAGCTGGAGGACGCGCTCGGCGACGGCTGGCGCGTGCTGGTGGGCCCGCAGGAGGCCTCCGATCTGGCGCCCTTCTTCAAGGACGTCTGGAGCGCCATGCGCGCGGGTTAGGCCTGTAATGAAACCTCAGGTCTCCTGTTTCGTCGCGGTCATGCTGCCTTGTAAGGCAGGCCCTCGGCCTGCGGCGGCCTCTCAGGCCGCCCAGCCGGTTGTCTCATGACAGGCTCTTGGACCATGGGACCGCACCGGGTCAGCTTCGCTCCGTCGGGCCGCTCGACGATTGTCGCCGACGGCACCACGGTGTTCCGGGCGGCGGAACTGGCCGGCGAGCCGCTGCGCGCCGAGTGCGGCGGGCGCGGCGCTTGCGGTCGCTGTCTGGTGCGCGTGCTCGCAGGCGCGGTACCGGAATACCGCGTGCTGCGGCGCGAGGACGGCCAGGCGGAAGTGCTCGGCTGCCTCACCCCGGTTCACGGCCCGTTGGTAGTGCAACCGCTCGTCGAGGTGCAACTGCCCCGGCTGATCTCGCGCGAGTCCGACACTGGTCTGGCGCCGCTCGCGGCCTGGGCCCCGTGGCCGCTGGCGTTCGACCCTATCGTGGCGCCGGTGCGCAACGGCGACCTGGGCGTGGCGGTGGACATCGGCACCACGACGCTTCGTCTCCTGATCGTGCGCCTCGCCGACGGCGTGATCGCGGGCGAAGCGGGCGCCTACAATCCCCAGATCCCGCGCGGCGCGGACGTGATTACGCGCATCGTGGCCGCCGAACGCGGCGCACTGCCGGAGCTGGCGGCCAGCATCCGCGGCGCCGTCGGCACGCTGCTCAACACGGCAGCGTCGGGGGCCGGCCTCGATCCCAGGCGCGTCCGAGCATACGTGGCCGCCGGTAACCTGACCATGATCCACTTGCTGCTGGCCGCGGATCCTGGCGGCATCCGGCGCGTGCCCTCTGCGCCCGGCACACTGGCCTTCGCGCCGGTGCCAGCCGCGGACCTGGGGTGGCCGGGAACGGATGGAGCCACCGTGCACACGCTGCCGGCTGCCGGCGGTTGGGTGGGAGGCGACATCGTCGCGGGCGCCGTACGCGCGGGCTTTTCGCGCGACCGGGCGGGTCTCGGGCTGTATGTGGATCTCGGCACCAACGGCGAGATCCTCTGCGGCAGCGCCGATTTTGCGCTGGCCTGTGCGTGCAGTGCCGGGCCGGCGTTCGAGGGCGGCGGGATCCGCTGCGGCATGCGCGCCGATCGCGGCGCCATTGACGGCGCGCGGGTAGATGCCGAAAACGGAACGGTCGAGCTTTCCGTGATCGGCGGCAGCCGGCCGCGAGGACTCTGCGGCTCCGGATTGATCGCTCTCACCGACGAGCTGTTCCGAGCCGGCTGGGTCGATCGCGGCGGCCGCTTCACCGCGCGCCTGCCCGGTCACCTGCGCGCGGCCGGCCGCCGGGGAGCGGCGCTCGCCCTCACCCCCGACGGCAAAGTGGCGCTCTGGGACCGCGACATCGAGAGTCTCATTCGCGCCAAGGCGGCGATCTTCGCGGGCATCCGCACGCTCACCGGATCGCTCGGCGCGGACGCGCCGCCGCTTCAGCGCGTGGTGGTCTCCGGCAACTTCGGCCGCTTCCTCAACCTCCCCGCGGCCCAGGGCATCGGACTGCTGCCTGCGCTTGCGCCGGGCCGCTTCGGCTACGTCGCCAACGGCGCGCTCGAGGGCGCCGCGCTCGCGCTGCTGTCGCGGGAGTTCGGCGCCGAGGTGGAAGAATACCTGCGCCGCATCACCTATGTGGACCTGGCCGATTTGCCCGGCTACATGGACGAATTCGTGGGCGCGTCTTTCCTTCCGCACACCAGCCCCGAGATGCTGGAACTCGGGGCCGGTCCGGCCCGCGGATCACCTGAATAGTCGGGGCGGATTCGGACGTCCGTTATTCTGGGTGGAAGTATACTTGACTAAGGATTGCCCGCTGCCCGTACCTTATCCGATCTGAAAGCCGTACGCTGGGTTCCAGCGTTCTGTCGTTGGCGCACGCTCTGTACCCGTCGGGCATTTCCGGCAGAAGTCTGCTCATGTTTACTGCCTACTTCGACGACAGCGGAACGCATGATGGTTCTCTCAATGTCACAGTGGGCGGGTTTGTGGCAGATGTAGATCAATGGGTTCACTTCACGCGTGAATGGGGAGAGTTTCTCGTAGAGTTCGGACTGGATGAGCATCCCGGCTACTTTCGGATGGCCGACTACGAATCGCGCAAAGGACTTCCTTATGAGCACTGGGACAATGCAAAACACCTTGAGTGTATTCGGAGAGCTACGGGAATCATCAGGCGACGCGTCACTGCGGCCATAGCGGCATCGTTTCCAGCGCACAGTCTCGCTCAGATGCGGCGCGTTCTGCCGAGGGCCTTTCCTAAAGAGTACGCGTACGTTACCTGCGCTCAGGTCTGCTGGAAAAACCTCGGGCAGTGGGCCGATGAACACCATCCTACCGAAAGGAGAATAGGTTCTGTTTTCGAACGCGGAACAGCAGGCGAGGGAGCCGTAGCACAGGCTCATGCTCAAGCAGCCGCTTCCAACCTGGCGGAAGAGTGGAGAATGGGCGGCATCCGTTTCGATTTCAAGAAAAAGATGCTCCCTCTTCAGGCCGCTGATTTCTTTGCCTATGAGACCTACAAACGGGTGAACGAATACATCACGGATAGGTTGCGCCGAAGGCGGTCTGTGGTTTCCATCGTGTCCAAGGTTCCCGTGTATGCGAGTTTTCTAGACGAACCAGGCACAAACGAAGTCATCGAGCGGCTAAGAACTGTCGCTGAGGGCTGAGCGACTGAGCGCGCGCTGTACCCGGTAAACCGTCGAATGGGTCGGGCGCCAGCGCGTCCTGCTTGTAGATCTCTTCGCCAATGATTCCGGAAGTGGACATCGGTAACCCGCCCTCTCAGTCATCATGACACCTGGCAAAGTCCTTTTGTCGCCCGGTTGAGTCGCGGACTGATCGGGTAGCGCTCGCCATGCAGCCAGGGCCGCAGGATGGGCTCCACCCGCCGTTCTGATACCATCGAGTTTCAAGCAGTGCTCGATGGCCGGGGCTCGGCCCGCCGGGTCCGGCTCTCCTGTAACATCATCCCGACAACTGGAAATCTTATGGCAAAACTCTCAATCCGCGATCTGGACCTCAGGAACAAGACTGTCTTCATCCGGGTGGACTTCAACGTTCCACTCGCCCCCGGCGGCCAGGAGATCAGCAGCGACAAGCGCATCCGCGCCTCGCTGCCCACCATCAAGTACGCGCTCGAACAGGGCGCCGGCGTCATCCTGGCCAGTCATCTGGGCCGGCCCAAGGGCAAGCCGAATCCGGAGATGAGCCTCAAGCCGGTGGCCGCGCGCCTGGCTGAGTTGCTCGGCCGGCCGGTCAAAATGGCGCCGGACTGCATCGGCCCGGAAGTGGCCGCCATGAAGCCAGCGCCGGGCGAGGTGCTGCTGCTCGAGAACCTGCGCTTCCACCCTCAGGAAGAGAAGAACGACCCTGAATTCTCCAGGCAACTGGCCGCGCTGGCGGACCTGTACGTCAACGACGCCTTCGGCTCGGCGCATCGCGCGCACGCCTCCACGGTGGGGATGATTCAGTTCATGCCCAAAGCCGCGGCCGGCCTGCTGATGGACAAGGAACTGGAGTGGCTGGGCAAGGCCACCACGAATCCCGAGCGCCCCTGCATCGCGATTCTGGGCGGCGCCAAGGTTTCCGACAAGATCGAAGTGATCCAAAACCTGCTGAAGTTTGCCGACGAGCTGCTGATTGGCGGCGCCATGGCCTACACGTTCATGCGCGCGCAGGGCAAGCCCACGGGCTGCTCGCTGGTGGAGGAAGACAAAATCGACCTCGCGAAGGAGCTGCTCGCCACCTCCGGCGCCAAACTGAAGCTGCCCGTGGATCACGTGGTGGTGGCCGAACTGAAGGAAGGCGCGCCGTTCGACGTGGTGGAGACCATTCCCGACGACAAGCTGGGCGTGGACATAGGGCCGAAGACCATCGCGGCCTTCGAAGCGGAGATCGCGGCCGCGAAGACCATTATCTGGAACGGGCCCATGGGCGTGTTCGAGAAGCCTCCGTTCGATACCGGCACGGTGGCGCTGGCGAAGGCGGTGGCGAATTCGGGCGCGGTGTCGGTGGTGGGCGGCGGCGATTCCGAGAAGGCCATCAAGTCGGCGGGCGTCGCCGACAAGATCACGCACATCTCCACCGGCGGCGGCGCATCGCTAGAGTACCTGTCCGGCATCGAGCTGCCGGGCGTGGCCGCGCTCACCAATAAGTAGGGGACAAATTCACCGGCGGCGCGCGAACTGCAGTCCCGACCAGGTTTCGTCCACCGCGCAGATCTTGTAGTCCACCCATCCGGCGGCAAGGCCGAACTCACGAACGACGGTTTCGGTCAGATCGGTCCTGACGCCGGAGGCCTTTTTCGGCCAGACAATCCAGAGCCCGCCGCCCTCCTCGACGGTATGCGAGGCGGCGCCGAACCGCCGCTTCAGACTCGCCAGCGAGTCCACGAAGAACAACACGCGATCCGCCGTCCGGGCCTGCCTATGCACGCGCACCCCATGCGGCAGCGGCGCCAGCTTCGCCTCGAATCCCTCCGGCGCGCCCAGCAACGCCACCGCCGACGCAGCCCTGATCCCCAGCTTCCTCGCGAGTGGCGTACCCGAATAGCCGGCCATGGCGTCCGGGGCCCGTGGGTGTGTGGGAGCGTCGCGGATGGCGGCATCCAGAGATCCCGGCAGCTCCGCCCATGACAGAAACGCGGCATCGGGCAGCACGCGAAACACCCGCTCCGCCTTCGCCTCCTCGCCGCCCACGAAAACGAGCGGCACCCGCCGCGAGCTCGCAGTCTTGCGCAGTTCGATGCCCACCGCCTGGCCGTGCGACGGCAGCCGGCTGAGATCGATCAGGAACGCGTCGGGCGGGCGCGACCCCAGCTCGCGCACCACGCGGCCATCCGCCGGCCTGACAACCTCAACCGCAATTCCGGCCTGGCGAAGAGCTTCGGCATGTACCTCCGCCTCCGCCGGTTTCCAATGGATCAGCACGACGCTACGCATTTCCCGGTTATTCTACACCTATTCTGCGTCGGCCGACAGCCCTCGTAATTACATGTGTCGTTAGTATGTGAGTTGTCCGGTCCAATTCACACGTGATCTGTCCGCATAGCCGGTGGGCGGGTGATGCTGGGTGGTGGATGAAACCTGGCAGTGTTCGGCCGCCGAGATGGAGCGGATG
>Ga0326728_10010958_pt1 | contig 20945 bp, 22 predicted proteins | sample MB3enrmetagenome_FD_207602 | JGI IMG/M metagenome (GOLD analysis project Ga0326728, IMG submission 207602) | Lab enriched peat soil microbial communities from McLean, Ithaca, NY, United States - MB31MN | ecosystem: Environmental > Terrestrial > Soil > Wetlands > Peat | place: USA: New York... | reverse complement strand
CCAAGGGCGAGCACTACAAAATCAAGCTGGAGGTATGCAACGGTTGCAACAAGTGCGCCGAGGCGTGTCCTTGCGGCTACATCGAAATGGTCTGAAAGGAGACAAATACTGTGCCGGTATACGAAGTGGAAGGTCGGACGTACGACGTGGACGAAGATGGTTTTCTGCAAGAGCCGGATAAGTGGAACGAAGACGTAGCGAAGGATTTTGCCCGCACGGAAGGCATTACCGAGCTGACCGACGCCCATTGGAAAGTTATCAATTACATCCGCGGTTATTTTTTGCAATTCGGTATCGCGCCGATGGTTCGTAAGGTGTGCAAGGAGTCGGGCTATAAGTTGAACGAGGTTTATCAACTGTTCCCATCGGGACCGGCCAAAGGCGCCTGCAAATTGGCAGGGCTGCCCAAACCGACCGGGTGCGTGTAAGCCGGGGATTCTGTGTTAGCCATTGAAACCATCGCCGAGCAGTGGTTCGGACGCGTGCTGGAAGGCTATCCCGAGCAGACCGCGCAATTTCTGGTCGGCCAGCGCGACCGCTTCCGCAACCCCGTGGGACACACGTTTCGCGAGGCGCTCAGCGTACTGGCCGAGGAAGTCCTGGGGGGCATGGAGCGCCCACGCATCGTTTCCGCGCTGGATGGAATCGTGCGTATCCGCGCTGTCCAGGACTTCACCCCCTCCCAGGCAGTGGGCTTCATCTTCCTGCTCCGGGAGGTGCTGGCGCAATACCCGGAAACCAATATCCCCGAAGTGCACAGGAAAGTCGACGACCTCGCTTTGCTGGCCTTCGACGCCTACCAGCAATGCCGCGAGCAAATCGCGGAGATTCGTTGTCGAGAGGCCTTGCGGCGCCCCTCCGGCGCCATGCGGGATGGCTGTGGGGGTTAACGGATGTCTATCCTTTACTCATTGCTCGCCGTGAGCATTTGCCTCGCCGGCGGCTTGCTGGCCGGCCAGCTTCCGGGACTGCGCTGGGTCGCGGGCGTGGTGGTCCCCTATGCGGCCGTGGCGGTGTTTGTGGGCGGCCTGTGCTATCGCGTCGTGCGCTGGGCGCTGACGCCGGTTCCCTTTCGGATTCCGACCACCTGCGGACAACAGAAATCGTTGCCCTGGTTGCCCCATGCCAGGCTCGAGAATCCTGCTTCCACGGCTGCGGTCACCCTGCGGATGGCGCTGGAAATCCTGCTCTTTCGTTCTTTGTTCCGTAACAACCAGGCTGAGTTGCATGAGGGCCGGGTGGTCTTCGGCGAGAACAAGTTCCTGTGGCTGGGCGCGCTGGCGTTCCATTATTCCCTGCTGGTAATCCTGCTGCGCCACTTGCGGCTGGTGCTTCAGCCGGTGCCGGCCTTTGTGCTGGTTCTGCAGCGCCTGGATGGCTTTTTCCAGATTGGGACGCCGGAGCTCTACCTGAGCGATGTCCTCATTCTGGCCGGCCTGGCGTACCTCCTGGTACGGCGCTTGCGCGATCCCCTCATCCGTTATATCTCGCTGTTTAGCGATTATTTCGCGCTGTTTCTGCTCGGCGCGATTGCGCTCACCGGGGTCCTGATGCGTTACATCGCCAAGACGGATGTGGCCGCGGTGAAGCAGTTGGCGTTGGGATTGGTCACGTTTGCCCCCAATGTTCCCGCGGGAGTGGACTCGCTGTTCTTCGCCCATCTCGTGCTGGTTAGCGTGCTGGCGGCGTATTTTCCCTTCAGCAAGCTGGTGCACATGGGCGGCGTGTTCTTGAGCCCGACCCGGAACCTCGCCAACACCAACCGGATGCGGCGGCACATTAACCCCTGGAACTACCCGGTCAAAACCCACACCTACGCCGAATGGGAACAGGAGTTCCACGACAAACTGGTGGCGGCGGAAATCCCGCTCGAGGCCGAACATGCCGGAACCGTTAATTCAGATTGAACGTAAGCCGCCGCAGAAGGATTGGCGCGACCCCAGGGTCGAATTTCGCAAAGGCACCTTCTGCTACAGCGCGCTGCCCAAGAACCTGAAGTATCTTGGCCTGCCCAATCCCCGGGAGTGGCAACCCTCCGATGCCGACTGGAAGCTCCCGCCCGACTGGAAGCAGATCCTGCTGGATGGCATACGCGAACGTTTGCAGAAATACCGCTCCTTCCGGCTGTTCATGGACATCTGCGTGCGCTGCGGCGCCTGCGCCGACAAGTGCCACTTTTATGTCGGCTCCGGCGACCCTAAGAACATGCCGGTTATGCGCGCGGAGCTGCTCCGCTCGGTTTATCGCCGCTACTTCACCCTGACGGGCCGGATCTTCGGGGCGCTGGCCGGCGGCCGCGAATTGACCGAAGACGTGGTCAAAGAGTGGTTCTATTACTTCTATCAGTGCACCGAGTGCCGCCGTTGTTCGGTGTTTTGCCCCTACGGCATCGACACGGCCGAGATCACCATGATCGCCCGCGAGCTGCTCACCCTGATCGGCGTCAACATCAATTGGGTGCTCGAACCGGCCGCCAACTGCTTCCGTACCGGGAACCATCTGGGCATTCAGCCGCATGGCTTCAAAGACAGCCTGGAATTCGCCGTCGACGAACTGGAAGAGATCACGGGAATCCGCGTCGATCTGCCCATCAACCGCAAGGGGGCAGACATCCTTTTCGTTACTCCTTCGGCCGATTACTTCGGCACCCCGCACTACTTCACCCTGCTGGGATACCTGATGCTGTTCCACGAAATCGGCCTGAACTACACCTGGAGCGCGTTCGCCAGCGAAGGCGGCAACTTCGGCCTGTTCACTTCTCATGAAATGATCAAGCGCCTGAACGCCAAGATCTACGACGAGGCCAAGCGTCTGGGGGTGAAATGGATCCTGGGCGGCGAGTGCGGACACATGTGGCGGGTGATCCATCAGTACATGAACACCATGAACGGACCGGCCGATTTCCTCGAGACCCCGGTTTCTCCGGTCACCGGCACCCGGTTTGAACACGCCCGCGGAACGAAGATGATCCACATCGCCGAATTCACCGCCGACCTGATTCATGCCGGCAAATTGCAGCTCGATCCCAGCCGCAACGATCACTGGAACGTCACCTATCACGATTCCTGCAATCCGGCGCGGGCCATGGGATTGCTGGAAGAGCCGCGCTATATCCTGCGCAGCGTCTGCAATCAGTTCCATGAAATGCCGGAAAACACCATTCGCGAGCAGACCTTCTGTTGCGGCAGCGGTTCCGGCCTGGGCACCGACGAGAACCTGGAAATGCGCTTGCGCGGCGGATTTCCGCGGGCCAATGCCGTCAAGTACGTGAAGGAAAAGCACGGCGTCAACGTATTGACCTGCATGTGCGCCATCGACAAGGCCACGCTGCCGCCCCTGCTGGAATACTGGGTGCCCGGAGTGGAAGTCGCGGGTGTGCACGAGTTACTGGGCAACGCCCTGATCATGAAGGGCGAAAAAGAACGTACCACCGATCTGCGGGGCGAACCTTTGAAGAAAACGGAGGCGGCCCATGCGTGATCGCGGCCCCATCTTCCTGGGACTCTTCCTTTTCGTGGCGTTGTTCACCTTCCCGGTGTGGCGGGGAGCCATGGCCCGCACCGCCGCGCGCCAACCGGATTTGCCGTTGCCGGCCGGACAAAAGGACTGTGTGCTGCCGGCCGAACAAATGCGCAAGACCCACATGCAACTGCTCATCCAGTGGCGCGATGACAAAGTACGCCACGGCATTACGACTTACACCGCCTACGACGGGAAGAAATACGCCGCCAGCCTTACCGGAACTTGCCTCCAGTGTCACGGCGACCAGGCCGGCGAGGCGCAGCTGAACTCGGCTTCCCTGTCCTCGTCGCCTAAATTCTGTGATAGCTGTCACCAGTATTCGGGTGTTTCGACACCGTACTGTTTCGATTGCCATGTCAATCTAAAACCGACGGCGAATACGACCCAGGCGTCAGGCGCGACGGGCCCGGATTCGGGGCCTAAACAGCTCCCGGACGTAGCTTCCCTGGCAGCGGGACAAAAGGGTTTCGGGGATAGCCCACACCACCCGGTTTTGGCGAAGGGCGGGAATGTTCCGCTGGCCGCAAGGAGCGCACGATGAAAATCACGCGCAAGGAATTTTTACAAATCCTTGGCATATCGGCCGCCGCGGCGGGTTGTGGCAAGGCGGTAACGGCTCTTGCTTCCCCTTCCGGCGAGGGTAAGGACGCTACCCCTCAAGCGGGACAGGTTCGCTGGGGCATGGCAGTTGATTTTCTGAAGTGCCGCGCCGATGAGAATTGCAAAGACTGCCTCGCTTCCTGCAAGCGCGCCCACAACGTCCCGACGATTCCCGAACAAGCCCACGAGGTAAAGTGGATCTGGGAGGAAAAATTCGAGAAGGTTTTCCCTTTCCAGCAGAACGACTACACGCGAACGGCGTATGCGGGGCACCCGCTGTCGCTGCTTTGTAACCATTGTGCGGACCCGGCCTGCACCCGCGTCTGCCCCACCAAAGCGACCTGGAAGCGCGGCGACGGCGTGGTGATGATGGACTGGCACCGCTGCATCGGTTGCCGTTACTGCATGGCCGCCTGTCCTTACGGCGCGCGCAGCTTCAACTGGGTCGATCCCCGTCCCTACCTCGTGCAAATCAACCCGGACTTCCCCACCCGCACCAAGGGCGTGGTGGAGAAATGCAATTTTTGCGAAGAACGCCTGGCTAAAGGGCAGCCGCCGGCTTGTGTGGAAAACTGCAAGGAAAAGGCATTGGTGTTCGGAAATCTGAACGATGCCAATTCGGATATCCGCAAACTGCTGCGGACGCGTTATGCCATCCAGCGGCAACCGGAAGTAGGAACCGGCCCTTCGGTCTATTACCTGATTTGAGCGTGCCTCATGTTCATGTTGGAAAAAGCGATGGTGGGTAGCCGCAGGTACTGGGGCTGGTTACTGTTCCTGGGCATCCTGATCACGGCCGGCCTGCTGTGTTACCTGCGGCAGTTGAACTACGGCCTGGGCCTGACCGGGCTGAGCCGGGATGTCACCTGGGGCTTGTATATCGCCCAGTTCACCTTCTTCGTTGGGGTAGCGGCCTCGGCGGTCATGGTGGTGCTGCCCTACTACCTGCACAATGCCAAGGTGTTCGGCAAAGTGACCATCCTGGGCGAATTTCTGGCCATTTCCGCGGTGACGATGTGCCTGCTGTTTATCTTCGTCGATATGGGCCAGCCCATGCGGGTACTGAACGTGCTGCTCTACCCGTCCCCCGGGTCGTTGATGTTCTGGGACATGGTTTCGCTGAACGGGTACCTGGTCCTGAATGCCCTGATTGCGTTTATCACCCTGGGAGCGGAACGCAAGGGGGTAGCGCCGCCGCATTGGATTAAGCCGGTCATCCTGTTGTCGATTCCGTGGGCGGTCAGTATTCACACGGTTACGGCCTTTTTGTACTGCGGCCTGCCGGGCCGGGCCTTCTGGCTGTCCGCCATACTGGCGCCGCGTTTTCTGGCTTCCGCCTTCGCCGGCGGCCCGGCGTTACTGACTTTGCTATGCCTGTTGTTGCGCCGGGTAAGTTCTTTCGATGTCGGCCGGGAAGCCATCCAGAAGCTGGGCGTGATTGTCACCTATGCGATGAGCATCAACGTCTTCTTCATCGCCCTGGAACTGTTTACGGTTTTCTACAGCCGCGTGCCCGAGCACTTGGAACACTTTGAGTACGTGTTCTTTGGACTGGACGGCCACAACCAACTGGCGCACCTGATGTGGCTGTCGATAGCTCTGGCGGCGCTGGCGCTGGTGCTTCTGCTGGTGCCCACCATCCGCGCCAACGAAAAAGCTTTGGTAGTGGCTTGTTTTGCGGTATTTACCTCCCTTTGGCTGGACAAAGGCATGGGCCTGATTGTCGGCGGGTTTGTCCCCAGCCCCCTAGGAGCGGTTACCACCTATTCGCCGACCGGGCCGGAGTGGACGATTGTTCTAGGTATTTGGGCCATAGGTGCGCTATTAATTACCGTGTTTTACAAAATTGTAATCTCCGTTCGCGAGGTCCCTCGCGCCGGCCGGGCCGAACCGGCCGTGGCCGGGCCTATGACCTCCGATGTGCGGGTAGCAACGAGGTGAACTATGGCAACTGCTGCGAAAGCGCCACTTAAACCAGCGCTCCCTTCGACCCCGGCCACGGCCTTCAATGAAGACTGGCTGGCGGTGTGCCTGGGATTGCTGGTATTTGCGTTATCGCTGGGTCTGCTCGTAGGGAAAGACATCCTTGGGTGGGCTGTAACCACTGCAGTTTGGACAAAGCCGGGCGTCGCGCTCGCTCCGTTTTCCAAGGCTTACGGAGGTCTCTCAGGGTTTATGTCCCTGGTTGTGACCTATGTGTTCATGCTACTGGTGCTACTGGTAGGAGCCAAGGCCCTCAAGGCGAATCTGGCGCGATTTGCGCTGGGATTTACGGTAGTGTACGCCGTAAGTTATGCCGCCTGGTTTCTCGGCAGTTGGGCATATATTGCCGCCACTCCCAACCAGCGGGCCGCGTTCCATCTGGATTGGTCGCTTAACCTGACGAACGAGTCTGGCTTCATTATTGCTTTGCTCGCGGGGTTGTTCGTGGGCAACTTCCTGCCCGGAGTGGCGACTTCGCTCAAAGAGGCCGTGCGTCCTGAACTTTACATCAAGACGGCGATCGTCATTCTCGGCGGATTTCTGGGTATCGCTGCCCTGGACCAGAAGGCACTGGCAGCGTCGGTGATGTTCCGCGGCGCCTGTGCGATCGTGGAAGCATACTTGATTTACTGGCCGATCGTGTACTTCATCTCACGCCGCTATTTCAAATTCAGCCGCGAATGGGCGGCGCCGCTGGCCTCAGGCATCTCGATCTGCGGCGTATCGGCGGCCATTGCCACGGGCGGCGCCATCCGGGCGCGTCCCGTGATTCCGATTATGGTGTCCTCGCTGGTGGTGGTATTTGCGGTGGTGGAACTGCTGATCCTGCCGTTTGCCGCCCAGCACTGGCTTTACAACCAGCCCATGGTAGCGGGGGCGTGGATGGGCTTGGCGGTCAAGACCGACGGCGCGGCGGTGGCCAGTGGGGCCATAGTGGATTCGCTCATACGGGCGAAGGCGCTGGCCGTGAATGGCGTGAATTTTGCGCCCGGATGGATCATGGGCGTCAGCGCCACCGTGAAAGTATTCATCGACATTTTCATCGGGGTATGGGCGTTCATCCTGGCTTGGGTATGGGCCGCCAAGATCGAAAAACGTCCGGGAGAAAAGGTTGGTGCCGGGCAGATTTGGCGGCGGTTCCCGAAGTTCGTGCTCGGTTATGTCGCCACCTTCGGGTTGGTGATGGTGGTCGGCGTTCTCGCTCCTGGTCTGGTCGGAAAGATGAAGGCGGCTATGGGCGAGGCGAACGTCTTCCGTGGCCTCTTCTTCGTCATGACGTTCTTTACCATTGGCGTGCTGTCGAACTTCCGCAAGCTGTGGCAAGAAGGCATCGGCAAACTTGCTCTGGTCTATGTCCTCTGCCTGTTCGGTTACATCATCTGGATCGGACTGGCGATTTCGTTCTTATTCTTCCACGGCGTGCTGCCGCCAATCGCAAAGGGGTGATTTATGCCGGAACCTCGTATGGCTCGTGAAGGCGCTAAGCCGGCCGAGCCGGTTTTAGCCGATGAAATAAAGAAAATGGAAGCCGAGTACGAACCGTTGCTCCCGGTAGAGAAAAAGCTGATCGGTTACACCTTCGGCAGCGGCATCGTGCTTTTGGGAATCCTGGTTCTGATCAGTCGCGCGTTTCTCTGATCGGAAACTCCAATCAGAGTTCTCAGTTCCCAGTTCTCGGTTCTCAGCCGCCGCGAACTGAGAACCGAGAACTGAGAACTGAGAACCAATGAGTCTTCGCCGTGCTGGTAAGGTTTACCTGGTGGGTGCGGGTCCGGGACATCCGGAACTGCTTACGCTGAAAGCTGCCGAACTGATCAAGAGCGGCGATGTGCTGGTCTATGACCGGCTGGTGCAGGAAGAAGTGCTGGCGATGGCCAAGCCTTCGGCCGAGCGAATCTACATGGGCAAGCCGGTGGGCAAGCACGATTCCCGCCAGGATGAAGTCCATGAATTGCTGGTCCGGAAAGCGCGCGAGGGCAAAATGGTCGTGCGCTTGAAGGGGGGCGATCCCTTCCTGTTCGGCCGCGGCGGTGAAGAAGCCGAGTTCTTGGCCGCCCATGACGTTCCCTTCGAAGTAATTCCCGGCGTTTGTTCTGCCCTCTCCGCGCCGCTGAGCGCCGGAATTGCCGTTACCCATCGCGAGATTTCCTCCTCGGTCACCATCGTCACCGGCCACAATGCCACGAGCGCAGAAGATCGTCTCGATTGGCATGCCTTGGCTCGCCTGGACACGGTAGTGTTCCTGATGGCCGTGCATAACTGCGGCGCCATAGCGGAGAAACTGATCCAGTGCGGCCGTTCGCCGCAGACGCCTGCCGCTATGATCCAGATGGCATTCTGGCATGGCGAAAGGGTGGTCACCGGCACGTTGGGAACCATCGCCGAATTGGTGCGCACCGAAGGGGTAAAAGCTCCGGCAACATTTGTGGTGGGCGATGTGGTGCGGCTCCGGGAGAAGCTGGGTTATGCGCAACGCGACCTGCAGCGGCATTCCGACGCCAGCCAACGCTTTCAACCCGCTCCCGCGCCTGATCAGCTATTGCGCATTGCCGCCGGCGGGACAGGCGCCCAGGTACTCGGCTGGGCGCTGGAGAACACTCTCTTCAACCGCCTGGAAGAGCCGCGGACGGCTTACGATTTAGCGCAGGAACTGGCGCTCAACCCCGAAGCCACCAGCGAGATCCTGCGGGCGATGGTCTCCCTGGGGCTTCTGGAGTCGCGGCCGGAAGGTTACCGCAATCTGGAACTGGCCTCCCGCTATCTGACCTCGGCTTCCCCGTTTAGTCTGCGCGATTTGTTGCTGTACAACTGCGCACAACTGGTGCATTGGCAGCCGGTGGCGGATTTTGCCAAACGCGGGCGGATCTCGGTCGAGGCGGGGCGTAACGGTGAACTGCGCCGGGCAGCTTGTGAGGCCTCGGCGCGTTTTGCGGCGCCTGCCGCCGTCGAGAAGCTCATCGGGTTTCCGCGCCAGGCGGCCATGACCCAGGAAAGCGGCGATCCTTATCTGGCGAATCGCCTTGCCTCCGGACCTCCGGATGGCGTACTGGTGATCGGCTGGGGCGGAGCGGCGCATCGCGAGGTACTGGCGCGCCGTTGCCCGGGCATTCGGGTAATCACCTGTAATCCGCTGCGCGGTGAACCCTTGCCGGTTGACGCCGGCTGCGAGGTGGTGGTGTTGTCCGGCATCCTCGAGTGCGGAGATGCCGCTCGGATAGACCAAATCCTGGATTTTGCCGCCGCCCAGGTACGGAATCGGGGCTGGCTGATGCTGCACGACACCATCATGCCGGCCGGGACCCTGCCCGCTCCGGGTGTGGCGCTGGCCTCTTTGGCGCAGCAGATCGTTAACCCCGGCTATCACGCCTGGTCGACGGAGCGATTGTCCGCTTTGCTGGAGCGGCGCGGTTTCACCGTGGTCCGGTCTGATATCCTGTTTGCAGGGCATACGGTCGTTTTTGGGGCCCGCGCGCATGAAAAATGCGCATCGGCCGCGGCGGATTAGAGCAGTAACTAGTAACCAGTATCAAGTAACAAGTTCCAAGCCAGAACCAACGCAGAGTGACAAGTCTCGTTTTTTTACTTGCGACTTGTTACTTGGCACTTGTTCCTTGTTCATAATCATCGATAGGGGGACTCATATGAGTGAGCCGGTGACGGTCGAGAAGATCGCCGATGAGATGTTTCAGCTAGTAACCGAATGTCACGGGAAGAAGAACTTGAAGGCGGGCGACTTGACCAAAGCCATGCAGGCCAAGTTTGGTGAAGTTTGCAGCAAAGATGACTGCAAAAAGGCTATCCGCATCCTGATCGACTCCGCCAGATGCACTTACAGCTATGTGGGGGGGTCGTATATTGTGCTGCCGCCCAAAGAAGGCGAGGCCGCGCAGGGCTGAGACCAACAAGCATATTCCGTTTCACAGCGTTTCCCGTTGCCCGTTTCCCGTTACCCGTTTAAACCTGCCTGAGGACGGGAAAGGGAGAACGGAAAACGGGAAATGCTTTCTGGAGGGTGATATGGCGAATGTTTCGGTGGATCAGATTGCCGATGAGATGTACCAGATTCTCGCTGAAGCCGCGGGCAAGCGTAACCTGAACGCGAACGACTTGACCAAGCTGATGGTGGCGAAATTCGGCCCGGCCTGCAGCAGAGATGACTGCAAGAAGGCGATTCGCCAGCTGATCGAGTCGCAGAAGTGCGTTTACTGTTTCTTGGGCGGCGTGAACTACATACAGGTCGCCAAGAAAGAGGATGCGGCGGCCGGTAGCTGAATCCGTTGAGGAATTGGCGTGACTGTATCATCACGTTCCGCGCCACGCCTGGTCATTGCCGGGCAAGCGGGAGACGCAGGCAAGACCATCGTATCTTTGGCCCTGTTACTGGCCTGGCGGCGCAGCGGCGTTTCCGTGCGGCCCTTTAAAAAAGGTCCGGACTACATCGACCCCGCATGGTTGGCATGGGCGGCAGGACAGCCGGCACGGAATCTGGACACCTATCTGATGGGCGCCGACGCGGTCCGCGGCGCATTCGCGCGTCACGCCCTCAGCGACGGCGTCAACCTCGTAGAAGGCAATCGTGGCTTATTCGATGGCTTCGATGCCGCCGGCGCCCACAGCACAGCGGAATTGGCAAAACTGCTGCACGCCCCCGTCATCCTCGTGGTGAACGCCGCCAAGGTCACGCGTACCGTAGCCGCCGTGGTCTTGGGCTGCCAGAAATTCGATCCGGACCTGAACCTGGCCGGAATTGTCTTGAACCGCGTCAACGGCGAGCGGCACGAACGGATTGTGCGCGCCTGCATCGAGCAAAGCTGCGGGATCCCGGTGGTCGGCGTGCTCCCGAAGATCGAAGCTGCAGAGCTGGTTCCGGAACGCCACCTGGGCCTGGTGACGCCCGCGGAGCATGGTCCCACGGCAGCACTCGAGTCCGGCCTGCTCCAACATATGGCGCCGGGACTGGACCTGGAGAGCTTGTTCAAGATCGCCAGCGCGGCCCCTCCTATCGTTCCAACGGAGGAACGGGAACGGGAACTGCCCGATTTGCGCGGCGTAAAAATCGGCTTTCTTCAGGATTCCGCTTTCACCTTTTACTACGCCGAGAATCTGGAGGCCCTGGAGCGGGGCGGCGCAGAACTCGTGCCAATCTCCGCTCTGGAGGCGCTACAGGTCCCCTCCGGACTGCACGCGCTCTACATTGGGGGGGGATTTCCCGAGACTCATGGCGATCGCCTGGCGGCGAACACCGCATTCCTCGCTTCGCTACGCGCCGCCGCGCAAGACGGCTTGCCCATCTATGCCGAGTGTGGCGGCCTGATGTTGCTTTCGCAGGCCATCTGCTGGCGCGGCCAAAGAAGCGTGATGGCGGGAGTACTGCCGTTTGAGGTCGAGGTCTGCGCGGTCATGCAGGGGCACGGCTACGCGGAACTGCTGGTGGATTCCCCTAACCCGTTCTATCCGCCGGGAACGCTCCTCCACGGGCACGAGTTCCACTATTCCCGGGTCGCGGTGCGGAGCGAACCGCCCGCCACCGCATGCCAGGTAGTCCGTGGAACCGGCTGCTGGGCTGGGCGCGATGGCGTGACCGTCAACAATGTCTGGGCCAGCTACACCCACCTGCACGCCCTGGCCACCCCGGAATGGGTCTCCGGTTTCGCCAACGCCGCCGCGCGCCGCAAGCGAGCCAGCGCGGCATGAAGTAGTGATGGGCCCTCGGTCGTCAGCGAAAGCGGCTCTCGGTCAAACCTCTATTCCCCGAATCCCCCGCCCTAGTGTCGATACCGGCCAAATCTTTCACAACCGGGAATGAGGGTGCCCCACCCTTGCCGCCAGCCCCAAAACATAAGGAAATGCACGGTGCCGCGGGCTGGCGGCATGGGTGGGACGAAACAGCATTTGCTCGCCCTTTTGCAGGATTTTGACACTTGAAGAACCCCACCTACCGCCCAAAACCAGTGCATGTAGGCACTTCATGCTATCATGCCTACATGAAACGGCATGCAAAATCCGTTCAGTACACCATTCGCGGTATCCCGTCTGAAGTTGACCGGATACTGCGCCAGAAAGCGGCACGACGCAAACAGAGCTTGAACCAAGTGGTGGTGGACGAACTGACTACGGCAGCGCAGGGGCGCAAAGCAGACTTCTCGGATCTCCTAGGCCAATGGACGCCAGACCCGGCCTTCGACGAGATCCTGGCTAGCCAGCGCCGGATCGACCTGGATAAGTGGAAATGAGAGTCGCCCTGGATACGAATCGGTTAGCAGATCTTCTCCGCGGCGATCGGGACTTGGCCGACTGGCTGGGAACCTGTGAGGAAGTGTGGCTTCCCCTGGTGGTGCTGGCCGAGATTAAAGCGGGTTTCTACGGTGGCAGCCAGCAGCACCGAAACGAAGCCCTGCTGCAGCGGTTTCTTGCCAAACCAACGGTCGAGGTGCTGCTTCCGGGCCGGGCGACGGCAGAACACTATGCCCGCTTATTTGTCCAGCTCAAGCGCGCCGGGACCCCGATTCCCGATAATGATCTCTGGATCGCTGCACTGGTGTTGGAACACGATTTAGTGCTGATCACCCGCGATCAGCATTTTCAGTGCATCCCACAATTGCTTCGCCGTTAAATTAAGCGCTAAGAACCCACCCCCGCCCAAAACGAAAACCAGGGCGGAGGGTCAAGTACCCCGACAGCCTATTGCGCTCGGTCCCCCCTCATGATTTCCATAACCGCCTGTACCACCGCCTCCGGCTGTTGCAGCGGAATGTTGTGGCCGGCGTTGACCACAATCTGCCTGCCGCGGGTGGAGAGACGGACCAAATCTGGTTGCAACTCATGGATCCAGACGTCGTGCAATTGGGGCCGGCGCTGCGCCGAATAGGCTCCGGTGAGCACAATCAGAGGTTTATCGCCGAGATTGCCGGCGGCTCGCACCGCAGCAGCACTGGCCGGAAAGCTGCGAATCTCGTCCAGATCAGCGGCAATGGCCTTGGGTTGCAACATCAGATATTCCAACTCGTCGCGTAGCTTGCGGGGTGTCTGCCGGGCTCCATCCAGCACAAAGAACGCCCGCAGAACACCCAGCTGCAGCAGAATCGGGTCCAACGATGCTAGCGGCGAGAGCGCAGGCTTGAAACCTTTGGCCTCCTGGTCGGGATGCGAGGCTTCCACCAATACCACACCAGCAACTTCTCCAGGATACCTGGCCGCATAAAGACGAACGTTTAAACCCGCGAAGGAATGTCCTACCAGGATGAAGGGCGCTGCGATCTGCGCCTGCGCCAGGAGCGTATGCAGTTCCTCAACCATGCGGCTGCTGGTCCTAGGTTTGGGACCGGAATCACTCCAACCGTAACCGGCGCGGTCATAGGAGCAGACGCGCGTGAACTCCGCAATCCGCGGCTGCACCAAAGCCCACATCAGCGCCGGCTCGCCCACTCCGCTGTCCAGGATTACGGTCGGACTGCCCTGGCCGGAACAGTTTAGATTGAGCCGGTACCCCCTCACGTCGATCCTCTGGCCGCGTTGCGGAAACGCTTGCCGGTCATAGTATTCGGCGAAGCGCTCGTACGCTATGCCGGTAGCAGCAAGCACGGCAAGAGAGACGACGACGCCAATCGCCAGGAAACGCACCACCACGCGAACGCGCTGGTGCCCGGAGCGTCGCCACAGAGCCGGCATGGGTAAATAGTAGCAAGGGGCAGTCGGCGGCCGTGGGTCTGCGGCGAGGGCCGCATTGAGCTCTCCAACACGACTGACGGCATTTCAGCAACTCGGGAATTAGGGCTGCCCCACGGCAATCTGGAGGCATCCGGACGGCATCCATTGGAAGGACAAAAACGCGGTCTGCTTCCCGCGAAGGCTTATTCCGAGGGAGACGTGAACCCACTAGGAGCCCGTGCTGTCTCCGCCGGTCCTGCGCAGCTCAATGCTGCGCTGGCTGAAAGTTATTCCAATGTACGCCGTACGACGGAACGTTTGTGCGCCCCGCTTACGGCCGACGACCAGATGGTGCAATCGACTCCGGAAGCGAGCCCGGTGAAATGGCACCAAGCGCACACCACCTGGTTTTTTGAGACTTTTGTTCTGGCCCCGCACCTGCCGGGCTACCGCTCCTTCGATCCGGCCTTTCGCTTCCTCTTCAACTCGTATTACAAGCAGGTCGGCACGCATCCGCTGCGGACTATCCGGGCAACCTTTTCCCGTCCATCTCTGGAGCAAGTACGCGCCTACCGAAGGTATGTGGACGAAAAGATGGCGCAGTGGTTGGCCACCAGCGCAACCGGAGCGCCGGAATTGGCCGCTCTGGTAGAACTGGGGTGCAACCACGAGCAGCAGCATCAGGAACTCATCGTTACTGACCTTAAACATGCCTTTTGGACCAACCCCCTGTCTCCCGCGTATCTCAACCGCCCCATAGAAGAAAGCAGAGCCGAAGTACCACCCTTGCGCTGGTTGGATTTCGACGGCGGACTTCACGAGATCGGGCACGATGGCGAGCTTTTCGCTTTCGACAACGAAGGTCCAAGACACAAGACTTACCTGGAGCCTTTTCGCCTGGCTTCTCGCCTCACCACCAACGGCGAATACCTGGAGTTCATGAATGATGGCGGCTATCGCCGTCCTGAACTGTGGCTTTCCGACGGCTGGGACACGGTCCAGGCCAACCGCTGGGAAGCTCCGCTGTACTGGCAACAACAGGATAGCGACTGGGTCACCTACACCCTGGGCGGCCTACGCCAGGTGCGACCGGAAGAACCTGTCTGCCATGTCAGCTACTACGAAGCCGATGCGTTTGCTCGCTGGGCGGGCGCCCGTCTGCCTGGCGAAGCGGAATGGGAGGTCGCCGCCGGCGGCCTCAAGGTAACGGGCAACCTGCTGGAAGACCAGCGCTTTCATCCCTCGCCAGCCGGCGGCAGCGGCCTGGCGCAGATGTACGGCGACGTCTGGGAATGGACGCAGAGCCCGTATACGGCTTATCCGGGTTTCCGCCCGGCGGAGGGCGCCCTGGGAGAATACAACGGCAAATTCATGTGTAACCAATTCGTGCTGCGCGGCGGTTCTTGCGCCACTCCCCGCTCGCATATTCGCGTCACTTACCGCAACTTCTTCCCGCCCGCTTCCCGCTGGCAATTTACCGGAATCCGAATCGCGAATGAACGCACTTAAGCATGTCCCGACGCCTCTGCCGGAGATCGCGCCTGAGGTCATCGACGGCCTGACGCGCCAGCCAAAAATGCTGTCGCCCTGGCTGTTCTACGATGCGGAGGGTTCGCGCCTGTTCGAGCAAATCACTACCCTCCCGGAATATTATCTGACGCGCGCCGAGCAAGAGATCCTGGAAGTCCATGCCAGCGAGATTTTGTGCTGCGCCGGGTCGAACTTGACGTTAATCGAATTGGGCGCGGGAACGGCCGCCAAGACCGGAACGTTGCTTCAGGCTTTGTTGCGCCGACAGTTGCGGGTGGAATATTACCCGGTTGACGTGTGCGCGGCGGCATTAGAAGTAGCCCGGCAAAGCCTGTCTGCGCTCTCGCCCCAGGTGAAAATCCATCCGATCGTAGCCGACTACACCCTCGGTCTGGACGGCGTCGGGCATTTGCCTGGGCGCAAACTTGCGCTGTATCTGGGATCCAGTATCGGTAACTTCGATCCGCCGGCTGCCTGTGCCGTGCTCCAGCTCTTGCGCTCCTGTCTGCAAAGCGGGGATGCGCTTTTACTGGGAACCGATTTGGCCAAGAGTACCAACGTGCTGCTGCCGGCCTACGATGACCGTGCGGGGGTGACGGCGCGCTTTAACAAGAACGTGCTGGCGCGCATCAACCGCGAACTGGGCGGGCACTTCGATTTAGACTCTTTCCGGCATTTAGCCTGCTGGAACCTTCACCACTCGCGCATCGAGATGTATTTGGAAAGCACGCGCGCCCAAACCGTCGCCATCGAGGAGTTGGAGCTTGAGGTGCCCTTTGCCGCCGGCGAACGGATCCATACCGAAAACAGTTACAAGTACACGTTGCCGATGTTGACCGGACTTCTGCAGGGCGGCGGGTTCGCGCTGGAACGGACGTGGAACGACTCGCGTGGCTGGTACGCTCTACATCTCACCCGCGCTGTCTAACTAGCCTGACGGCGAAGGTTTCGATTCATCTTCTCTCCGGTAAGTTGCTTGTGCGTGTGCACGCGGCAAACCAGAGTACCTTAATTAGTACAGTGTGAATGCACATACCACTTGTTGCACCTGCACCACAGAATCGGTGAGAAAAGGTAACGGCCGCAAGCTCCTGTTCACAATCTGGCACTAAGTAAGTTGCTGGTTTTACGAGTAAAAGGCAAAGTTCAGCAACACGGGAAACAAAATTGCACGAGCCCTGGCAGCAGTGGCTCGAAAGAGCCCTGTTTGGGGGATCATTCAGAATGAAGTGCCACTTCGTTGATTCGCGTGCCGATTTCTTCAGTGTCCTGGCCGACAAACTTGGCAGCGAGTTCGTATGGGAGTCGGTTTCCTCCGGCGACCATGAGCAATTGATCGATTGTGACGTCATCGTCCTGGGGCTTCCGGATTCGGAGCAACCGGAATTCGCTACCCGTCAAGCGGTCTTACAAAAGGTGGCTAGCAATCCCGCAGGTGTTCCCGTAGTCGCTTTTCTCGCCAGCCATGACCGGCAAATGGCGCGCACGGCCATGCTTACCGGGGCCTACGATTACTGGGTCGAAACCAGCCCGATGGAGGAACTGCGCATCATCCTGCGGCGGGCCGCGCAGTTCCATGAACTGAATCGCGAACTCCAGCGCCTGCGGGTATCCGGATTGGAACTGCAGGATTTTGTTTCCCTCGTTGGTTGCGACCAAAAAATGCGCGCCATGTTCTGTCTGGCCTCCAAAGTGGCGGCCACCGATGCGACGGTATTAATTACCGGCGAAACCGGCACAGGCAAGGAAGTCCTGGCCCGGGCCATTCACCAGGCCAGCCCGCGGGCGAAGCAACCGTTTGTTGCCGTCGCCTGTTCCTCGCTGCCGGAAACCCTGATCGAGGCCGAACTGTTCGGCCACGAAAAAGGGGCCTTCACCGGCGCCACTTCTTCGCGCCGGGGACGTTTCGAGGCCGCCGAACGCGGCACTATCTTCCTGGACGAAATCGGGGAGCTCTCGCCGGCTTTGCAGGTGAAATTGCTGCGCGTATTGCAAGAACGAAGCTTCGAGCGGCTGGGCAGCAATCAGGCGCGCACCATGGAAGCGCGCGTGATTTGCGCCACCAACCGCGACCTGCTGACCTTGGTGAAGACCGGCCAGTTCCGCTCCGATCTCTTCTATCGGCTCAACACCATCGAATTGGCGCTGCCCCCCCTGCGCGACCGGCGGGACGACGTTGCCATGCTGGCGCACTCCTTCCTGCAAACCTACAAGGACAAGCACAAACGGCCCGCACAACGCATCTGCCGGGCGGCGCTCTCCTCGCTGGAGGAATACGAGTGGCCAGGCAATATCCGCGAACTGCAGAACGTAGTCGAACGCGCGGTGGTCATCTGCGACGGTCCCGAAATCACCGTGGAGCACCTGCCCTCCCAATTCGCTTCCTGGCAGGCAGCCGAAGCGCCGAACTACTCGTTTGAAGACGAGGTCAAGAGCTTCAAACGCCGCCTCATCCAGCGCGTTCTGTGCGACAACGGCAATAACAAACTGCAGGCCGCGCGCACCCTGGGTATCGCCCGCTCTTCCCTGCACCGGTTGATCGATGACCTGGAGATTTCCGTTCCGGAAAGACGCGTAAACTAGAACCTCGTTACCCGTTCCCGTTAAGACCGCTGCAAAGACGGGAACCGGATAACGGCTTTCAATGCGCGGATGCAAGCAAACTGTGCAATTCGCGAATGGCCGCGGGCTCGACGTCGCTGATAGCAAAATACCGCAGTCCGCCTTCGGTCCAAGTCTCGGTATTGAAGGCGCTCCTGGTGGTTGCGGCTCCCGAACCAAGCCTGGCCAGCTCATTGCGATCTTCAAAGATAAACACCGAGATATGATGCTTCCCCGCGTCAAACAACAGTTGCGCCCCGGGATTCTGCCCCAGATACGCTACGCGGCCGCCGGCCAGCTTAAACGAGGTGCCCTGTAATTCCGGCAAATTGAAGGTGAAAGGCAGTTTGCCGGCAAACCACGGCTTTACCGTATGGCGGTCGGTCGATACCACATCCACCGGATTGGCGCTCGCCAGCGTAGCTACATGGAGGTCGGCCAATTCACCAACTGCTTGCCGCCGTTGCGACCTTTGCAGCCAGAGCCCGGCGGAAAGAAATGACAGCGCGATTAAGGCCACGGCAACACCCAATTTGGGCAGCCAGGCGGACGCCCACCGGGGTTTCTTCCGGGCGGCGATCAGGTTTTCGATCTTGAGGCGAAACTCAGGCCTGGGCGTGAACGCGTTCCGGGCGGCGGCCTGGGTCATGCGCTTCAACTGTAACCGCTGGAGTGCGTCCGCCGCGCAGGCCGGGCAAACTCGCAGGTGCTCCTCCAGTTCCGCCGCTTCGGGACCGGGAAGTTCCGTGTCGACATAAGGATCGAGTTTGCCGCGCCATTCGCAAGTCATCGGGAAGCTCCTTGCACCTTGGTGGAGAGCAGTTCGCGCATCGCCCTTCTCGCCCGTGACAGCCGTGACATGACCGTGCCCATCGGAATACCCAGCGTTTCCGCTATCTCCTGATAGCTCATTTCCTCCACATCCCCCAACAGAATCACCTCGCGAAAATGAAGCGGCAACTGCGCCAGCGCCTGGCAGATCGTCTGTTGGTCTGCCTGAGCCAGGAACAACGATTCCGGAGTGTCGGCCGTTACCGGCAGTACCGCCTCATTTTCCTCCGGATCGAGCGGTACGGTCGCACTCACTTTGAGCCCGGTACGCGAAGTCAAGAACGTATTGCGCAGGATTCGGTAGATCCAGGCCCGGAAATTGGTGCCCGGCTGGAAGGACGAGAATCCCTTAAGCGCCTTGAGGCAGGTTTCCTGAACCAGATCCTCGGCTTCATCACGGTTTTGGGTTAGCCAGTGCGCAAGGTTATAAAGCGACGAAAACAGCGGCATCGCCAGGGATTCGAAGCTTTCGGCAGTGTGCGCGTCATCAGCCACCCAAATAGGATAACGCGATAGAGAGAGATTTATTCCCCTGCCCGGGCCATTAATTTTCTACACCGCGGTACGGCTGATCCCAGACTCCGCATACCAGGCCACGGTACGGCGCAAACCTTCTTCGAAATACACTTCCGGTTCGTAGCCGAGAGCGGCGCGAGCGGCGCCGATGTCCGCTAGGGAATGTTTAATGTCCCCCGAGCGTTCCGCGGCGTAGAGCGGCCGGCCTTTGTACCCGGTCAGCTCCTGCAATAACCGGTAGGTTTCGTTCAGGGTGATGCGGCGTCCACAGGCTACGTTAAAGACCCGTCCTACACACAGTTCTGCCGGCGCCAGGCAGGCCTTTAGATTGGCTTGGACGACGTTGTCGATGTAGGCAAAATCGCGGCTCTGTTCGCCATCGCCAAAGATGGTGGGCTGTTTGCCTTCGAGCATGAGGGTGGTGAATTTGGCCAGCACTCCGGAATAGGGCGAGCCGGGGTCCTGACGGGGGCCGAAAACGTTGAAATAGCGCAGGGCCACGGTTTCCAGGCCATAGCAGCGATAAAAAGAGGCCATGTACAGTTCGCCCGCCAGTTTCCCTACGGCATAAGGCGAAATCGGACTCGGCTGCATACTTTCCACTTTCGGCAAAGTGGGCTGATCGCCATAGGCGGAAGACGATGCGGCATAAACCACGCGCTTCACCCGGGCATCCCGGGCAGCAATCAGCAAGCGGAGCGTCGCATCCGCCGTGGCCGCGTTGCTGGTCCACGGGTCAGCTACGCTGCGCGGCACCGACGGGATGGCGGCCTGATGCAGAACATAGTCGATTCCTTCACAGGCTTGGCGAGCGGCCTCCGGATCCAGCAGATCGGCGCGCCGAAAATCGATCTGGCCGAGGATCTCGTGAATGTTCTCTTCCCGGCCGGTGGCGAAATTATCGATTCCACGGACATACTCGCCCCGCGCCAGCAGGGCTCGCGCCAAGGATGAGCCAATAAAACCCGCAATGCCGGTGACCAGGTAGTTAGCCATTTCCGCTCCACTTGGGAAAACTGGTGTAAATCAATCACAACGCGAATAAATGGCGCGCTCTTTGCGCCTCTACGCGTTGGGCGAATCCGGAGTCCATAAACCAAACATCAGATTATCAGTGTTGCCTTATTGGCCAACGCCTTTTCTTCTGGGTGTCGCACTCTCGTCACCATGTGGGTCCTTCGCCCTCGGGCTGGAGAGGAAGAGAGCTGCCTCCCGGCTAACTGGCAATCACTTGTTCCCGGCTGCTACAATGCGCAGCAATTCACTAGTGTCCCCGTGGAGACGCTTCCTATTTCACCACGGCGGAAGCACTGGTCCAAAGGAGCGTGCTGTCATGGCCGAGTTTGCGGTTTTTATTCCCTTCGTGATCATTGGGTTGTACCTCCTGAACTCCATCAAAATCCTCAAAGAATATGAGCGGGGGGTAATTTTTCGCCTCGGCCGGGTTCTGTCCAAAGCGAAAGGCCCCGGCATCATCGCCGTGTTTGCCCCCTTGGACAACATGGTGCGGGTGTCGCTCCGGCAAGAGGCGCTGGAAGTTCCTCCGCAGGACATCATCACCCGCGACAATGTGACCCTGAAGGTGAATGCGGTCATTTTTCTGCGCGTCGTTGACCCCAACCGGGCCGTCATCGAAGTATCGAATTACCTCTACCAGACCTCACAGTTCGCGCAGACTACGCTGCGTTCGGTACTCGGCGAGGTGGAACTCGATG
>Ga0326728_10010956_pt1 | contig 20946 bp, 22 predicted proteins | sample MB3enrmetagenome_FD_207602 | JGI IMG/M metagenome (GOLD analysis project Ga0326728, IMG submission 207602) | Lab enriched peat soil microbial communities from McLean, Ithaca, NY, United States - MB31MN | ecosystem: Environmental > Terrestrial > Soil > Wetlands > Peat | place: USA: New York... | reverse complement strand
GTCTCGGTCACTTCGCAGTTCAGTTGGCCCATCGGTTATATGGACCGACAATCATAGCAGTAGACACAAGAAATGAAGCGTTGACACTTGCCAAACGGGCTGGCGCCACCCATACCATCAACGCGTCTCAACAAGATTATGTCGAGGAAATTCTCAAAATCACCAACGGAGCAGGAGCCGACGCTGTGATCGATTTCGTGAACATCACCTCAACATCCTTCAACGCTTTCCGATCCCTGAGACGCGGAGGACGGCTTGTTCTCGTTGGGCTGTCAGGAGACTATTCGAAGTTCATACTACCCCTAGTGGCCATGAGAGGAATAACCATTTTCGGTTCGTACGTAGGAAATCTTAGCGACCTAATGGAGCTCATACCATTACTCAGGACAGGAACAATTGAGCCTGCGATAACAGCAATGCCATTGGAGAAAGTGAATGAAGCAATGCATTCCCTAAGAGCCAATGAAATCATCGGCAGAACAGTACTGAACCCTTAGTCTAGCGGTGGCTTCACTCGATCATTCCATCTGAATAATGGTTTTGGGACATTGCAAACTATTTTGACGAGTAACAAAGATTGTATATGCCGTTCATAGGCACAATCGACGACGTGTCTACTTGAAGACTCTAACAATCATCAAGTTTGGCGGGGGCCTCATAGACTTCGCTGGTACCAACATCCCATTAATTGTGGAACGCATCACAGAACTGAAAAAGGCTAACGATCTAGGTCCTCTTGCAGTATTCTCTGCACCAAAAGGTGTCACCGACAGACTTCAGACAATTGGTGAAGCCAGCGCGCTCGGGCGCGACTATGATCTAGACTTCATATTTTCGTCTTACTCGAACCTCGCCTCACACATTGTAAAAACTAATCTTCTCGAAGAATTCGAGAGCCTGCTTGACAGGTATAGGAATGACATTGAAGAGACTCTTTCGAAGGTTGACAGACGATTTAATGGTCCGATAAGAGCAAGAGTTCTGACATCGGGCGGCGAATTACCCACAGCGACACTGATGAGTTATGCCCTCAATTCTATAGGATTGCAGTCATGCTCTCTCGACAAAACAGCATGGCCAATCATAACAGACGACAACTTTGAAAATGCTACGCCAGATTTCGAAATGAGTCGCAAGAAACTATCTGGACTCATCCACTACATTGAAGAAAAAAGAGTCATTTCCGTAGGCGGTTTCATGGGCATGACCCATGACGGTTTGGAGACACTTCTGGGGCGGGGTGGATCAGACCAGACGGCAGTCTTCCTTTCCATCCTTCTAAGGGACCATTATGAGATTGAAACAATTCTATTCAAAGAAACACCCGTCCGAAGCGCCGATCCAGAGATCGTCAGAGACCAGCCACTTAGAAGAGTCTCCTCTATGACCTACAATGAAGCTCAAAAAGCAACAATATCTGGCATGACTATAGTTCAGAATGCTGCCGTGAGAATTGCTCAATTACACAAGCTCCCGGTAACGGTCGCGCCATTATCAGATCTTAGACTAGGGACACTAATACAAACAGAAGACCCAACACCGCAGGCGGTTAAGTGTGTGACCGGCCTAACCAACTGCGCTATTATCACAATGAGCAACGAAAGGAGCAGGTCACTTCAAGATTGTCTCGTGCTTTGGGAAGACTATGACGCTTTCCTTGATCTTGGAGCCGAAGTGATGGATACAGGACAGGTTCTGCGAGACTTCCTCGTGCTAGACGCAAACTTTGTACGAAAAAACGAAGAGCGGCTCAGATCATTCGACAAGGAAATGAAAGTTGAATATGGATTAGGAGTGGTGACCCTAGTCGGAGACAAAATGAGAGATACTCCTGGCATCGCATCAATTGCAATAAGCTCGATTCCCAGAATAAACATCAAAAGAGGCATATTTGCTCCACATACGTCGCAAATAATACTTGTAGTAAAAGAAGCGGACATTTTTGATGCCATCAGAGAGATCCATCGCCAACTCGATAGCAAAGGATACTTCCGCGAAACAACGAATTCCTAGTATGAGCCCTACTTTGTTCCGGATGTGTAGGCCTCCTGGTGCGCACACACGAAGAAAACATATAACGTAATTTTGTCGTGTTAATTCTATGAGTAAAGTTAAGCCACTTACCAAGGCAGAAGTAAAGGACGTAATTTTACGATTCTGGCATCTCAACGCCGGTAAAGCGCATATTGCCGACTTCTTACCCATCCTCGACAAAGACAGTTTCAGAGTGCTACTGAAGGAGAAGGGTAGAATAATTGAAGAATTTGATGGCATCCGTGGCCTGCAAGATCATCAGGACGGTAAGGGAATCTACTACAATCAAAGATTCATTCTCAAATCAATAAGAACTGAAATAGCCCACGACCAAGCCATCTCACACACGACCGCAGTCTGGGATTGTTTGCATTGCGAACCGTATATGGCGAGATGTGAGCACCTGAAGGCTGTCCTTCACCATACTTGGAGAGTGCGAAGATCGCCGAACAATCAGCAAGCGATCATAGCCAACCACACTTGCGACTATTTCAGATATCTCCACAACTTCGAGCCAAAGTTCACAAAAAGCAGCGAATTCCACCTCAAGCTTCCAATCAAACGCTAGAGGAATCGTCTCAAGCTATCACACTTAATTGGTTACGAAAACGTTCGGGTCCCGCAAACGCAGTTACTTAGACCTCATGATCATTCTAGCCTCACAAGATAATCCCACGACAATGCGAATTAAGATCTGAACAAAAGCGTCATGAACTACAGAGTCTATTGCTCTGCCGATCTGGAGAGGTAGATTCCGAAAATCATTATGCACATACCTACGATTGATAGAAAGCTGGGAAGTATTTGTGTCTCGACAATATCGAATAGAGTCGCAGTTACCGGAACCAAATAAATTAGCGTCGCCATTTTGCTGATTTTCTGGATTCTGGCCAGACCGTTCCATAAATAAAATTGAGCAACCCCATTCAGTATGGAAAGGTAAACTACGTCAAATACAAGATTGGGCGAATACTCGAGTTTGTAATTCATAGTTGCTCCTAAGAATAGAAAACCACTTGCAAACAGCAATTGAGTTGCAATCGTCATAATTCTATCCTGGTTCCTAATTTTTCTGTAGTACACCGTGTATGCAGCCCAGAACACAGCGTTACCCAAAGTCAGGATACCGCCAAGAATTGTTGAGTTGTCTCTCGAAAACGGAATCGCATAGATCATTACCCCAACAAACCCCACGATCGCCCCACACCATCCCCTTCTGACGGTTTTTTCACCCACAATGACTATCGAGAGCGGGATCGCAAACAAAGGCATTGTATAACTCATAACTGCAGATTCTGCAGGAGAAACATACTGCAACCCAAGTGCCCAAAGGCCAGCGCTCGCACAGGTGCACACAGATAAAATGATCATGTCTTTGTTAACGATCGGACTGAACCTTCGTGAAACCCCAAACAGGATAATCGATGCAATCAGGTATCTTAGACCCATTAACACAAGCGGTGATGAATAATTCAACCCATCTTTTGCGATATGGTACTGAAAAGTTGTGATCAGAATGTACGGGATAATGTAAGTTAGCGTCTCGGATAATCTTAGTTTCATAGACCGACGGCCAACGTTTTCCTTGTTACCAATTTAAGACAACATCGAACCTGTTCGGTTCTGGCGTCAGAGGCGTGAGATTAAGAACTAGTTGCGACTACAAAATTCTATATCTGGTAGGATCGATCTCCTTAACGATGAAGGCTACGGTAAATGGCCGATACGTCGACGAAGAATCAATCGTACCCAACTAGTGTCAAGATTGTCTTGGCTTGTGTTCTAATCGCATTAATCATTACCGTAGCAAGTTTCGAGTATTCACGTCCTCTACAATCGGGAATGGCTACGACTACTACGGGCGTTACTCAGGGTCCGGTAATTGTGACTACGACTGCGCAGAGTGCTGGTGGGTTATTGCGGTTTAATCTCAGCATCGGTTTCAGTGGCGTCGGCAAATCTCAGTACAGTGTCGTCTTCAATCATCCCGCAAACGTCGTAATCACACTATGCGTGATGAGTCAATACAATTTACCTAGCAGCGTGACTGCGTCGGGAGCAGTATCAGGTACGTTCAATCTCTTAGGCAGCCAATCCACAAGCGCACTAAACCAATCCCCGTACGGCTTATGGGAATGGATCAGCGAAAACACGTCAGACGTGATTACAATAAATTACCCTTCAGAAGACAACATGGTACTAGCAGCTATGGCGTTTACTGGCCGTGGGACCACAACAGGAATAGAGAATTGGTCTGCAGGTGGCTGGTCAACCCTAAACCCGATCTCAGTTATCCAAGGCTCCGGAAATATCGCTGGAAGAATGAACAGTTACTTCGCGCTCACATTCAGCGATGCGCCAGGCTCGACACCTGACATAGCGTTAGACGGCCAAATAATCCCGGCCGGAGGGTTTAGACAGTCACAGAACGGATCGAGACTGATGACTATTAGGATTGGTTACATTCCTGACGATAACATGACGATCATAACTCAATACCGTTCAATTGATGCAGGCGTCGGCGCAGTAGCGTACGTAGGAATAGACCCAAAATAAAGTCTAAACTTGCTTTAGTTTCCATTTTCGCTTACCTCATCGGATCCATCAGTCCTCGGAGCAAACGTGCATGAAATAAACTATCCGAGACGAAGATAATTAAATTCTAGGAAGCGACTATTCCTTGCCATGGTCGAAAGGAAGATCGAATTATACTATTCCGGAATTCAAGTTCGTGACATGAAACGTTCGCTAGAATTCTATCGTTATCTGGGCCTTAGAATAAAGAAGAAAGGAACGATGCCGCATGGCGGTCGATGGATTCACCTATTCGACCCCAAGACCGATCAGAGACTGGAACTGAACTGGTACCCAAAAAACAGCAGATTCTATGAAACATACAGGAACGGAACTGAACTCGACCACATAGGCTTCAAGGTGGACGATGCGGTGAAATGGTTCAAGTTACTTGTCAAACGTGGAGCAAAACCAGCAGCCAAACCATTCGGAGATACCGATGAAACGCTCGCATACGTGAAAGACCCAGACGGAATCTGGATAGAATTAATTGGACCAGGAAACCCTAGAAACCTAAAATCCTCGAGCTAACGAACTAACTGAGGATAGCAGTGAGAGAGCGAACGGATACGCGAATCTTCGTAATCTCTTTACTAATCTTGTTGATTTGCCTCACTCGTGTTTCAAGCGTGCGGGCACAAGCGCAAACTCTGAATATTTCTGGTCTGCAGTATCCTGCTCAGGCTGTGCTCCAGAACGGTGTGACGCAAGTCATGGTGACCTTCACAGTCAGTTACACTGATATCATTGTCTCAAACAACGGAGGAGGATTGGTATTCGGGGTCAATCTCGCGAACCCGGATGGCTCAGCGGGGCCATGGGCATCCGGATCGGGAACGTCTACGCCTGACGCCTGTGAATTAGGATCCAATGGGAACGGCCCAACGAATCCTTGCAGTGTAGCCCCTCAATCGAGTTTTGGCGCAGAATCTGCCTCATTCAACATCACCCTCACCTCCACTCAACCGCTCGTCGCTTGCGGTGAGCCCCTCGATGAGTCGGGCAATTTGATTGATAGCGCACTCACCTGTCAACCCTTTACGGTTTCTGTTTCGAATGGTCAGGCGCAAAGTCAGGGCACCGTTTCAGCGGTTCAGCCGAGCATTCTCTCGTGGCTTACCCAACCGTACGTTTATGGTGGAATCGCGGTGATCGTCATCGTAGCAATTGTGATAATGCTGCGGGAACGAAACGCATCTACTCCACCTCCAGAGTACTGAGGCCTCGAAGTTACGCTGCAACACGATGCATGTCTCGTTGTCTTGCGGGCCTAGTTCCATTTTTTGTTTCCGTCAACCGGGAAGCGAAGAGCATACCTAATATGATTCACTCTTGGCTGGAGCTTGTAGCGTAGATCCATTTGGTTCAGAGAGACTGCTGGCTAAAGGTAGGAGTCATCTCACTACTCATTTGTGCTTGGCTTATTTGGAATTTTTGGATCCCCGACTGGACTACGCCATGGAACAAATACGGTTACATTGACTTCGGCATATTCTACGCTGCGGGAAAGGCGTTGATTCAGCATCAAAACCCTTACCCCAGAATTCCCATTTACGGCAGGCCAGAGTTTTTTTATCCGCCAACTTCGCTTATGCTGTTTGGCGTTTATGCGCATTTCGATTTTGCTTTTGCGAAGATTTTGTGGTTCGCAACTTATCTCACCGTCTTCGTAGCAGCGACGTTGTCGTGCATCCTCGTAATTGGAGATGAGACCAAGCAATGGTTCGTACTGATTGTACCGCTTCTAACTCTGGTCTCGTATCCGTTCCATAATTTAATGTTCGCTGGCCAGAGTGATTTGCTGGTGGCGAGCTTAACGATTCTAAGTCTCGTCAGTCAAAGACTGAAACATGATAATGTCTCCGCATTCCTTTTAGCATCTGCGACATTACTAAAAGGTCCACCTCTCCTCCTCTTGATCTATTTCGTGGTGTATCGTCGCGACATCAAATATTTGCTTCGCTTCTTGTTTTCGATGGCATTGATAGTCGGGGCATCCTTAGCGGTAGTTCCGATACATCTATACTGGTACTATGTCGTAATTGTGGCTCCACAACTTTTGATCTCAGCTGGACCTTTCCATCAGTCCATCATGAGCTACCTAAATGTCCTTAACGTGAATTACCTGAGTCCGGTCATATCCGTTCTTGGCGTGGCAATATTCGCATTCTTCGCGTTTCACGTTGGATGCAGAAAAGCAAACAAAAACATTTTGCGAGATGATGCGATGTTCTTGATGAATATTCTAGTTTACCTACTGCTTGGTCCTCAAACTTCACCATATAGTTATGTGTGGGTGATTTTGCCTCTAGCATTGTTTTTCTCAACACTCCTTGCAGAAGAGAAAGCTAGGTTGTTGTATCTTGGACTAGTGAGCTTCGCAGCTTTCCTCCTGAGCTCAAATAATTACATTAATCCGTATGTCGTTATATGGCAGAACTCGAATGGTCAGCTTCCGCTTCCGATAAACGTTGCAGGGAACTTGATGATGACCCTGATCTTGATTCCAATTTTTGTCAGTTCAATTCGATTATTTAGACAATGAGGCAATAACGTTTCTATGTTGCTGAAGTTGTGTGTGGGTACGTTGGTCCCCAAAAAAAGGACACATCACTAGACCCACACACGTTGTTAGCGGTTAGTTGTCTCAGGACCAGGCGCCTAAAGCTGCAAGGACGCCGCTCATGGCGAAATATGTCCCGAATGACAACAACACGATACCTGCTATGAGATCTAGCAGCCAGTGAGGGACTCGCAACAGTTTATCATACGCCAGGACCGACACGATGACCAATAAGGCTAAGCTTAGGAGACCGCCAATCGCGGTCCACTCCGGACTAAACGCTCCAGCTGCCGCGAGTACCAAACTGGCTTCGAAACCCTCCGTCAAAGTGATGAAGAGTACGGGCACTGAGTTCGCGAAGGAAAAAGGGATGGTTCCCTCGGCTGTGCTGCCCTTTGAACGTTCAAGACCCTTTTGAACCACTTCATCTTCGATCTTCTTCAACTTCGCCTCAAACAAGCCCCTCGACCGGTAGTACTTCAGGAAACCCTTCCAGAACTTCCTTGAAAAGTAGAGAAGAATAATGGCTGTTCCAAAATCAATCAATATATCCGGGAGAAGAGTGAACACTTCACGTACAGCCAGCAGCAACACTAAGGACCCAAGTGCTCCAAGCACAATACCGAGGAGCACATTCTTCTTTCCAAGCCGACTAACAGTTGCAACCGCAATAAGCGCCACCTCGCTACCCTCCACTAACACTGCCTTAAACGCGAGGAGAAAAGACGCCAGAACAACTGTCAGACTAGGCGCCATCTTCTTCACGCAGTGAGTGGGTATTCCAGATTTCCTGCTGGAACTTCAGATTAGCTATTTACGACTACCGAACCATTAGCTCTAACCTGACTCTTGTCGCAGATCCACACACTTTTGCCGACTGACTTTTATTGTTCATCTTAGGTCTTGGATCAGGAGCCAAGACGAAGGACCAAACTGATGTCCAATAAATACGACACGAACAGTGAGGAAGGTAAATCGCCGGATAGGCGTAAATTTCTGAAGGCAACCGTGACTTTCTCGGCACTGCTCGTTGTCGCTGGAATCGGAGCGATAACGGAAGCGGTCACAGGTTCTCCGTCTACTGAGAGTTCGGAAAGTGTTTCGTTTCCAAGAGTTAAGGTCGCCAGTGTCACGGACCTTGAAGTCAATCAACCGATTTTATTCAATTATCCGTTAAGTAATGAGCCGAATGTTTTGGTGAAGTTAGGACAGAAGGCGGAAGGTGGCGTTGGACCCGACGGTGATATTGTTGCGTTCAGCACGCTCTGCCAACATTTAGGCTGCGTCTACGCATTCCAACCTACTGGAAGTTCACCGCAATGCAACTCTTTCTATAAGGCCGAATCGCCGGTCGGTTACTGTTGTTGTCACGGAAGCGTATACGATTTTCTTAACGGCGGAACAGTGCAAGCAGGTCCTGCTCCCAGGCCGGTGCCGCAGGTGATGCTGGATGTGGACGCGTCAGGGGGCATTTACGCGGTCGGTATGGGTCCTCCGACAATATTCGGCCATGACACTGGTTCGAACGACACATCATCAGATCTTCAAGGCGGAAACCTGGTGAGCACAACGTGAGGAAAACGTACAATTATGGAAGAATAGGCCTAACTTCAACTTTCGGCATGGTTCCCGGGACGCTAATTACAAAAGTCTACCAATACAATCAATAGAACATTGGTTGACGCTAGCCTCCCGCAACGACCGGTATTAAATCAACCACGTCTCCGTCGTTCAATGTAGGATTTATCCCTCTGGCGGGCACGTTGTTTACTAGTATTAGCATCGTAGCCATCATCTGTGGCGATAGGGAAGAGTGTCTCTGCGTAACAGCATTCAACAGATTAGAAAGTGAAGCAGGACTGGGCAACTGAAAATATTCATCGCCTATGTTAACAAACTGCTGCATCTGAAAGTAGATGACTTTCACGGTAAGAAGAGCAGGCCGTTCAAGAAAACTAATCAAGTTGACCGCAGCGAGAGCAGCTCCTCCTGCGACTACGGAACCGATCATCCATCGCAGGAAGTTTCGTCTCTCCACTTCTCAAACCACCCAGTTCTAATCGGTTGAAGCCGTTCTAGTGAGGAATTTAGATCTAGAGAAACTCCATTGGAGCCATCAATCGTGTGGTCACGTGACGATTACGTAACCCAACATGTAGCCTGCTAATCCCATCCCTGGCCCGCAAGGAGTATCACAGACATATGCATAGACACCAGGCGTACTGAAGGTATACGTGAAAACGACCATCGTGTCCGCTGGTATGGGAATGTTCAGCTGTAGATCAGCGATGCTAAACGTATGGCTGATCGCCATTTTGGTTATTGTCTCATTTTGAGCATACTGTAGAGCCACTTGACCGGAAGCACTATCATTGTAGAGTGTGAAGGGTATCGTTGCTTGACCGGTGAAATTCTCATTCACTGCCGTATCTATATTGATAATAACGAATTTGGTCGGTACACCATGCGACACAGTTATGTTGTTATCCGGCGGGGCGCTGGCTTTGGATGATGCGTTCGGCGGACTACCACCGAGGGATGCGGGTAAAACAAAAGCATCATACCCAGACCCGCCGTAATCGGGGACAACCTCCAAGTAAACCACGTTGCTCGATTGCGATTGCGTGGTCGGACTGCCCTGCGTTGTCATCATTGTTTGCTGCATAGGTGCTGATGTTGAGGTGGTGTAATAGTAGGCTCCTGCTACGATAGCTAGAATCACGATTACGGCTACAACTATTGCTAGAGTTTTCTTAGTTCCACTTTTAGTTGACAAGCAGACCGTAGTAAGAAAAGAGTGGTACTCTTCTTAAGTATCAACATGCTTTTCCAAGATTGGAAATGAGTTACCACACCCCAAAAAAATGGGGTTTTAAACTATTGATAAATATGAATTGATTACAAATTATGGAAAATATGGAATTTATGAAATTAAATCATAAAATTATGCAATTATGAAATTTCTGAAATTTGTGTGTGGCTGCCTTGGTGCGTGACCCGAAGCATGAACCGTTGTTCATTTGTCTTTATGGAAACACAGCACCCACACATTTCGTGTTCGCGCCGAGCCTTTGTTAAAGTTCTATGCGCTCAGTAATTTCATTGCCACCGAATACGAAGAGTCTAGGTTTTCCACCGCTAAGCTCCACGTAGGTGTTGTGGACTGCAGCGTCTTTAACCCAAGATCCGGTGTTCACTACGTTCTCAGCTTTGTTGATGAATGGAGCATGGGTATGACCCCATATGAGAACCTCTCCGGGCTTGACTGCTTTACAGGCAGCCAAATTGATCTTATCAAGAGAATCCTTCAGTCTATCCTCAGGACGCCGTCGAAGCCGGTCACTCATCTTTGCTAGATCTTCCTTTACGAAGGAGGGTTCTATCTTCGAGAAAACACTACTCAGGTGATTGAAGTCAACCCATAAGTTACTCTCCAGGGCACCTTCTGTGTCTGACATTACTCGACACAAGAATGCCATGAAAGGCACCTTCTGTTCAGGGTCGAACTCGTAGCCGTGAACTAAACGATAATTGACCCCTCCATCAGTCAGGTTCACTTCCTTCGTGAACTGGAGAGGATATGATGGTCTGTTAAGATCCAAGACATGATAATCATGATTTCCCGCCACGCAATAGACCTGGACCCCTTTGGATTTGATATTCAGAATCTTAGCAACTGTATCATAGTTCTCCAGGAATACCCCTGAAGCATCCCGCCTCCACATATCAACCAAATCCCCAAGAAGAACCAAATGCGTAACATCACTTCGTTGACTAAGATTGTCAAGGAATGCATTGAACGCTGTCTTGTCAGCATTCGCATAACCTAAATGTTGATCGGACGTGACAACAACTTTCATAGTAGCACCGTCTAAGCTGAGTACGTGTTTCTAGCGGTCACATAAATAGCCTATGCAATTCCAAGCTTTCAGGAACTTTTATGACGGCAAGTGCATCCACACATCATCAACTTAGACCGACTTCTCCAAACCTAAAACCACAGACAGATCGATCTGCCGTTCAGGCACATTCCAGTAATTCCTAAGCAACTCATTCTTGTTTGGTACAAGCTCGAAACCATTTTTCTCATAGAACCTAATCGCCCAAGTAGCAGTTTCCCACGTCCCGACAAGTATTCGCCTAGTTTTCGCTATATGGATCACATGCTTGAGGAGTTTCTTTCCAATACCACGTCTTTGGTATTCTGGGAGCACATACAAATGCCTGACCAAAGTTACATCTTTGACTGGTTGGTAACCTACAACTCCAAGCATTCCATTCTCTTCATACGCGAAGAAGGTCATCTCATCGATTTCTTTGCGAAGCTCGTTAAGTGGCATGTACGGTTCATGATAACGGTCGGCTGGAATTACACTTCGGTATGCTTTGGCTGAATCGTTAATGATGGCGAAGATTATTGCCTGATCCTCGTGACTACAAATCCTAATTATATAACTGAGGCCCATTAAATTAGCCACGGCCAACAGCGCGGGTGTTTCGAATTCGGAATTTGAATTCTAATTTTCTTTTGAGGTGTGCACACTTGGGTTTGCTTTGCCCTGTTTGGCAACTGACTCTGTGGCTTTTCTAATCTTCTCTTCGTCTCCCAGGTAGTAGTGTCTGATGGGCTTAAGATCATCTTTCAGTTCGTAGATCAAAGGAATTCCTGTTGGAATGTTGAGTTTCACGATCTCCGTCTCAGGGACATCGTCGACGTATTTGATAAGCGCCCTTATGCTGTTTCCGTGCGCAGAAATCAGAACTCTCTTCCCTGAGCTGATCGCTGGTGCAAGTTCTTCGTGCCAGTAAGGCAGAAAGCGGTTCATGGTATCTTTGAGTGACTCACAGACTGGAATCTCGTTTTCTTTCAGACTCTTATAACGAGGATCTGAGCCTGGATATCGACTGTCAGTCCTCTCGAGCGGGGGCGGCCGTATATCATAGCTCCTTCTCCAAATCAGCACCTGCTCTTCACCGTACTTCGCGGCCGTTTCAGCTTTATTTAGTCCTTGAAGTGCTCCGTAGTGGCGTTCGTTTAGGCGCCAAGAATTTCTTACGGGCACCCACATTTGGTCAAGTTGGTCGAGCATGATCCATGTGGTGCGGATGGCACGCTTGAGTACCGAGGTGAAAACAAGATCAAACACATATCCTTCTTTCTGAAGCACCTGGCCTGCTTCGTGAGCTTCCCCGATACCTTTCGCAGAGAGATCAACATCGGTCCATCCAGTGAACCTGTTCTCGCTGTTCCAAACGCTCTCTCCATGCCTTACCAACGTTAGCTTAAGCATTGTTCAATCTGCTATCCTACGCTCTTTGGTCTTCAAGATCAACATTGCGACCAGGATATCTCTGTTGAAAATTACTCGAATGACGGATCATCACTCATTTTCTATCACTGATTCACTCATACATTTTATCAGATTCACATCGGAGCGAAGGTAAAAATAATCTTGAGCGGGAAATGGATGGCATGCCACTTGAGATCATCCGGGCCTCGGTGAAAGATGTAGATCGCGTAGCGCCTTTGTTTGATCAGTACAGAGAGTTCTACAAGGAACAAGCAGATGCTGAGGGTGCATGTTCTTTCTTGAGGGAGCGTCTCTCGAAGAACGAAAGTGTGGTGTTCTTAGCATTAGATCGCGACTTGGGTGCGGTTGGGTTCACTCAGTTGTATCCATCGTTTTCTTCGGTTTCGATGAAGCGGTTATGGATTTTGAATGATCTGTTCGTCTTGCCTTCTGCTAGAAAACGCGGGGTTGGCGAGGCTCTATTACGTCGTGCTGAAGAGTTCGCGAGGGAGACGAACGCGAAAGGGCTTGAATTGGAAACATGGGTGGATAACCTTCCTGCGCAGCGTCTGTATGAAAAATGCGAATGGAAGCGAAACGTAGAATTTTATCAGTATACGCGGTACATTAGTTAGAGAAACGCATTGCGGAAAATTCTGCTACACCAGTGACGACTGAAGCTAATCGGCCCGATTCAATCAACGACGATCTGTTTCTGTTTCATGTAGGCTAGTAGTTTGCCAGGAATGGGTCTGCATGCACAATGTTTCTGATGTGACAGATGCCATTTGATTCTCTGTTGTGCAGTTGCATTCTTACGCATGCGATTTTTCTTGTGCCAATTCTCATTCAAGGACACACCACCCACTAGGATCACTATTGGACATCAAGAAAATCTTTCTTGGTTGACATTGGTCACACGGCAATTTGAATGCCTGATTTTTCGTGCACGTATCCCGCAATAGGCTCCCCCTGCAAGCTTGCATGAGTGCATCAGATTAGATAACGCTAACTCCCTTTGCTTCTACCCTTGTAGTAACAAGCGTTATCTATATATGTCCGATTACATGCATGAGACAATGCTGAGCAATATCATGAAGATCGAAGAACCTAACCGAGCGAACGAAAGCCAGCCATCTCGTCTTCATTCCAAGATGACTAGGCGACGAGCAATAAGTTTCCTCGCTGGAGGCGCATTGTGTGCGGTCGCTTTGTTGTATCTCGGCTTCCCTAGTTCTACCCGAGTCTCTGCTGACTCGAGTGCTGATAATTCAACCTCGCCATCCCAGTCGAGTACAACAACTGCGCAAAGTTCGACAACAACGACGACTCGGCCGGGCAGCGGCGGTTGGTAAAAACCGTTCACAAATTTAGCGTCGAAGGCGTAAGCTCATGAAACGTGAAAGCATGTTCACTTTATGATTTCATTGCTAGATACCAATCAATTGGGGTTGGTTTTCACACGCTTCGCAATCAACCCATCAAGACTCAACGTGAGGCTTCCATTTACAAGCAACACCAATGATGCACTCAACAACAAAGTATGGACCAAAGCCACTTCGGTCTTGCCACCTAAAAGAAGGGCGGCGCTGATTATAGCGAATTCTATTACCGCCCAAACTGCAGCTAACCGCGTCAAAAGTCCCAAGATGAAAGAAACGGCTGCGAGAGTCTCGAGGATAGTGAAAAAATAAGTTAAAGGCACCACCATGCTTGCGCCAAATAGATTTTGAACCAGACCGTTCGCTTCTGGTGATCCACCTCCCAACGCTATCCATCGCGGTATATCGGAATTTAACCAGAAAGCAGCCACGACAACTCTCAGAGCAACAAACGCATAGGTTCCACGACCCTTGGCTCCACCAAAAAGAAAACCCACAAATTTTGAACCAGGCAGCTCAAAAGCACCTTATTCCTAAACGGCAACTTGTGGATCGAGATATATCTATCGCTTAACGGTCGTAACAGAGCCTCGAATAGTTTCAGTCGAGTCACATTAGTGAACATTCATCTCATCAGTTTATTTCGAATACCGAACCCGAACCAATTCGATCTCATATGAATTGCCCATTTTGCACAACAGAACTGATCGACGCATACCACGACCACCTCTGGAAGGACGCAAGCATTGACACGGACGATTACTACTATTGCGTAAGATGCGAACTTACGTTTGACAGAGATAACCTAGCGTCGCAACAACTACATAATCGCGAACAAACATCACTACAACCCATTCCCCATCAACCAACCGAACGGTTCTGTTGACCAGGCAGTGCGACGGCGAAAATCATTCTGAACAACGTGTAGCTACTTCGCATTTTTCATGAACCGGTTGGGACTATCAATTACTCCTCTGCACCTTGCCTTTCCGCACTATAGAATTCCAGGTAACGGCATTTCATGCACAAGAAGACCTCTACCGCAAAACTAGCGGAAACGTCAACGCCACGGTCACGTCGGAGTCTCGGTATTGCATGATAGGGCCTTGTCTCACTCATAGGACCATTACATTTGGGGCAGAGTTTGACTTTGACAGCCTCATCTTTGTCGCTCAAACTTATCACGCATAATTCGGTTCGTTTCGCTAATGAAGATGACTGTCAAGCAACTAGTCGCAGGGCAAACTCAACCCTCAGAACAAGCACAGAAAGAGCACAGATACTGCGTGGATGTTGTCCTGAAGATAGAACGGACAACTCCACATACGACGATACGTACCATTGCTGCGTTTATCTTCTCGAACACCATTACATGAGATTCGTGCCGTTGCGTGCTATCCCTTTCTCGTGCTTTTTGAGCCAGTCTTGGATTGCTTCAGTAACAGCGTTTGACAGGCCTCCCTTCTTACCGCCTTTAAGTGATACTATCGCGAACCGGAATTTGCGTTCTAAGGCGTCGGGAACAAGGACTAACAATCTACCCATAGTTTTCACCACAGGACACTACGCGCTACCGTCCAATATAGATCTATGTATATAGCCCCATATCCTAAAATTCATACATATCTATCCCATTACATTCACTGTGCGCACCACGGACCCTCCTGGAATTGTCATCAGCCAGATTTACGGAAATAGTGATTGCACTACAAACGCTTGCATCCCAGTAATTTGCAAAGAAAAGGGAGAGGGGTGGACGTTTCGTGGGTTTTGTAAGCTAAGGTATTGTTCTACCAGTGGCGGTGGTGCCAACGGTAGCCGTTTCCATAGTAGCCGTAACCGTAGTAGCCATTGCCGTAGTAATTGTTGTTGTAGTAGTTATTGTTGTAGCTTGGAGAATAGCAACTGCTGCCTGAATAGTAGTATCCGTTAGAGTAGTATCCATTCTGGCAGTTACTGTACGGATTGTAGGGATTGTTGTATGGGCTACTGTAGCCTGGAGAATAGCAACTTCCTGCGTAGTAGTATCCGTTGTAGTAGTATCCTTGACAGTTGCTGGACGGATAGTAGCAACTTCCACCATTGTATGAATAGCCTTGACAAGGGTTGTATTGTGCAAAGACTGGGCTGCTACTTGCTGCGGCTATCGCTACGGCAAGAAAGACAGCCAATGCGAGTATTGTGGCATCACGTGTCTTCAAACCTTCACATATCACCTCTTCGGCACTACACACTGTAGTTACCGTACCGTAAACTACGCCATGTAGTTCGATTTAACCACAACGGACGTATCATCCAGTTCCTCTCCACTCAGCTACGCGTAGTTCAAATCAACTCAATGTGAAGTACGCGTAGTTTGAGACATCAAAAATGAAATTTTCGTCCGAAGCAATTATAGGCAACTACATGCCGTAGTTGAAATGATGATAAAATTGGTTCATAAAATCTCACGAAAAAGGGAATATGCACTGCTGCTTGCTTTGACGATCGTCGTCTTGGCAGTGGCTGCAACGAACAACCTAGTCTCGGCCGATCCATGCTCGGCATATCTTAGCCAACCACCACCGGTATCGGGAACGCCGTACAATTCAAGCACGAGCTTGATAGTTCCCGTGTCCGCCACGTGCCCGTCCGTTAGCGGCCCGTTGTATGTTGTAGGAGATGCATACGACACAACAACGAATACAGACCTCGGCTCAGTCAATAGCGCACTGACACCTGTCAATGGGCCCAGTATGTTTAACGGACAACTCGCCTTCACTCTTCCACCCGTGGCCCAAGGGGACGTCGTGCAGATCACCGCATCGATTTACAGTGGAGTATACGGCTACGCACAAACCGGACCAGTGTTAACAACTACGACTATCCAAATCGACCCAAACGGCCTTACAAATACCCAGGACCCGAGCAGTTCTCCATCCCAGTATTGCGGTTCAGGCCCCAACTGTAACTACCCGAACGGATCGAACGGGAACTCATACCCATACACTCAGAGCGCGTATGGCAACTCTCACCACCATCACCACACTAACAACTCCCAATACCAACAACAGCAAATCGTCACCATAACGCAACAAGTACCAGTCTACCTTCCGCCTGACAACACGTGGCTAATTGACACCGTGATAGCGGTAATAATTGCCATCGCAACCGTCGGCGCCATCGGATTCGCAGTACTAGCATCCCGAAACAGACACCACCAAACCCGACCATACTAAAACCTCCAACCCCTGACTGGTCAGAACAATGTCTCGAACGGTTCTGACCAGCCCACTACCTTCAAAATAGGAATTTAATTAAGACTTGATTCAAAGGATTCGCGGTTAACTACATGCAAAAGATTACGCCGTTCTTGTGGTTTGATGACAAGGCTGAAGAGGCCGCGAAATTTTACGTATCAATTTTTAAAAAATCTAAGATTGGAACCATTACACGCTACGGAGAAGCAGGCGCAGAGGTCTCCGGAAGACCGAAAGGAACGGCAATGGTCGTTACCTTCAAGCTCAATGGACAAGAATTTATGGCATTAAACGGAGGCCCACATTTCAAATTCTCCGAAGCCATATCATTCGTAGTTAACTGTCAGACACAGAGAGAAGTAGACAGGTTGTGGGAGAAGCTTTCCGAAGGCGGAGAGGAAGGACAATGTGGTTGGCTAAAAGACAAATACGGCCTCTCATGGCAGATCGTTCCCACCGTTCTGGGCAAGATGATGCAAGACAAAGATGCTCAGAAATCTGAGAGAGTCATGAGCGCGATGCTCAAGATGCAAAAAATTGACATAAAAATTCTGAAACAAGCCTACGAACAAAAATAATCTCGCACACGCCAAGTGAGATTGAGCTCATTTTCGTCAGCGAGTCGTTGGCGCACCTACTAAGAAAAATAAACGAAGTGCAATGTTACAGGTGCCAACCGTATTTGCTGACGTGGTCTTCGAGTGTTCTTTCCTCGTCACAAAGTGGTTCACTACGTTCTTCAAACGAAGCATCATTATCAGCTGAGGTAAGCAATCTGCCGAGAACAGTCCCGCATTTTTGGCATACGATCTCTCCGTTTGAGGCAAGTATAATCGTCCTCAAATTTGTGTTCCCGCAATAGCCGCATTTTTTTGATGCTTTCAGTAGCTTTAGAGCGTCCTGCAGCTGTGCTTCTAGATCTTCTCGCTTAGTTCGCGTTTCAAGAACCAATTGAGTGATCACCCCTTTGGATAGTATCCCTCTGATGTGGCATTGTTCAGTTTCGTACTGTGATTTCGTGTTGTAGTTCAAGGATTGGGGTGATGCAGTTACAGGAATACGTGGCTTGTCGCAGATCGTGTTTGGTTGTGTAGAAGAATTCGTAGGTTAACGTGACGAGCGGTAGATGAATATGTGGGAGCGTACAGATCCACGTATCATCTTTGGCTCTAACGCATTTCATGTCATTCAGGTTGAGTTCTCCTTGATCTATTCCTCGAACTCCAAGTTTGCAGTTGTATCGATTGTGAAGCTTCGCAAATGCAACAATTGCGTTTCGAATTGCCTCTTGTTCAGACATCATTACCGTTCACCGAGCTAGATACCGTTCGATCAGACTCATACGCATCACGTCAACTAATTCAATCACCGAAGAAACTTAACGCAAAACCGAAACGTGTCTGTCGCGCACGCGAATCGGAACGCGTATATTCTCAAACTCTCCGCGAACATCGATTTTCGATTTCAATGAATCAATCTTGAACGCTTCGACATCAAGTGTATCGGCTCGAATCACCATCGACTTATCGAAGGAGATTGAGATGAGTGTTTTACAAGTGGAGTATAGATCCGAAGTTGCTACGCCATACGCCGACATCATGAGGGAGACGCAACGAATCCTATGTTCTGCTGAAGATCATGGCTTAACGTTACGACTGCTTGGCGGTATGGCCGTTCGTTTGCATTGTCCAACTGCTATTCATAGATCATTGGAACGTAGGTACGCTGACATCGATTTCATGGCGTTGAAAAAGCAACGTGTGGGTGTGAAGGAGTTATTCTTGGAACTCGGATACTCTTCACGTGAAATGTTTAACGTCATGTCAGGCGGCAAACGTCTGATCTACAACGATGTAACGAATAGTAGGCGTGTCGATCTTTTCTTTGACGCGTTTGAGATGTGTCACCGATTAAACTTCAGAGATAGATTACTGTTGGATAATCCGACGATCACCCTAGCGGATCTTCTAGCCACGAAGCTGCAAGTAGTTGAGATGACAGAACGAGAATACAAAGACATAATCGCCATAGTCCATGACCACCGCATAGGTGATTCTGACGCGCCCGAAACCATCAACGGAGCCTACCTAGCCCAGCTGTGCGGAGATGATTGGGGGCTATACAAAACCTTCAGCACGAACATCATCAATGTACTCGCAGCGTTGAGCAGGTATCGATTAAATGAACAAGATGAGCAGACGGTTACGTGGCGCCTTGCTGACCTCAGATTACGAATCGAGAGAGCACGCAAATCATTGAGATGGAAAATCCGGGCTAGAATCGGAGAGAGGCAACCGTGGTATGATCTCCCAGAACCAGACAGAGAAGTTGTCATTGATCCCCGTCTAGAAGCAAAAGTCTCTCCACACATGAGGCGTTAGGGAGCGTTAGAAGGCATCTTCGAGAGAATCGGCTTTGATATGTCCGACATGTCACTCATTAAACAATCACTGCTGTAGATGCAGCCGCGTTATTCCATCAGACACCCAGCTTCTAAGATGTGATACATGGAATCGGATAGTGTACGGGGACGCGAGCTTACATTTGCAATGCGAAAGATGCTTCCGCGAACGACACACCCTAGCCGAGTCACTCACTGTAGAAGAAAAGCGAGCCCTACTTGGATCCAAAGCCCCACTCTTCTATATGGGATGCGAAGCATGAATCTACTTACCCGCGTAGATCGAATTTGAACCCTTAACGTTTTCAATTGCGCAGACGATATGATATGGACACTAAACGGGACGGAAATTGAGGTTCATGGAGGTCTTATATCTTGATACAAATCTACATCAAAGTAGCGAAATCATAACAAAAACTGGGTCGGATGAATGATGGAGAAGGGAACTCAGGTTCAGTATTTTGTTGAGTTGGCCATCTATCCCGGAAAGGTTGATGCCTTCAAAAGGCTGGCCGAAGAAGCAATTAACATTACATTAGCCAAGTCCAAAGTGCTCGGATACCAATTTTACTTCAATAATGATGGAAGCAAGTGCTGTCTTCTGGAGCAATATCCTGATTCCGAAGCGTTGCTCCCACACATAGCTAACCTCCAACCAATTGTACAAAAGGTGCTTGCGGTATCGAGGGTCACTAGGTTCGAGGTTTTCGGAAATCTGAATCCGGAAGCCAGAAAGACGCTCTCTGATTTCGGAGCCAAGATTTTCGAATACTGGAACGGCTTCGTTCGCTAATCGAGTATGAACAACTCGGCCCGTGAATAGCAGCAACTTATACAATCTTCGATAAGTTTCTAGCGTGACGCAGGTGTGCGCACCATAAGTACACACACAAATATCACGAAGGCCGATCACAATACTGAATGTTTAGAGAGGTGAATAGTATGGTTTGGAAATGCATCGAGATCGTTGGTCAATCGTCCGAGAGCTTTGCGAAAGCAGTACAAAACGCAGTCGCCGAAACAGGCAAGACGGTCAAGGATATGCAATGGTTCGAAGTAACCTCATTCAGAGGCGCCATTCAAGAAGGTAAAGTGAATCAATTCCAAGCAGTAGTGAAGATCTTCTTCGGCGTCGAAAGCTAACACCACGGTCCGAATCAGAAAAATAACAGAACAAACATTCTCAAACATTCTCTTATTTTCCGGTTGAGGGTCAAGGATGGAGATTGAGTGCGATGAAAGCTGTTGTTAACGGCGTAGAAGCTTACTACGTTGATGTGGGCGTATCCGGCGCGTTAGCCATAGTTCTCATTCATGGATTTCCGTTCAATTGTGAGATGTGGCAACCTCAAATTGAACTTCTCGAAAAGAACTTCCGTGTTATAGCGTACGATATTCGTGGACACGGAAGAAGCGGTGTCAGCGACGGGCAATACATGATTGAGTTCTTCGTAGACGACTT
>Ga0326728_10010955_pt1 | contig 20947 bp, 15 predicted proteins | sample MB3enrmetagenome_FD_207602 | JGI IMG/M metagenome (GOLD analysis project Ga0326728, IMG submission 207602) | Lab enriched peat soil microbial communities from McLean, Ithaca, NY, United States - MB31MN | ecosystem: Environmental > Terrestrial > Soil > Wetlands > Peat | place: USA: New York... | reverse complement strand
GGCGTCGTTGGCCAGGACATAACGGTGCTGCCTGTCCACGACGTATAGGGGATCGCTGATCGAATCGACTATCTTTTCAACAAAGTCCCTTGACTCCTGCAACGCTTCTTCCGTGCGCCTCTGCTCGGTAATATCCTCGATCAGGCCCATCGCCCCGAGGAAACTGCCGTCATCGGAATTGATCCTGTTGTACATGGCCCTGACCGGTAGGACCTTGTTCCCGGTTACGCTCAGATAGTCCCCTTCGAAATAGTTGGGCTTTCCCTCAAGACCGGCAATGACCGCCGACCGCATTCTTTCATCCAGCAAAGACTCAACCATGTTGAATCCGATAAGTTTGTCCATGGCGGAACCCATAATCTCGACAAAGCTCTCGTTGCAGTCAATAATCCGGCCATGGCTGTCGAAATGAACAATTCCGAGCGGAGAGTAGTTGAAAATCATCCGGTACCGCTCTTCGCTTTTCCGAAGCATCGCGTCGGCCTGATCGCGCAGAAGAACTTCATTTTCCAATTCTTGAATTCTTTTTTTCAGGTTTTCGCAATCCTGTTGAAGCTCCACCAAAATCTCCTTCATGCACGGCTGCACAAAGCAGTGTTCGACGCACTCACCCAAGGGGCACTCAGGAAGAAGTCCCATCGGGCCATTGTCAGCAGGATATCGCTCGTGAGCGGTTCATTTATGTCGCTAACTATTTAATAGCACAGTGCCGGTCGGTTGCAATTCTTAAAGCAAGCAAAAAGCCATATGATTGGAGCTTCTTTGCAAGCAAATACAAATTTGTATCGATGTTCGGATTGAAAATTCAGGAATTCCCGTTCATACGGGTTTCAGGCGACGACCGGGCCATCAGGCCGCCGAGACATGAGACCCGCCGAACCGGTTTGACAAAACTTTGAGCACCAGCCCTGTGCCGATACCCCATGCGCCATTGACCAGAAGCGCCGTAAGCACAATCGAGGATTGCCATCCGCCCCCAGCGGGGTGACCCTTGAGCGGCAGCACGACCAGAAGGGCAACGGCCGAAGGGAACACGGCGCCAAACACAAAAGCCGTGACCCAATATTTCCATCGGGCTGGGAATCTGCGCTCGACAAATAAAAACAGGATGCCCCAGATTCCTCCCCAAAGCGCCAGAGAGAGCACAGCCGGCAGTCCGAACGGTTTGGTGGCAACCGTCGAAAAAGGCCTGAGAGGCGCCAAACCCAGCCCCCACAGCAGCCATAGGGTAAGCTGGTGAAAAACCAGTGTGGAAAGAAAACCGGCGATAAATCCGAACAAAACTCGTGTCCAATAGTTCGACCCAAGTCTATCCGCCATAACCGTCCTCCAGGAAATATGCCGCACAGCGGCATGCATGAACCGTGAACACCATGTGGCCCCTGCTTACCGGTATAAGGCGCGATATGCTTTTGTTCAACGCCCGGCGGGCAAGAATCAACCGTTTGACAGTGAATAGTGAGGAGTGAAAGCAAAACGAGTGACCTCCCCCGACATGAGCGCCGCAGGGCATTGGAAAGATGGCGTCAGGATGGAAGAATGCTTATTTTGGGCCGGTGCGACGCAGATCGGATAAATCCGGACAGTAAGACAGCAGAATATATAGACATCGGCTTTGTTCCCGGAGGAGAATAATATGCCGGAGACGACAATCCAAGACCGCGCCACGGGCGCCATCATGGGGGCTTTCATAGGCGACGCCCTGGGCCTCGGCCCTCACTGGTATTACAGTCTGGCCGAACTTCGCCGCGATTACGGCGATTGGATCGACGGCTATACCGATCCCAAACCCGGCCGGTACCACGATGGACTCAAAGCAGGCCAGCTTTCCCAGGCAGGTTTTATTCTCACTCTCATGCTTCGCTCCCTTGTTGATTGCGGCGGTTACGATGCATCGGATTTTTGCCGCCGGATGGATGAAGATCTTTTCCCGCTTCTTGACGGAACACCGGTGAGCGGACCGGGGAGATACACCAGCCAGTCAATCCGGGAGGCCTGGAGGCGCCGCGTGCAGCAGAACCTTCCATGGGGGGAAACCGGAGGCCACGCGGACACCACCGAAGCAATCGAACGCACCCTTGCCATAGCCGTGCGCTATGCGCTGCAACCCGCTCAGCTCGCATCCGCCGTAGCCGGCAATGCCATCCTTACCCAGGCGGATGATACCATTGTCTCGATGACTGTGGCCTTCGGCTCGGTGTTGGGTCTTCTGGTGCAGGGGAATACACTCGACACAAAACTGTCAGCTAAACTCATGAGATTGGTAAAAAAAGGGGAATTGCCCTTTCACGCCGTGACCGCCGACAATCTCCAGCCGCCGCGTCCAGGCGATCCCGATCCACCCCGGGCCGGCCGGTTCGCCTCGCCGGACGCCCTGCTTACTCCATCCTATATGGCCGAAGCCGCGGCAGATCCGGAAATCAGGATAGAGCCCGCGTGGAAGGTGTCCATTGTTTACGGCATGCCGTGCGCCATTTACCACCAGCTTCCCGCCGCCTACTACCTCGCTGCCCGGTTCCACAACGATTTCGAATCGGCCGTACTTCATGCTGTCAATGGCGGAGGACAAAACCAGGCGCGCGCCATTCTCACCGGGGCCCTCACCGGCGCTCAAACCGGTTTTTCGGGCATCCCTCAACGCTTCCTCGACGGACTCGAAGGGGCGACGGCACTCAGCAAACTGGCGATGGACCTGGCTTCAAAGGTCGGAAGCAACTGAGGCCGGCAAATATGGCACAAGATGGGGACGGGCCTTGTGTTTTGCTCATCGGATAGAACAGGGCTGCTTTACCGCCTGTTTTTGTCAGGGTCTGCCACTCTGAGCGCCTGGACAAGCTGCCCCTCTTTTTTCTCGAAGATTTTCATCGCACAGGGTTGAGTGAGCGCCTGGGTGGTCATCCCCGAGGGCCTTTTCTCATGATAGGGAATAACCAGCTTGCCACCCGAAACATACGGCGAATAAAATACTATGCGGTACCCCCCGGTCCTTCGCTCCCCAAGGCATACACAAACCGCGACATTGTGTTTGAAATCCACATCGGGCAACGGGCGGCCGGGAAACAGGTCGTTACCCACGGCCAGGAAGTCCGGCTGAGACGAAATTATTTTCTGAAGCGGTTCGGCCATTCCCGTATATTGGGCCTCCCACTCCAGCGGCGCGCCGGGATCCCCGGGCCAAGCGGCATCGATCAACGGAGATATGAGAATCAACGGCAGCGTCAGCGCCCAGACTATTATCGATGCTCTCATTCGAAGGACCCTCCCGGGTGATCTCTCATCGACTTATCACTCACAGTGGATCTATATCATTGAAATCAAAAGGACTTCCCCGCACACTCCAAGACTTTGAGTTTAAGGTTCCCAAGAGGGATTGGCGGGCCGGAACTTAGGCGCTTCCCGCAGGAACCTCGGATCGTTTTTCCATTTCTCATAGGCGCGCCAAAGCCCGGGGATTAACCGAGTCCACCGCGGGTAGCGCCCGCAGAAGCAGGCAGCATCGAAATCACCGCCCTCCTCGCTCCAGGGACTGGGGAGCGCTTCAGCCCGCATCCTTATTTCATCCATCTCTTCCGGGCCTTCGGCAGGGATGCTCCCGGCAGCCCCGAGCGTTTCTTCAAGCTTTGCGCGAATTATTTTGGCCCTTCGTTCCTCTTCGGCGGCAAGATCGTGGTACTCCATCGAAAACCGGTCACGGCCCATATCATAATATGCGTCCCCCTTGCAGCGATATTTTCGAGACAGGTTCTCACTGGACCGCAGAACCTCCAGCAGGGAGGCGATCTCATGGACCTCTTCAGTACTCATTTCAGGGACCGGGACCAATGCGCCAACGGAGGAGATTTCACCTTTCAAGACTTTTCCGAAGACAACCGGGATGGTTCTGTACATGCCCAGGATCGATTCGCCCTCACCCTGGAAGTGTTTGCTCATTTTGGTGAATGGGAAAATGGCGTTCCGGTCGTCGAATACAATGGCCGGTCGGCCTTCGATCTGTCTCCATTCGCCACCGAAACGCCGCCGGATGCACTCACCGAAAAACGAGCCCAGAAGATCGACCAGCCTGCCATGACTTCCCCGGAACTATTCCCCCGGATTCCCACAATGTAGTTATCGAGCCATGCGACCGATTCTTCATCATAGGAGAGCGTCACTCCGAGCAGGTCTTTCATCTGTTTGACGACCAATTCCGCATTGTGCCTGATAGATTCTTCCATCGCCGATCGAAATCCTGAACGCCGTTTTCAATTTTCTGATCAATAAATCAGCCGCAGGCGCCCAAACGGACGGCGCCTCGAAAAACTTCAGATACGCGGCGCGGCTTTTTCATGATTTTTCCTTGGCCGATAGGCATTCACCTTTTCTTCTTTAACCCCTTGCGTGAGTTACTCCTCCTCTTTGCCTCCCGCAGCCGTTCACGCTCGATCTCCTGCTGGGCTTTCCAGGCCGGGCACCATTTTCCATGCCAGGCCATAATCTTACCAATCATCGTTGCCGGATTCTCTCTTGCGTATCGACATAAACGGCATCCATCACACGCCTTACCAAAGAATCGTTCGATCCGGGTCATCATTTTCTCCAGTGTAGACAGAAGTCTGTGAAGCAATTGAGGCGAATTAAAACGGCCCATGAAAATGCCGGTTCCCGGCGGGGTCCGCATCGTGAAACCATATTTCTTCCTGTACTCTTTCCGGCTCATCCCATGGGAGACCAGGTGCTTCGACGTAAGCCGTCTCATCTCGGCACCACATTCGAGACAGATTACTTGTCGTCACGGATGGAGTTTTGCGGCGTGAGCGCAAGTTCGTCTTCTGCCGGTGCTTCTGCGTCTGCTTCGACAGGTGGAGCTGACTCAATTCCTACCTCCTCAGCCCTTTGCAGTTCCCGGAGAGCGCTGAAGACCTGCCGAAGAGAGGACGCAATGTCGGTTGCCGGCATAGGAGTTAAGGATACCTGAGCCTGGACGATTTCTGATGCGATCTCAATGAGTGTTTTTGGCATTCTGTCTCTCCTGATGAAAGGGGCAAACCAAAACCTTGATTTTTATAAACGAATTATGAACAAAAATGGAGTAGTCACAAGCAGAAAGACGGCAAGGAAGATCACTCCAAATACCAGCCCCAGTTTCCAGAAATCCTGTCTTGCGATATAGCCGCTCCCAAAGTAAACGGGAGCCGGACCGGTCGCATAGGGCGTAATGATACCCATTATACCGAGAGAGTAAGCCAATAACAGGGCCAGTATGCTGACGTTCATCCCGGGGACCGCGGCGCCGGCCGAAAGGAATACGGGCAACATAGCCGTCGTATGCGCCGTGGTGCTTGCAAACATGTAATGGGTTATGAAAAAGACCGCCACCATAAAGACCATGATCAATACCGGAGAGATCCCTGTTAATAGTGTCGCTGCGCCTTTTCCAAGCCATGAGGTAAACCCGACGATCTCCAGACCGTCAGCCAGGGCGACCAGTGTGGCAAACCAGGCCAGTATATTCCAGGCTTTCTTATTTGACATGATGTCATCCCAGCTTACGATGCCGCAAACGATCATCAAGCTGATTACCGCCAGGGCCACGGTCGTTGGATTGACCAGGGTTTGCGCAAATATCCAAAGTCCCAGAGCCAAAAAAGCCAAACCTGCCATCAAAACTTCTTTGTAGCTCATTGGGCCCATCTTATTGAGTTCTTCACCCGCCCACTTTGGGACTTCCAGGCTGGATTTGATTTCAGGCGGGTATATTTTGTAAACCAGCACAGGCAGAGCAACGACCAGGATAACCCCGACGGGCAGGAAGCCGACAAACCACGTCGTCCATGAAAATTCAACATGGACCGTTTTCCTGATCAGCTCAAGGGCTAATAGATTTGGCGCAAGAGCGGTCAAAAACATCGAACTGGTAACGCACGTGGCTGCGAATGCGGTCCACATGACGTATGAGCCGATTTTACGAGCGGTTTCGCCCGGCTCCGAACCATACAGACCAGGAATGTGCCGAATGATGGGGAAAACCGTCCCTCCGCTTCTGGCGGTGTTCGAGGGCATAAAAGGAGCCAGTATAAGGTCTGCGAGCACAATGGCATAACCCAGACCGATGGTGTTCTTGCCCAGCGCTTTGACCAGCAGTAAGCCCAGCCTTCGTCCCAGGCCGGTTTTTTCATAGCCGAGAGCGAACATGAAAGCACCAAAAATCAACCATACCGTCGAGTTGGCGAACCCTTCCAACGCCCATGCAATGGATTTTGCCGGTGTTGCTTCCACCAGCATCAAAGCAGCCGCCAGACTGACGCCGATAAAACCTATCGCGGCAGCCGGAATCGGCTCGAGGATCAACCCTACGACAACCGCTGAAAACAGCGAAAAGAAAACCCATGCGTTGGGGGTGAGCCCGGAAGGGTGAGGAACGAGGGCAATGGCGATACCAACCACCAAAGGGAGCAGCGCCTTAAAGACAAAAGATTTGCGGGCAGCCGGCATCTCGCTGCTTTTCACACTACTCGAACTATCTCCCATAAGGGGCCCTTCCTCTAAAAGGTTCAGGCAAAATCAGGATTTAAACGATCTTGCGTTCAAGAACGCATCAAAAGTGATTTTTATACACGACGACATAAATAATTGCGCAAAGTGTAGCAACTTCATTTCGCAAGCATTTTTGACGTTGCGTATAAAAGCGTGGGGCTGCCGGGCTGATCCGAGCCCGGCAGCCGGATGTCAGGTCCCCTATTCTTCTCCCCACAAGGATTCGGACAGGCCCGATAACCTTTCCGCGGAGCGGGTGATCGCCGCACGCAGAATTTGTTCACCGCCCCAAAGGGAGACCTTTTGCCTGGCGCGCGTGATTGCAGTGTAGACGAGTTCGCGAGTCAGGACCGGGGTGTCCCTGTCGGGCAGGACCAGCATGACCTTGTCGAATTCGGACCCCTGGCTCTTGTGGACCGTCATCGCGTAGACTGTCTCGTGCTGGGGAAGCCTCAAGGGATTGAAGGGCCGGAAGTTTCCTCCGGGACCCTGGAAAAATACCGTGAAATCCATTCCCGAGAGGATATCGGGCAGATAGATCCCGATGTCCCCATTGAAGAGCCGCAGGTTGTAATCGTTTCGGCCCACCATGACCGGCCTTCCCACGTACCATTCACGGTTAGCGTTCACAAGATGCGCATCCGTGAGGATTTCCTCCACAAGATCGTTCAGAGCCGCGACACCGCAGGGTCCCGCCCTTACGGCCGCGAGGATTCTGAAGCCCTCAAGCAGTTCGAATATCTTTTTGAGTCTTTCGTCCGGATCTTCGCCGCTCGGATGCCGCAATGCCTCGACTGCTTCCGCGTAGTCTTTGAACCCTTCGATCACCTCCGATTCGATAAGTTTTTCAAGGAGTTTGCAGGACGGGGCTTCGTTCCAGGCAAGATCGGGATAGCCGCCTTCTCTCAGGACACGAACAGCCCTGTCGTCATCTTTTTCCCTGACCGCACTGCTCAACAGAGCAATTCCACTGTCTCCAGCGAAACGATAGTTTTTCCGGAGCTGGATTATGCAGTCTTTGGGCTTCCCGGCCGCTGCGTCGAAAAGGGAGCCGTCCTCGGGCCGGCATCCGCAAAATTCCTGGCAGGCATCGGCAAAATCCGTGGAAAATGAAATCGGGCTGCCGGTATCGCAGATGTCTCCCAGGACGGCGCCGGCTTCGACCGAGGAGAGCTGATCTTTATCCCCGAGCAGAATCAGCCGGGCATGGGGCGGGAGGGCCTGCACCAGCTTCGACATGAGGGCGAGGTCCGCCATCGAGGCCTCATCGATTACCAGGACATCGACCGGGAGCGGGTTTGCCTCGTTGTGTACGAAATAGGGAGTTCCCTGCACGAACCCAAGCAGGCGGTGTATGGTGGAAGCCGAATCGGGCATCGAGTGCAAGTCATATCCAAGGCCGGTGAGGTTGGATTTTGCATCTTTGATCGCTTCCTGGAGCCTTGCAGCGGCTTTTCCTGTGGGCGCCGCAAGGGCTATGCGCAATGCACCGGGGCCGTACTGTTCCAGCAGGATCGCCAATATCCGGGCGATGGTCGTCGTCTTTCCAGTCCCGGGCCCTCCGGAGATGACGCAGAATTTCTTTGAGGCCCCGGCGAACGCGGCGATCTTCTGCCAGTCCACCTCAGTTCCAGCCGGTGGGAAAAGCCGGTCGAGCTGATCTTTTAAAGCGCCCGGCGAGGGCAGAGCCGCAGTCTCACCGATGCGCGCCCTCAAATTGTCGGCAAGCTTCCGCTGGTATTCCCAATAGCGATAGAGGTAGAGCCTGCCTGCATCATCGAGGACCAGGGGTTTGTATTCACCCGGACGGCCAACGACTTTTGTTTTCGCAAGCTCCGCACACCATGCTCCCGGCCCCGGCAACGGTCCGAGTTGGGCGGCGCCCTCCATGGACTTTCCACCGATATTTTTCAGGCCAATGCAGATGTGGCCCTGCCTTACATGAGCGCTCACCAGGGCCGCGGCCAGAACCAACCCGGAACTGCGAACTCCATTCAACCGTTCAAGAAATCTCGCAAAATGGATATCCAGCGATGAGATCGCACCTGCGGATGTGAGCTTGTCCAGGGCATCGTCTTTCACTATCTATTTTTCCTTTTCTCCAATAAGACAGGAGCACAGGTCCTCAACGGAACGTTGCGGCGGCCGGTCTTTATAGACCCCGTACCGAGGGCCTCTTGACGGGTCCACTCCTCTTATGAAGAGATAGAAAACCTCACCGAAGTGGGACTCATAGCTGTAATCCGGAATGCGCGTTTTGAGATACCGTTGAAGGGCAACGGTATAGAGGGTGTACTGGAGGTTGTAGAGGTTGTCCAGAATCGACTTCCGAAGGCCCCCCTGATTATAGTGCTCCACGGCCGGGCCTAGGAAATTCGATTTCCAGTCAAGAATGTAGAACCGGCCGCGCGCCTCGAAGACCATGTCGATAAAACCTTTCATGAAGCCCTCGACGGCCTGGAAGCTGAGCCGCTCCAGGTTGGAGGCAACCCCTGTCCCGCCGGCCTCCCGGGTGAGGATTTCCTTGAGCCTGCGCCGGTCGACATTTTGTAGCGGGAAGTGAAACTCGAGTTCGTTCAGCCGTTTGGCGTTTGGAATCTCCGAGAGGCTAAAATGCCCAAAAGCCGAGCCCAGGGGGGTAGCAACCACGTTTCGTATCATCCCGCAGACCGGCTCGACCCAGGATGGCGCAAAGCTATGTTCCCTCAGTTTGCGGGAGACGAGGACAGAGATGCCGGCCTGGTCTTCCGAGGTAAAATCCAGACCTTCGAATATCTCATGCAGCAGGATACCGGCGGCGGGGCCCCGAGGGAAAGTGAACATATCCATCGACGTTTCCCCCTGGCCTGGTTCCCGGCCTGCCTCGGCGGCTGTCTCCGGCGCCACGGTCTCGTCCCGGTCGGCCAGTTCGGCCCTATGCGCCTGGTTGAAGACGAGGGATGAAAAACTCGATATTCTCCAGTTGCGGTTGATGCTGCCGTTGAAGCTGCGGGACTTCAGCTCCAGCGGGCCGCCTTCGAGTCGGCCCCCTACCCGGCCGGCCTCACCGGGCATATCGCACAGGCCGATACACCCCGGAGCTTTCCCCTGCAGCTTTTCCAGGTCTTTCCACAACGATTCGTCATCCCTTTTCCCAAACCCGGCTGCAAGGGCGTCGAGAAGGGCCGAATCCTGTGTTCCGGTATCTTCATGGTGGAAAAGGTATGCGGGAGCGGAGGTCTCTGCTTCCCTGATGCGGCCCCAGGCCAGGTAGCACATATGCTGCGCCCGGGTCAGGGCGACGTAGAGCAGGCGGAGATTTTCCGCCAAAAGCTCTTTTTCGGCCAGCGCTTTGTTCCTCGGTTGCTCCGCAGAACCCAGGTCTATGGTGAGCGGCATCCCGTTTGCGGATTCGTCGTGAAAGGAGAAAGGCGGCTTTTCGACCCTGGAGCCTACCCAGGCAAATGGACAGAATACCACCGGGTATTCCAGCCCTTTGCTCTTATGGATGGTAACGAGCTTTACCGCGTTCTCATCGCTTTCGAGCCTGAGTTGATTTTCCTCGAGTTCAGGGATTCCCTCGTCCATCTGCGCACGTAGCCATTTCACGAGGCCGGGCATGCTGAGATTTTCTTCGACCGCCGCCCTGTGAAGCACCTCGGAGAGGTGAAGAATATTCGTACAGCGCCTCTCCCCAGCGGCCATCGACATGAGCCTGGGAAGCACCGCTTCTTTGGACAATAGAGTGCGAAACATCCGGAAAAAGCCGTGTTGCGCCCACAAATCATGGTATTCGCCGAATTTTGCGAGCCAAGTGTCCCATCCCGTATCGTCGAGCATGAGACGATCCAGTTCCTCTCCGCCGAGGCCGGCCATATCCGTGGCAAGCGCCGCCCTGAGAAGCCTGTCGTCTTTAGGGTTGGCGACCGCCGCCAGAACCCGTACGGTCTCCATGGCTTCATGCGTGCGAAAGAGGTCCCCCATCTTGAAGAGCACGGCATGGATTCCGAGGTCTGCGAGTAACTCCTGGATCAGGCCGGCCTCATAGTTCTTTCTTACCAGTACGGCGATATCCCCTTCCCGCAGGGGCCTTCCCCCGATGAGGACCGTGCCTTCCCTGCCCATGGCGATGAGCCGTGATATTTCCGCGGCAACGGATTTTGCCAGGGACTTGACCGCCTCTCCCTTATTGATTTGCTTGCCCTCCGAGCGCAGAAACCAGATCTTAAGCGGCGGGGCCGGTTTGTCCGCCATTGTCAGCAGTTCGTGCTTTTTGCCTTCAGGAGGTTTTGCGGCGTGAAAAGGGATATCCTCGTAGACGAAAGGATTGGCGGAATTGGAGAAAAGGGCGTTTACCGCTGAAATCAGGCTTGGCTCCGAGCGCCAGTTCCCGGTAAGGGTAAATCGCGAACCGGTTTTTCTCGATGCGTTCATGTAGGTGAAGATATCGGCGCCGCGAAACCCGTAGATAGCCTGTTTGGGATCGCCGATCAGAAACAGGATCGATCCCGGATTGGCAAAGATCTTCTCGAAAATCGCATACTGAACGGGGTCGGTGTCCTGGAATTCGTCTATGAGCGCAGCTTTGAACTTATCCCTGACCATTTCCGCCAGATGGTCCCCGTTTGGTCCGGCGAGCGCCTGTTCGAGCTTCACGAGGAGGTCGTCGAAATAGACGATGTTTTTCTTCCGCTTTCTCGCCTTCAGTTCGTGCCGAATGTAGTCGAGCAGTTCGACCTTAAGTCCGAGTATCTTCTCGTTGTAGACATCATGGAGCCGCTCCCGCGCCTGCTGGAATTCTCCGCAAAGATCGAAGAAGGGATGCGAGGGGGACTGCTTGCCCTTATTGGTTCCCGATTGAACGCTCTTGGCGGTAAATTTTTCGAAACAGCCACAGGGGTCGCTGCTCAGGCACTCCCCCGAGAGATACCCATCCATATCCCGAATCCAAAGAGGAATGCCGGCCGGGTTGTACTTTTTTTTGTTCAGCCCCCCGTCATTCATCAGCACGTCCGCGACAAACTCTTTTGCTTTCGTCCAGGCTTCGCGCGTTTTTTCGAACTGAGTTCGAAACTCTGCTTCGGGACCGGAGCAGTCGGGGATGCGCCGATTGGGAATGACCTTGATGCAGGGCTTGCCGGCGGCCATTTTCGCCAGCTTTTTCAAGCTATCGAGGCTTAGGCGATTCTCTGTGCGGGCGTAGTTGTAAAAGAGGTGGGAAGCGCCGTAGAAGTGATTCCGCCAGAAGTCCTGGATGATTTCCCTTACGAAGAGTTCTTCATTGGTTATGAGTTCCGTATCGAAGAGGACCCCGCTTGCGAAGGCGTGGTCGATAAGGGTCCGCCGGCAAAATCCGTGAATCGTGGATATGGCTGCCCGATCGAAATCGTTTACCGCCAGGTTGAGTTTCCTCAGGGCGGCGGCCCGGTCCGGGTATTTCTCCAGGATTTGCAGCAGGAAGGCATCCTTTATCCGGACACCCGAGAATGCTTCGGCGGCCTCGCGCAGCCGCCTCCTGATCTTGTCTTTTAACTCCGAGGTGGCAGCTTCGGTGTAAGTTACCACCAGGACCTCGTTTATGGGGATGTCTTTTTCCAGGATCAATCTCAGGAGAAGTCCGGTGAGGGTATATGTCTTTCCCGTTCCGGCACTTGCCTCGATAAGATTTGTGCTTTCCAGGGGGCTGTTCAGCAGATCGAATTCAGTGTTCCCGGCCATTGCCTAAACCTTTTGCCTGCAGTGAAGGAGGGGACCAAAGACTGTTTGGCTGATGCGCTCAAATTCGGAGTCCAGGGGATCGGAGGACTTGAAGCAAAGCTGAAAGTGCAACTCCCTGCCTGCTCCGTCGCGAAAACCGTCAGCGGTCCAATCATATTCAGCCTTCTGCAGGGCTTTCTCCCTCGACTTGTCTCTTTGCAGGACATCACAGGCATATTCAAGGGAGATTTCGGGAAAAAGATGAATCGGCCGGCAGAGTCCTTCCCAGTAGAGATCGAGCAGGCCGTGGAGTAAGCTTGCGGCGTTCTGGACCGGTTCGTACTCAAACGCCTGCCATTCTTTTTTGCCGCTAAGCCCTATGAGCATACTCTTTTCGGGATAGCCCGGCTTGCGGCAGAGGTTCAGCACGAGGTGGTTTATCCAGAGGCTCAGGTAGTCTTTTGCCTTAAGGACGGCGTAGCGATACCGCACCAATGCCTGCGGGTAAACGGGCCGGATCTTGCCCGTGATGTTGAAATCGCCCAGCTTAAAATCCACGATCAGGGGTTCGAGTTCGTTTTTGTCCACATATGGGGCGGTCTGCAAGGCAAAGATCTCGATTTTTCCGCCGATATCCGAGTATGTACACTCCCCCGGCACTCCAGGGGGAAGCCGGCCGGAGGCCCTGACGATGGGCAACAGGTCCTTCAGCTTGCCATCGGCAATAACCGACCGGAGGAGGTCCTGCTCCAATTCGTATTTTTCCAGCCCCTTGAGTTCGAAGTCTTCCGTTTCGTCCGGAACAAAGCGGTCTTCTTCCAGGTAGATTCGAAGCCGCCTGTTCAAAAGGAATTTGGCGGGATTCCGGAAAAACCGGCAAAGATCCTTTACACTGACGCTTCTGAAGGATTCATCCGGCTCGGAGATCCCTGTTTGAATGAAGACGGGGGGCTTCTGTTTTTCCGTGAGCATACACCGGGCGGCAGCCAGGTATTGCCCGGAGTAGGAGAAAGTTTCCGCGTCACCCTTGAAGTAAGCGGGATTGAACGCCTGGAGACGGTCTTTTATGAGGAACCAGTCCCGATCGTCGGTTTTGGGGAGGCAGAACCCGCGATCGATCGTATCGATCAGCTCACTCACCGGAACCGATGGCGGGATGAGGCTGTTGTCCCTGCAGCTCTGCCCCGTGTAGCTGATATAGAGTTTCTCGCGAGCCGAGAGGAGGGCCTCAAGAAAAATATACCGGTCTTCGTTTCGGACCGATCTGTCGCCCTGCCTGGGATTTTTCGCTATAAGATCGAATTCGGCCGGTTTGAATTGCCTCGGGAATTCATTTTCGTTCATACCGATGAGACAAATCACCTTGAAGGGGATGCTGCGCATGGGCAGCATGGAGCAGAAAGTCACGCCGCCGGTCATGAAACCGAGTCCGAAGCCTCGCCGCTCGAGTTGCCTGCCCAGATGCCACCGGATGAGTTCGAGGTCCAGCGGGCTGACAAATCCGGTTATCTCCTGAATTTGCCTAAGGTTTTCCAAAGCCTGCATGAGGGCATGCATCTCGAATTTCGAGTTCTCATCGGAGTCGAAAAATTTGGAAGCCGTCCCGGACAGGAAATCAGCCCACCCCTCAAGGGACCGGGCCGGGCCGAGCGATGCGAGAAATTCGAAAAGTGCTTCGATAAAAGCGAGAAAATGCCCCAGCACCGCGGCGTCGCCGCCCTCGATATCGTCATAGGGAAGAATGCCCTGGAAAAGGCCCTCCCCCCTGCCCGGCATCGCATAGCCCAGAAGAAGCCGCTCTATTCCAGCGCTCCAGGTGTTTTCCCGGAAAGGACTCGGACACCACTGCAGCCGGCTCTCCTCATCGATTCCCCATCGTATCCGGACCTCCCGAACCCATTTCAGCACAAGGTCCATGTCGGAGGCCGTCATGTCGAATTTAGAGCACACCGACGCCGATTCGAGGATGCCCAACACCTGAGGGGCCGTGATCCGCTCGCCCCGCAGGTCCAGCATGCCAAGAAATGTATCTATGATGCGGCTCTCTTTGCGCATGCTCCGGTCCGCAATGCTGAACGGAATCTTTTTCAGCTCATTTTCCGGGTTGTCGAACACCGCCTGGACGAACGGGGCATAAGACTCGACATCAGGCGTCATGACCAGGACGTCTTTGGGCATAAGACCGGGATCGTTCTCAAACATTTCCAGGAGGTGATCGTAGAGGACCTCCACCTCCCGCATCGGGCTATGGCATGAGTGAATCCGGACGGAGCCGTCTTCCCTGGAAACCACGACTTTTTCCCCGCCCGGCCCGGCGGTGTCCCTGAGGTTCAGGATGTCGGACTGGATTCGGGCCAGCATGCTTCTGTCGCCGGGATCTTCGAAGATTGGAGTTTCCTCGCAATCAAGCAAAGTTACCAGGTCGAAAAAATCACGGCCGAGAGTCCCCATGGAAGCAAGAAGTGGGTTGCCCTTCTCGAGATAGAGATCTTCCGGAGAAAAACCTGCCAAATCTCTGCCCGATGCAGCCCTCCTTATATCGCGGTTCGATGCGATATCCCCCCAGTACTCGCGGCACGGGTTCAGGAGGAATACATTGATTTCCATGAGATGTGAGAGGCCGGCCAGGAAATTTATGTGGAAGGGGGGCAGGTATGAGATCCCGAATATGAAAACCCTCCGCGGAAGGTCCAGTTCCCGGGCGGAGACGTCCCTGAGCGCGTTCAGCACCCGATTGCCCAGAGCAGCCCTGTTTTCGTGTTCACGGCCCCGCGCGACTTCCCTCCAGAGCACCGACTGCCAGTGCTGCTCCTCACCGGCTTCCCATCGGGCGAGGAACTCCGGGCGATAGATTATGTACTGGTCAAATGTTTCGGCAATACGCTGCGAGAGTTGCAACAGCTTCAAGCTATCGCCGGTGCTTTCGAGATAGTTGCTAAGGTTTTCGAAGCCGGGTTTTTCGAGATAACCCGGAAGAATCTCCATGATCCTCCAGGCGCAGAACCCGGGATCGAATATGGAATGTTCGGGCAGGCCGGGAACGATCCGGCGAAAGATGTCTTGAACGAAGGCATTGGGGAAAGGAAATTTGCAGTTCGCGCACACACCGAGGCGGGTGGCGATCTGCATGGACAGCCAACGTTCCATGCCTTTGCTCTGAACGACAATGGTCTCTTCGTCGAAGGGCGACTCCAGAGGGGTCTCAAGCACTCCCGCCAGTTCTTTTGCGAGCAGATCGAGCCGGTTGCCTGTAAAAAGCCTTATCGAATTCATCCACTCTCCCGTGCATCTTCGCAAACAGTCAATGAATCATCTACCACGGAGAGATTTGAGAGTGAACCAAAAGTCGATTCAATTTTTCCAGGCTCCGACCTATGACAGGCGAAGAGCCCCGGGAGGCGTGGTTCAGCAGTTGGCAGTCTGCCCGGCCACGGGCAAGCGTATCGTGAAGGTTGTTCCTTTGCCCTTCTCACTTTCAACTTCAATTTTACCATTGAGCTGCTCAATGATTCTGTAGCTGACCGAAAGGCCAAGGCCCACGCCTTCCTTTGGGCCCTTGGTCGTATAGAACGGATCGAAAATCCTGGGCAGCGTTTCTTTGGCGATGCCGCAACCCGTGTCGCTCATCCTGATGATGACCTGAGCGTTGTCCCGCTTTTCCAGACTGGTCCCGATGGTAATGGCGCCCGAGCGCCCGATGGCATCGATGGCATTGTCGATAATATTCAGGAAGGCCTGTTGGAGCTGAGCCACATCGGTGGTAATCCGGGGGAGTCCCTCTCCATAATCGGTTTGAATCATTATATCCCTGTGTTTTGCTTCATCGGCCAAAAAGCCGACGGCTTCCGCCAGGACGAAATTTACGTCGCAGAATTCCTGCCAGGGCTCCATGCGTCTGCCGAACCGCAACATCTTATGGGTAATATCCCGGCAGCGATCCAACTGGCGATCCACTTTTTTGATGTAAGCCCTGATTTCCTCCAGGTCTTTGTCCTCAATTACGGTGCTGAATTCCAGGATGTCATTCATCGACCCTGTCAGTTCCTTCATAACCTGAAGCGGATTATTGATTTCATGAGCTATGCCGGCCGCCATTTTCCCCAGGGCGGCCATTTTGTTCGATTGGACCGCGAGGTCTTCGCTTTTGGCTTTCTCCTCTTCCACCCTTGCCAGTGCGTTCGTTATCCAGCGGGAGGTCAGCACCGTACCGGCAACAATCATAAAAATTCCAGCGAGAATTATCAGGACCTCGGAACGGCGGGCGTTCAGAAGGGGCAACATGTCCTCCTGCAGATCCTCGCGCGCCACGAGGACCCACCTGGGAAGGCTCAATTCGCTTGTCGCGAAAAGAGTCGCGGCGCCCTTGTAGCCGACCTCCCGCACATTGGCGAGCACCTCGGAGGAAAAATCCGGAGCCTCGGGCGGCTCAAGGAGCCTGCCGCTGAATCTCGGGGTGGTCTGCAAAATATTGTTTCGGTTTATGACAAACGCATCGCCGTTTTTGCCCAGTTGTGCCCTGTGCACGATTTGTTCGACAATATCGGAACTGATCGTTGCCCGAAGAATCCAGGTGCGATTTCCTTCCGTTCTCGTAACCGCAAGGAAGATGTGAGGGACCTGTCGAAACCCGAGGAGGACATCGCTCACATAAAAGCCGGAGGAGATCACCTCATGGAACCACTGCTCTCGACCGTAGTTGACTGTCTTGAGCTTTTCGGCATAAGGCCCGACATAGGCGATGTGGGCGCCATCCTGGTCGATTAGGCCCAGGTCGATAAAAGACTTCGAGTGGGACTGAAGGGCCTGAAAAACCGTGTTCAGGAAGGCTTCATCTTTCAAGTTCTCGATGGACTGAACGCGGGCGACCGTGATGAGCTGAGCAATCCTTTCATTGAAAAATGTTTCCAGGTGGGAGCTTCGATTTTGAACTCGAGCCCTCAGCGACTCGATGACATTTTCCCTGTATGCCTGCCGGTACTGATGATAAATGCTTCCCCCCAGGCACAGGAGTGGAACGATGGAAAAGAGCAGCGTCATCAGAATTATCTTGGTTCGAAGCTTTTGAAAGCTCCCTGAAATCATGTGCCCCTCCTATCCGGATGCGGCTGTCGCGCGCCCGGGTGAGAAGACCGTTCCATCCGCTCCTCAAACCATATAAAGCAAGGCAATCACAACACCGGCCGATACAACGATCCAGCGCAACACGATCGGCCGAATCCAGCCGGCAAGGCGCCCGCCCAATACTCCACCTATTAGAGATCCTACAGCCATTACCAGCGCCACGGACCAAACCACCTGCCCTGAGAACAGGAAAAAAACAGCGGCCGCCGTATTGATGCTGAACGAGAGAATCTGTTTGAGCGCATTTAACCGCGTGAGTGAGTCATCGAGCACGAGTCCGAGTACCGCCAGCACGATCACGCTCAAGCCGGCGCCGAAATACCCCCCGTAAACGGAGGCCAAAGCTACCGGCAGAACGATCAACGCCTCGTTTGCTCTTGAAGATCGTGAGCGTCCGCCACGGCGTACGATCCAGGCGCGCAGCGGCTCCTGTACGGCGAGGAGACCGGCGGCGAGCAGTATCAGATAGGGCACCATCGAACGAAACAGATGTTCACTGGTGTTCAGGAGCAAAACTCCTCCGGCGACGCCGCCCAGCACACCTGCGGGCGCAAGGAGCCAAAGGCGTTTTTTGTTCCCATGCAGATCGTTTAACTGCGCGAAGGTCCCACCCAGGTAACCGGGGCAGAGGGCCACAGTGTTTGTCACGTTCGACGCCACAGCCGGAATACCCAGCGCAACCAGCGTTGGAAAAGTGATAAGGGTTCCACCACCGGCAAGCGCATTCACCGCCCCTCCAGCCACAGCCGCCAGTCCAACGAGACCAAACTCCAACCCGGTCATTGTCTTTTTCTTCCTTCCAGATGTTTTTAAAAATCGCCGCCACTCACGTCGAGAATCACTGAGCAGCCCTCAATGCACGGCTTTTTCGCCAGTCGCGGGCTTGTTTCCCACGATTCCGCCCAAGACGATCTTTTCTACCGACCGGAGGTGTTCTTGCATCGCTTCGAAGGCCATAGCAGGGTCCCTGTTTTCAAGCGCATCGATAATCTTGAGGTGTCCGACCACCGAGGCCTTCCTCCGGGTTTCATTCCAGAGCGATTCCGACCTGCTTTCGCCCAGGATTTCGTTCATGGTATCCATTACCTGTTTTACGATCCTGTTTTTCGAAGCTGCGGCCAGCCCAAGATGAAACGCCGCGTCCAGTTCCGAATCTTCCTTCCCCGCGAGGATCCTTCTTTCCTGGTCGCAAATGACGATCTTGAGGCGATCGAGCTCTTCCCGGGTGATATTCACGGCTGCAAGGGATGCAATCTGGGGCTCCATGAGCATTCGGAATTCAAGAATCTCCCGGATCAAATCTCCTTTCGCCTGGAGGACCAAGGCGAAGGAATGGATCAACGCAGGTTCATCGGGGGCGCGCACATAGGTCCCATCGCCGCGATGCCCCTCAAGGATATGTCTTTCGGAGAGGGTCTGAATCGCCTGCCTGACGCAGTTTCGCGAAACCCCGAACGACAGGGCGAGAGATCGCTCCGAAGGTATCTTCAGCCCTTCCTTGAGATCACCGCGCCGAATCATCTCCAGTAACCTCTCGACAATCTCGTTGTAGAGATACTTTCCCTTGCCGGAAAAAATTTCGCCCGCCATACATTCCTCCGAAGACTTTTGGCGAAGAAGTGGGACCATGTCGTCGCAGAGCAACCGAATTGGTATAACCAATACTCACATCTTGAGCAAATGTCAAGTATTGGATGTACCATTTAACGAATAAATCACGGTGTGTCTCTTTAAAGCTTGTGGGATAAAGGTATGGTTAGTCGTTTGGTAGAACCACTTTGTTCCCAGTCCGGGGGGCGGCCTCAGGAAATTATACCGTGAAGTCTTTCACTTCGACCGTCCCGGTTTCCAGCATCTTGATCAGGCCAGACGAGCGCCAGTAGCCGGCGAGACCGACAAAGGTCATTGTGAGGCTGCCCAGAGCAAGCGCGAGATCGAAGACGGACCACCATGAGATGCTAAAAAGACGAAAAAACGCGACGCTCAGGGCCAGTAAAGCCAGGCCGGTGCGCATAAGGGCCAGGTAAGTTCGTCCGCGGGCCAATTCGGTGCGCACTTTGGAGAAGATGGTTCGCGTGCCCGCCATGCGTGTGCGCTGCTCGGCGAGGTTGGTTCTCGCGCGGGAGAAGTCGGTGCGCAATACGGCCAGATCGGTGCGTTGGCCCGCAATGACGGTCCGCTCCCGCGACAGGTCCGTGCGAATAGCGGCCAGTTCGGTCGACCGGGTGGAAAGGCTTGTCTGCTCCCGAACGAGCGCCGTTCTCTCCTCTGCCATGCCAGTTCGCTGGTTCGCCAGGGCGCTCTCGGTATCGGCATATTCGAGCAAGCCTGAAGTGGTCTCCGTGCGCTGCTTTTCGAGGGAGTGAATATCTCTCTCGGTCTCCCTGCTTTGCTCCTGAACCTCCAACGACCGACTCAGGAGCATCTGAATGCGATCCAACCTGGCTGCCAGCTCATCATGAAATCCGCGTTCATCCATTGTAAACTCCCCGTATTACAGACTTGTCAACAACTAAGCATTCACTTCGTGAAGGTTGGGCGCAGCGCAGCGCGCAAGGCATCCGGCCCGGTTCGTCCGTCATACGCGTCGGGTGGTTACCGGGATGCCTCCGCGGGGGCTTTTAGCGCTGGACGTCGAGGGTTGGCGCGTAGCCTGGGGTATACCGGACTTTTCCGACCCCGGGCACCGCCGCAGCGATCTCCATAACCATCTTAGCTTCAGCGCCCTTAAGATAGGGACCCAACAGGCTGAGACCCCCGTCTTCCACTTGCGCGGCGATCTCCAGCGTTTGGGTTCGCGGATCCGTAACCAACGCCGCTTCGACGCTCGTTGCAAGAAAAAGCCGCTCCACCTGGACCCTGGTCTCAGGGCGGGTCTTGAACTCCTCTTCCGCCATCACCCTCTCGAAAATACCGCACATGGCCTTGAGGCTCATGTGTCCCAGGTTCAGGTGCAGATCGTAGTATTTGGGGTCTCGAAGGTCCCGGCCGAACATAAAGCGGCCCCACCGCACCCGTTCGTCATCAGCCTTGGTGATGTAGTCTCGAGCGGCTTTTTCATCGCATTTCAGACGTTCCATGGTCATCTCTATCCGAAGATCAAAAGGGGCATCGATGCGAACCCGGATGAAATTCTGAAAGGTCGGCAACAGGAAATGGCCCGAATAGCCCTGATAGATCATATTGTCTTCGAGAACTTCCTGGAGCAGGGCGTGGCGCATCAATACGAGGTACGGCCATCTCAGCCTGCTGAATTGATCGTAGCCGGATATGGCATCTGCAAGCTGTTCCACCACACGGGTTGCGAGTTCGCCGTACTTGTTCACGATTTTGGTCAGGTTTTCGTGAGAAACGCACCTGAGCCCCGTGTGCCCCTGGAGGCAGTCCACTAACTGGTAGACGCCGGACATGGTGCCGCGTGATATGAATAGAATCGGCATGGATGGGTAACTTTCCTCGTATGACAGACTTGTCGACCATGGACTAAGGCCGTAACTGTTAGAGTGGCGCCCGAACGAATGGAAAATCAACATCTATGATAGTGCATACAGTAGGAGCTGTCATTCTGTCCTTTAACACGAAAGGGCTGAAAAGCGGCCGTCAACCGCTAAGGCGGTCGTGTATCTTTTGAAGCTGC
>Ga0326728_10010953_pt1 | contig 20950 bp, 16 predicted proteins | sample MB3enrmetagenome_FD_207602 | JGI IMG/M metagenome (GOLD analysis project Ga0326728, IMG submission 207602) | Lab enriched peat soil microbial communities from McLean, Ithaca, NY, United States - MB31MN | ecosystem: Environmental > Terrestrial > Soil > Wetlands > Peat | place: USA: New York... | reverse complement strand
AGAAGGACTGTAGCCGCGACTAGCACCAAGACTGAAGGCCATTTTCTCATAGCTATTCTTCTGCTCCTCTTGCATGAGAATCCCCGATGTTTTCAGTATCCTTCACGTCACCATTAAGAATCTAGCCCATTTTTATAAAAAACCCTTTGTTGCGAAGCAGAAATATCATCCGGCTTGCCGGAGCTGCGGGGTATGCGACCCTCTTCCGACTAAAATCCCTTACGCTACCACTATACCGCGCTGGTTGCTGTGCGGCATGGTGATTGCCGTTTTATCATCGAGGCTTTCTGTCGAAACCTCGCGGGGCTTTTGAAATTGCCCCCGTCTGCCGTATACTGTCTCCGTATGCGAAATCCGAGACTGGCGCTGTGCCTCTTTTTCGCCTTGAGCAGTTTCACACTGGCCGTCTCGGAAGTCGCTGTGGTAATCACGGCCCCGACACTGACCACCGGGGGCGTTCTGCAGGCCATGCTCGACGAAGAAGTCGCCTCCTACACGAAAAACATTCAGAGTATCGTGAACGAGGCATTGACCAAGCCGCTTCTCATGCAAAGCTTGGCCGACGCCAACACCGAAAACTCGCTCCTGACGGGCTTCGTCTACCTGAACGACCGCCGCTATGTCAGTATCGTCGTGGGAGGCTGTGCCAGTCTGGTGAGCGACACTCACGACATCCCGAGCCTCGAGTCGCGCCTCGAAAATTTTCAGCTTTCCTCCGACTACTCGCTCGGCGCGGCGGCTCAGCCCCTCTGTCTCCAGCTCGACGTCTCCCTCGCTCGCCTAGTGAAGGGGCTGGGCGCCCAGGCCTCATTCGGCTATATTCCACCACTGGAATACCAGGGTTTCGAGTTTTCGAGCATATCGGCCCAATGCGGCCTGGACTGGCTCTGCCTCGGGCCGGTCGGCAATAAAAGGCTCGTACGCTGGGACGGGCTCGAGTTCGGACTTGGCCTGGCCTGGAGCTACAACTCCTTGAACACTCGGATCAGCACGGGAGAAAGTTCCCGCACCCTGTCCTTCCGCCCCGATGGCGACGGCCCTCTTTTGCCCATCACGGTCACAATCAGTCTCGACCCGCAATTCGATGCAACGGTCGAGATGCAGTCCTTCGCCCTGCCCTTTCAGGTCACTACAGGCTTCACAGTACTGGGCGCCTTCTCCTTCCAGATCGGGGGCGGGCTCTATCCGGCCTTTGGATGGAGCGATATCAGGCTGCAGAGCGTGGACGGCACCACGAAGATCAGCGTCGACAACTATCTCGAATCGTTGATATCCCAGGACGGCTACATAACCGCCTCCGGAACCACCGATCCGGTCTACAGCAAGGTCTTCGGCTACTTCGCGAGCGGGGCACTGCGACTCCTCATGGGGCGCTGCTCTATCACCTTGCCCGTTATCTGGGACTACAGCACGGGACTCAGCGCAGGACTCAATGTAGGGGTCTCGATATAAATGCCCTCGCGCGCCAATGGCAGGCTATCGGGGAAGGCATTGACGCTCGCAGTCACGCTGGCAGTTTGCATGCCGAGGGCCGGGGCTCAGGTGATAGGCAACAATGTCTGCCTGGCCGGCTTTTTTTCAGAGACAAACCTTAGCTTTCCGGCCTCGACCCCGGCGAGCGGGAAATATCGCCTTGGTGGAGGGATCAGGGCCGGTTTCGAGCTCATGGGGCTGCCGGACAGCAGCTGGCTCTTCGCCATGGCAGGCGACTACGATTCCCTCCCTTCCACTTCCACCTCGAACCAGAACACCTTGCTCCTAGGCGGAGAGCTGAGGGCCAGCTACGCCTTCGTCATGGCAGGGACGATGGACCTGGCCCCCTTCCTGGGTCTGGCGATCGATAAAGACGTGGTCTCCGGCGATATCGCGGTCGTGCCGAGCGTCGGCTGCAGCTTCGACCTCCACCTGGGCTCCTGGAGCTATGTGAGCCTCATACCTCAATTCGCCTACCCCATAGGAGTCGCGGCTAACCCCTGTTTCGGCCTTGGCCTAGGTTTCAAGCAGCTTCTGGCCTGGGACAACGGGCGCCCCAGGCTGACGCCGCAGAAAATCGCGGCACCTAGCTCTGCTCCGCAAGCTACGCTGACTCCTAGCCCCGCACTTTTCTCTCCCGATGGCGAGGAGGGGGGCGAAAGGCTCGACATAGGCATCCGTATCGAAAATGATCCATTACCAAGCAGTTGGGAGCTCGTCGTCAACGACCCGTACCAGCACCGCTTTGCCTCCTGGAATGGCAAGGGTGCGCCCCCTGCCGATATAGTCTGGGACGGGAAATCGACTTCAGGCGAGCTCGTAAATTCCGCCTCGGATTATAGCCTGGTGCTCAGCCTCGTGGACGCCTCCGGCGCTACTATAGTCGCTAAGGCAAGCGTTATCACCGATGTACTCGTGATCCGCGACGGAGATCGGTACAGAATCCGGATACCAAGCATTATTTTCCCAGCGAATTCGGCCCAGTTGAGCCAGGAATCGGGCGAGGAGTTCATGAAGCAAAACATCCAGGTTCTGAGCCGGCTGGTGCAGATACTCCAACGCTTTCACGGTTATCGGATCACCATCGAGGGCAATGCCAACCTCGTCAACTGGGATGACCCGACCATGGCGACGGCGGAAGACCGCGCCGTACTCATGCCTCTCTCGCTTCAAAGGGCGCAGGCGGTGAAGGACGCTCTGGTTCGGCTCGGCATTTCGGCCGAGAGGATTCGCGTCGTCGGACGAGGAGGACAGAACCCCCTCGTGCCCTTTGGCGACAAGGAGAACAACTGGAAAAATCGCAGGGTCGAGGTTCTCCTCGACCGTTAAGCCAGGGTAGATTTTAGGGCTGATCGAGGGAGACGTTCAGGCAGAATGAAAAGATGCCGCAGAGGGCGAGACCGCAGGCTGCCTCGATGACACCAGTCTGCACGGGGGCGCACGAGAAGCCTGTCCACGAGAGGCCGGATGAAAGCCCCTGGGAGAGGCCAGTATATATGCCATAAGCCATCAGGCCCAGACCACCGGCCACGCCCACGCTGCTCGCGATAGAGACCACCCTGCGGTGCTCACGCAGCTGCGGCAGATCAAATACTCCCTCGGGCGCCTCGACAGGCTTGCCCACCGAATCGGAAGCGGATGCCGTCTTAGACTCGTCGCCAGGCACCTGCTCTTGCGCCTCACCCTCCGCGGCGAGGCAGGGCGTAAGCAGGGCCAAAGCGGTGGAGAGGAGGGCGATGCAGGGGCTCAGTCGACGCATACTTATAACCATACACCCAGAGATCCTATTCCACTAGGACCACGATTGTCCTGACTCAATGCGAAAAAAACGCATAAAGTCAAAACATGTCTTGACCGCTATCGAAACCTGGTCTGTATTTGATAGCGGGGGCAACGAAAATGAAACGAACGATATGCGCAGCCGCGATAATGACGATCTGCGCGATTGCCTGGGCGCAGAATATCGTGGCAAGGCCCGTGCAGGATATCAGTAATAACTTCATCATGGGAGCGGACGTCTCCATGCTCGACAAGCTCGAGAAGGTAGGGGCTACTTTCTCCGACGAGGGCGGCAAGACGGGCGACTGCCTCGCGATCCTCAAGTCAGGAGGCATCAACTGGATCCGCCTGAGGATATGGAACGATCCCGTCAACCGCGAGGACGTCGTCGAGGGGGGCAAGGTATTCTCTAAGGCAGGCGATCCCGTCGGTGGCGGAGACTGCGATCTCGCATCGTACATCCGGATCGCCAAGCGAGCCAAAAAACTCGGCCTCAAGGTCCTCGTCGATTTCCACTACAGCGACTTTTGGGCCGACCCCGCCAAGCAGTACGCGCCCTATGCCTGGAAGGACATGAAGCTTCCCGAGCTGGAGAAGGCGCTCTATACCTATACGGGCACCACGCTTAAGGCTATGCGCGCCGCGGACGCGATGCCCGATATGGTGCAGATCGGCAACGAGATCGACAACGGCTTCATCTGGCCGGTCGGTAAAATATTCAAGTCGAGTGATAGCGAAGTCATAGGAGGAGAGGACGCCTTCGTCGCGCTGCTCAAGGAGGCTGCGGCGGCCGTTCGCGCGAACGATCCGAACAAGACATCGCCCGTCAAGCGGATCAAAGTGATGATCCACGCCGCGAACGGCGGCGACAACGAGCACTTTCGCAAAGTCTTCGACCCGATCGTTCAATCGAAGGTCGATTTCGACGTCATCGGCATTTCGTTCTACCCCTACTGGCACGGAAAGGTCGGAGACCTCGCTGGCAACATGGCTGACCTCGCGCAGCGCTACGGCAAAGAGATGATCGTCGCCGAGACGTCCTACGCCTGGACCGAGGACAACGCCGACGAGACACCAAATAGCTTCGGGCCGGGGCTCGACAAGATAGGCGGCTACAAGGCGAGTGTGCAGGGCCAGGCTAGCGCGCTATGCGATATCATAGCGGCAGTCGCGGACACCCCCGATTCCAAGGGAATAGGCATCTTCTATTGGGAGCCCGACTGGATAGCGGTGAAGGGTGCGGGCTGGAGAACAGGCGACGGCGACAGCTGGGAGAACCAGGCTCTCTTCGACTTCAAAGGGAAGGCCCTACCCTCGCTCAAGGTCTTCAAGCTCGTGAGGCAAGCCGGAGAAATCCCCGATCTCTCGGTGGTCTCGCTCGAAGAGGCCAAACTCAAAATCCCGACGAAGGGCGTGCTTACCCTGCCCAACACGCTCCGCGCGCTCTATTCGGACGACTCATACCGAAGCGCCCAGGTGCAGTGGGAAAAGCCCGATCCCGAATCCCTAGCGAAAGTCGGGACACTCACGGTCAAAGGCAAGGTTTGGGGCTACAAAGGCGACGCGATCGCGACCGTCGACGTCGTTGAGGACGCCAACCTCATCCCGGACTCGAGCTTCGAGTCCGGCACGCTCTCCGAGGGCTGGAAGCTCGATGGACCCGGCGTCGCAGCGGCCAAGGTCGAGAAGAACCCAGGCAACGCCCACTCGGGTGATTGGTCCTTCAAGTACTGGCTCGACAAGCCCTTCTCCTTCACGCTGTCGCGGCATTTCGCGGGGCTCAAGGACGGAACTTACGCGTTCCGCGCCTGGGCGGCGGGAGGCGGTGGAGAGAAAGCCTATTCGCTCTTCGCGAAGAACTACGGCGGCCCTGATCTCTCGGCCCCGATCATCGACACAGGCTGGCAGAAATGGAAGCTGTATGAAATCAAGGACATCAAGGTCGTAGGAGGGCAGTGCGATATCGGTCTCTCCATAGACGGTGATTCCGGCAATTGGGGTAACGCGGACGACTTCGAGTTCATACGGACAGGCGACTGAGGGATACCTCGGCTCGCAGGTGCATAGATTGGGCAGCGCTGAGCCGCCGCTTAACGACGCTCGCTCAGCGCCGCAGATCCGAGTCCTCGGCTACCACGGACTCGATGGCGCGCTCGAAGGCCGGAATGTCCTCTACGGACTTGGCCGGCGTGAGCTCCTCGGGACGAGCGATCGCCAGGATTCGCGCCCTGCCCTCCGAAGCGAAAAGCGCGTCCACGTTGTCGAGGGCGAACTCGTGTCCCTCGGGATCGTTGCCTGGTATCGCATAACCTGAGCCCTCGACCCAATAACTTTTTCGGAAAGCCTCCACCTCTCGCAAGAGGGCCGGAGCCGAGTAGATGCGCACTCCGACGTTCGTGTAACCGGGGCCTGCCGCCTGTCCATGGCCCTGCAGCTTGGCGTGGCCGAAGCTGCGAGGAAGGCCCGAAGCGTCGAGGCCGATCGGATAGGCAGGAGACTCGAGCCGAGTGGCGGGTATCAGGAGATCGACTCTATGCCCCGAGGCGCGCAGAGCGTCGAGGGCGAGGAGGGAGGACAATATCGTACGGCGGGAATTGGCGTCGCCGCCGAAGTTGGTTACGACGTAGTCAGCCCCCCGAAAAAGATCGCGGCATTGCCAAGCAGCATCGCCATGGCCGAGGGGCTTACCGAAGGGCGCATCCTGCGTGAAGAAATCGCGATCTCCCTTTCCGATACCGAGGGGAGAGAGTATCTCATCGTCTATCTCGGCCTCCCATCCGCGCACGACGACAAGGTGACGCCCTAGTCCGTCCACCGCGGCGAGGGCATAGGAGGCGATGGGCGCCTTGCTCTTTCCCTCGCCATGCAGGAAATCGCGCACGGGGAAGAGACCACGAGGGCGCATAGGATCGAAGCCCGTGCCCTCGCCTTTCGCCGCGGCGAGGGACTTCACCCAACGCGAGCCCGAGCCCGCAAGGAGAGTCAAGCAGACCGTGCGCCTACTGAGCTCGGTCGCGTATTCCTTGGTCGAGGCAAAGTGCCTGCGTTCGGCAAGGGCAATATCGGACAACGCAAAGCGGCAAGAGAGGGCCTCGGTATAGAGCCTGCCCGTGAGTTCATCCAGTCGTGCTTCCATGCCAGCGAGTATAGCGGTAGGATCTACGCCTTGACTACGCGGTATTTATTTACGAATGAGCAGGGTCGGTAGGTCATCTTGGCCTGGCGCAAGCCCTCGTCGCCTAAGTCCTGTTCGCGATTGATATGCTTAAAATACGACGGAAGGGCCTGGGCGAAGGCTTGGTTTATGAACTGGTAGATGCCCTTGTAGTCCTCGACACCCTTCTCGAAGTGGACTGCGAACATACGGGCCTTCGAGAGCGGTTCGCCGAGACACCAGCCAGCGGGGGTTCCGTCGACATAGTACACGCAGCCGCGCATTCCTAGGACATCGAAGAACTCGAGGGCCTCGCGGGAAGCTGCGTAGTCCCCATCGTAGCCCTTCGTCTGCCGCCACGAATCGAGCACGGAGAGTGCGTCGGCTACGTTCTCCTTGCGCAATGGCTTCTGCTCATAGTCGTAGGAGTTGATGAAGGTGTTCACGAGATTGCGCTTTTTATGGTAGGTCTTGCCGGAGAGCTCGGCTAAGTCGGTGCGGAGATAGAGGTAATCGAAGTTGTCGCGATCCTCCACCACCGAGTAGCCCGCCTGTTCGAGCTGGACGCGATGGGCCGCCGCCTGGGACTCGGAAAGGTTCTTGAGGTAGTCGTGACTCGCCATAAGCTCACTTAAGGCCTCTCTCTCGGGGAGGGCGCAGGGGACGTAGAAGAAGGACTTGCCTTCCTTTGAGCCCTCGATGACGAATGTGCGGCCCGGAAATCGCGATACGCGATAGCCATAGGTCCGCCTGAATAGATAGAGGTTCGAAAAGGTGAACTCGGAGATGCCGTCGGTAATCATGTTTAGCGACGGATATAGATCATTTCTCATCTCGAGAGACACAGGGGCGAATTCGGGATACACGGGGATGGAAGATTCCATGCCTCTATGATACGGAAGGTCCGAGCCTTAGGGCAAGCATATCTATCATGTCATGGATCGGTTGCGCCCAAGAGTTTTCGCGGCCAGGAGGGCGTGCTCGGCCGAAGAGACGAGCGAAGCGGGCGATTGTCCTTCATAGAACCCGCATGAAGCGCATCCGACGCTTACGGTCAGGACTTTGGAGCCCCCCTCTCCTCCGAGATCGCGGCCGAAGGGGATGGCGAGAGCCTCGACGGCGCGGCGCACGCCCTCGCCCGCGGCGAGGGCGTGCGCTTCGTCGGTCTCCTCGAGCACGATGAGGAACTCCTCGCCGCCATAGCGAGTGACGACGCCGCCCAGGGATTCGACCGAGACGGAGAGGGATAGGGCGATGCGCTTCAGGCACTCATTGCCCGCTGCCTTGCCGTACTGGTCGTTGTAGACCTTGAAGCGGTCTATGTCGACGAGGAGGACGGCGAGATCGAGCTTGCGCAAGAGAGCGCGAGAGAAGGCGAGCTCGAGGAACTCCTCCGCCTTGCGCCGATTGGGCAAACCGGTGAGGCCGTCCACTATGGCCGCTCTCTCCATCTTGGCGCCCGCTTCGACCAGGCGGGAACGTAGGCTATCGGCCTCCGCTTGAGCCGCGTAGAGAGAAGCTCGCGACAGAAAGAAGGCGAGGAGATAGCCACCGACGGCGAGGAGGATGGCATAGAGCGCGAAAGAAGCGGGACTGGCCCACGGAGCCGTTCGCACCTTGATCGGCAGGGCTATACCCGTCTCGTTCCACAGCCCGTCGTTGTTGGATGCCTTGACGCGGAAGACGTAGCTTCCGCCGGGCAAGTTCGTATACGTAGCGGAGCGCCTCGAGCACGGATCCGACCAGGCCGAGTCGAAGCCCTCGAGTTTGTACGAGTATAGGTTACGAGCCGGATCGCTGTAGTCGAGCGCGGCGAACTCTATGCGCAGGGCCTTCTCCTTCCAGGACAGGTCCAGCCGACTCTTCTCCCGCTCGAAGTCGGCGAGGGCACCCGGACCGAGACTCTGACCGCCCTCGATCGAGACAGACGTGAGGACGACGGGCGGTACATGGTCGTTGTATCGATAGCGCGCAGGATTGAAGCGATAGATCCTGTCCGTGGCGCCGAAAAAAAGCGTCCCGTCGGGAGCCCTGAAAGCGCCCGCGAAGAACTCAGGATTCGAGAAGCTCGAGTACACCGAGATCGAGTGCAGGCGGCCGAGAGTGCGGTCGTATATGGCTAGCCCAGCAAGAGTGGCCACCCAGAGATCCCCCGAAGCGTCCTCGAGGATGCGTACGACCGAGTTGGAGGGCAGTCCGTCTCGTTTCGTATAGCGAACGAAGCTGTCGGTCGCGCTCTCGTAGCGCATAAGCCCTCCGCCCGAGGAGCCGATCCATAGAAGCTTGCGCGAATCGAGGTAGATCGTGTTGATGGAATCCGAGGAGAGGTAGCGCGAGAAGCGCCCTCGCCCCGAGGGGCCGGGATCCTCGAAGCGATTGAGGCCGTGATTGGTGCCTACCCATAGCTTGCCCGATCCATCGCGAGCGAGGCAGGTCACGAGGTCGTCCGATAGCGAGTCGGCCTGGGCGTCTTCGTGCGCATAGCGAATAAAAGAAGTCCCGCCACCCGAGCCTCGATTACAATAGTAGAGGCCCTGCTGATAGGCCCCGAGCCACAAGCCTCCCGTTGGATCTTCGGCCATGTCGTAGATGAGCAAAGCGGCGGGCGATTCCTCTCCGACGGCTTTAGGCCGAACGGTCGAGAAGGAGTCGCTCGCACGGTCGTAATGAGCGAGGCCGTCGTTCGTCCCTGCCCATATCTCGCCTTGCGAGTCTTCGTGGAGGAAATTGACGGTATCGTCGGGTAGGGAGCTGGAGACTCCTCTCTCGTGCCGATAGCTGCGCCATGAGGGCGAGGAAGGGTCACGCCGGACGATACCCTTATTGTAGACGCTCGCCCATAGGCTACCTTTGCGATCGACGAGGATCGCGTAGACCTTGCCCGCAGGCAGTTCCCCTTCTTTCGAGGAAATCGCCGCATAGCCTCGGCGCGAGTGATCCAGCTTTGAGAGGCCCCCGCCGTTGGTGCCAATCCACAGTTCTCCGGCGATGTCTCGGTACAACGCGTACACGATGTCGCTCGCGAGAGAACCCGACTCGCCCGTGGCCCGATAGGAAGAGAAGCTGTGCGAGGCGATATCGTATTCGAGGAGTCCCCCGCCCCATGTGCCGACATAGACAACCCCCTCCTCGGCGGCACAGAGAGCGCAGACACGGCCATCGGAGGTCGGATGGTTCTCGAACTTCCCCGTGTCGGGATCAAAAAGCGAAAGGCCGCCATCCCAGCTGCCGATCCAGAGCCGCCCCGAGGAGTCCTGGTCTATCGCCATGACGTGGTCGGAGGGAAGAGCTCCATCCGTTCCCTTGTCGCCCTTCCTATACCAGGCGAAGAGTCCAGTGCCGTAATCGTAGCGCGCAAGTCCGCTCCCGGCGGTTCCTATCCAGAGTCTGCCGTTGCGATCCGGTCGTATCGCGCGCACTACGGTCGAAGGCATGAAGCGGCGCATGGCGCCCGTCTTCTCATCGAGGAGATTAAGGCCGGAGATGGTGCCGACCCAGAGCGATCCGTTCTTGTCCCGGGATATCGAGGTCACGACATCACAGGAGAGCGAGTCTGACTTGAGGGGATCGTTGCGGTAAGAGACGAAGCGCTCAGTCCGCAGATCCAGTCTGGCCAGGCCACCGTAGGTGCCGACCCAAAGCGACTCGCCGTCGAGGAAAAGGGTCTGCACGATGTCGTGGGGGAGGCTCGAAGCGTCGAAGGGCTCGTGGCAGAATAGCTTGAAATCGCCGCCGTCGTAGCGGATCAATCCCCCCTGGGTGCCGAACCATAAGAAACCGCGATCGTCCTGGGCGATGCTCGAAACCGACGAATTGGGCAGGCCATCCGCAGCGCCGAGAGAGGACAGGAGGGGCGTGCCGTAATCCTCAGCCGCGAAGGAGTCGGAAGGAAGGAGGGCCAACGCAGCGATCACGATGAAGATCGCGGCGAGGGGCAGCTTCACGGGGCGCATGATTCGCATAATATGCGCCATTATGCGGCCTCGTATAGACCTTGCCTCTCGTCATAGCCGCGTTGCATACTCCTCTCCCATGAGATCATTCGCAGAGCTGCTTGACCGTCCTTATGCAACTGAACTCGCCCAAAGGCTCATCCGCTACGCCAAGATCGAGACGACGAGCGACCGCCATATTGAGCAGATCCCCTCGACTCCGACGCAGAGGGAGCTCGCTCGCCTCCTCCTTTCCGAGCTCACCGACCTCGGCATCTCCGACGCGAGCATGAACGAACATTGCTACATCATCGCCCGCCTCCCCGCCTCCTCCGGCTGCGAGGAGGCTAGCTCGATCGGCCTCATGGCACACATCGACACGGCGAGCGACGTCTCGGGAGCGAACGTCAGGCCCCGTATCATCGAGCGCTATGACGGTAGCGCCGTCAGGCTCGGCCCCGACGCGGCGACTGGAGGCGACTACATCCTCGATCCCGCCGACAATCCCGATCTCGCCGAGCGCCCGGGCGACACGATTATAGTCACCGACGGCTCCACCCTTCTCGGCGCGGACGATAAGGCCGGCGTCGCCGAGATCATGACAGCCGCCGACTATCTCCTTTCCCATCCCGAGATCAAGCACGGGCCCCTCGAGATAGTCTTCACTCCCGACGAAGAGACGGGCAAGGGCATGGACCTTTTCCCTCTCGAACGCCTTAAGTCCAGGGCTTGCTACACGCTCGACGGCGGAAAGGCCGGAGAGGTCGAGGCCGAGTGCTTCACCGCCTACGCGATCAAGGCCGAGTTCAAAGGAAAGGTCGTCCACATCGGCTCCGCGAGGGGCAAACTCGCCAACGCGGTGGCCATGGCTGCGAGCTTCGTCTCCATGCTGCCCCGGAGCGAGAGCCCCGAGGCCACGGACGGCTGGTACGGCTATTACTGCCCCCTCGAAATATCCGGCGGCCTCGAAAGTGCCACAGTCGAGGTCTTCCTCCGCGATTTCAGCCAGGCTGGGATGGACGCGCGGATCGATGCGGTAAAGGCGATAGCCAAGGCCGTCGAGGCCCAGTTCCCCCTCGGATCAGTAGCCCTCACCGTGACCAAGCAGTACGTCAATATGCGCGAGAGGCTCGACGAGCACCCAGAAGTGCTCGGGCGGCTCATGGAGGCGGCCAAGCTGGCCGGGGCCGAGCCCTGCATCAAGCCGATCCGCGGCGGCACTGACGGCGCGAGGCTGACGGAGCTGGGCGTGCCGACACCTAACGTTTTCACGGGCGGCTATAACTACCACAGCCGTTATGAGTGGGCTTCGGTCGGCGAGATGGTTCTGGCCGTCGAGACTGTCCTCGAGCTCGTGCAGCTCTGGGGAAAAGCCTGAGTCGGGGCCATAGAGGCGGCCTCTCAGTATCGCCGACGGGCCTTTTTCCATGTACAAGAATCGGAGTGGCAAGGTATACTTGTTATTAATGGTAGATATTGGTGAATACGAAGCACTAGCCCGAGAAACCGGGGTATACAAAGACATCGAGATCGAAATCCTCAAAGAATCCTTGAGCTCTTGGGAGAAGCGGCCCAACGAGCCCTATACCGTTCTTGAAATTCGCGATGGCAAGATCCTCGCTGCTTTCCTGGTTCTTCTCCATGAAGAAGACTCTGATTATAGCTACACGATCCAAACGATCTGCGTCGATCCCTCGTATCGCGAGACGGGCGTCGTGGACAAGCTGCTCGACGGCCTAGAGATCGAAAGCCTGAAGCTACGGCCTTCGGCCATCCTCCGCTTCGAGCTATCGACGGAAAAAGAGAGCGCTGGGGCTCGGCGTCCTCGAGTCGCGAGGCTACGGCCTCATAGGCCATATCCCGGATTTCTACGCCAAGGGTAGCGATTACTTCATGTATGCCAAGATAATTCATCGTCGAAATCCAGGCGAAAGGGGTGAGGAATGATCATAGGAGCTATCGAGGCTGGCGGGACTAAGTTCTTATGCGGACTACTCGACGCGGATAGCCAGGACTATGCGAAGCCGACGATCCTAGCCAGGGAAAGTATACCGACGACAAACCCGGAGACGACTCTCGAAGCGGCCATTGATTTCTTTGTATCGGCAAGCGAAGAGCATAAAGGCATCAAACTCGACGCCATAGGAATCGGAAGTTTCGGCCCTGTGGATCTTAAGTCTTCGAGCCCAACATGGGGTTATATAACTGCCACTCCAAAACCGGGTTGGAAGGACACGGAGGTCGCCGGCTATTTCCGCACCAAGCTCGGCGTGCCTGTAGCCTTCGATACCGACGTCAATGCGGCGGCCTATGGTGAGTATCTGTGGGGAGCGGCCAAAGGTCTCAAGGACTTCGTCTATATAACCGTCGGCACGGGCATCGGCGGAGGCGTCTTCTCCAATGGCAGCCTCGTGCATGGCCTGCAGCACCCCGAACTCGGCCACATCAAGGTGCAACGCGAGGAGGCTGACTCCTTCACCGGATGTTGCCCCTATCATGGGGACTGCCTCGAGGGCATGGCCTCGGGTCCCGCCATCGGGAAGCGCTGGGGAGTCAAGGCCGAGGGGCTCGGCACCGATCACAAGGCATGGGAGCTCGAGGCACACTACCTCGCCAAGGCATTCGCGGCCTATTCCTTTGTCCTTTCGCCCGAACGAATCCTCTTAGGCGGCGGCGTGGGCCTCCGGCCGGGGCTTGCAGAGCGCGTGGCCGTCCTTCTGGGAGAAGAACTCGCCGGTTACCTCCCCGCGTTAACGGATCCCGCAAAGCTCGCGGCCTTCGTAGTCCGTCCGCAGCTCGGCGCAGATGCTGGCCTCGTCGGTTCCGCCGCGCTCGCCCTTCGCTATTGCTTATCGTAATAGTAAGCTAGTTCTGGCAGCGTCGCGATTACCTTCATTTTTCCTCTTTACCACGCCGAGAATTAACGGTAAGGATGCAAACTTGAACGGATACGCCTTTACCGATGCCATCGTCGTGACACCGCGCAAGATACGCGGTGATGCTTCCCTCCTCGTCGAGGGGGGCCGCGTCATGGGCTTCGGCTTAGGCTCGAACCGCGAGTTGCGCATAGGAAGCGAGTCCTATGTCTACCCCGCCCTTATAAACTGCCACGATCATCTGCGTGGCAACTACTTGCCCAGGGTCGGTCCCTCCGAGGGACGCTTCTACGCTAATTGGGCTAATTGGGACGCGGATCTCAAGGCCTCCCCGATCTTCGCCGAGCGTTCTGCCATCTCCGTCGAGCAGATGTACCGGCTCGGGGGCTATAAAAATCTCTTCTCGGGCGTGGCCACGGTGCACGACCACTTCCCTCACGAATTGAACGAGCCCTATCTGGGGGACCTGCCCATCCGCGCACTCCGGGACTACTGCCTCGCCCACGAATGCTCCTCATTCGATCTGAAGTGGGGAGAGGGAATTGAAATCGAGCACGCCCGTGCTGTCGAAAGGTCCTGGCCCTTTGTCACCCATCTCGAGGAGGGCTTCGACCCCGAGAGCATGGACGGCATCGGCGTCCTCGAGCGTGCCTCCTGCCTCGACGAGCGCGATCTCTTGGTGCACTGCATTGGCTTCTCTGACGAGGATATAAAGAAGGTGAAGAAAGCGGGCGCGAGCGTCGCCTGGTGCCCCGCCTCGAACTACTTCATGTTCAACCTCACCTGCAAGATCCGCAAGCTCCTCCGTTCGGGCGTCAACGTCGCCCTCGGCACGGACTCGACGCACACGGGATCGGGCAACCTCCTCGCAGAGATGAAATTCGCGCGCTCGGCCTATCGTACTCTCTACGGCGAAGACCTTCCCGCCAAGACCCTCTTCGACATGGCGACGATCAATGCAGCCAAGGCTCTGGGCCTCGCGGGCAAGGCGGGAATCATCGAGCCGGGGGCCTGGGCCGACACCGCCGTCTTCAGGGCGAGGGCCGACGATCCCTACGAGAGCCTCGCCCTCGCCGAGTGTGGGGACCTCGAGCTCCTCACTGTCGAGGGCATGCCCGTATACGGAGACGAGGGGAAGTATGGCGAGGCGCTCGAAATGATCGCCGGGAAGCGACCGGCGGACTATGGCAGCGTCGAGGTTGGAGGCAGGACCATGTTCGTCAAGGGAGATCCGGCGGGACTATACCGCGATATCAGGGCGGCGGTTGGCTTCAAGAAGAAGCTCGACTACCTTCCTTTCGATGTCTAGCGGCTCGTCTGAGGGCCAGCCTGAGGGCCAGCCTGAGGGCTGGCATTATGCGGCCGAGGAGCCTACACTAGAAGGACGTTGCTCGTGGGCGGCGAGAACCGACTACGACGGAAGGGGCGCGAACGTGCGCCCGACGGGAGCAAAAAGAGGATGCCAAAGGTAGGGAACTACCGCGCCAACTCGGTGATCTACTTCCAGGGGGACGTTGTCAGCGACAAAGTCTTCGTCCTCCAGCAAGGGAAGGTGTGCCTCGGCTACAACGACATCGAGACCGGGAAAGAAATACGCGAGATCATCCAGACCGGGGAGTTCTTCGGCGTGAAGAGCGCCCTGGGCAAGTATCCCCGCGAGGAGAACGCAGTCGTGCTCTCCGACGCGCAGGTCCTCGTATTCGCCGTGCCCGAATTCGAGGTCTTCGCGCAGAAGAATACCCGCATCATAATGAAGATGCTCAAGGTCTTCTCGAACCAGCTGAGGCGCGTGCATACGCAGGTCGACAACCTTCTCGAGTCGAACGAGAGCCAGAGCCCCGAGGTCGGCCTCTTCAAGGCCGGCGAGTACTATCTCAAGGTGCGTCAGTATTCGCAGGCCAAGTACGTCTTCAGCCGCTATCTCACCTACTACCCAGCAGGCAAGCTCGCGGAGCAGGCGAGCCGCTACCTCGAGGCCGCGGAGAACGGGGCAGTCAAGTTCGGGGACGGCAAGGGCCCTGCTCCCATCATGGTCGAGACAACGAGAATGACGGGCGGGAACGGCCGGGATGAGGATCAGGGCGCCCGCAGCCCGGCGGTGGCCAAGGCGCCTGCCGACGACCTTTCCGACGCGGCCAAGTCCTATTACGACGCGGTGAGCCTCTTCAGCTCCGAGAAGTATAAAGAGGCCCTCTCGCTCTTCAAAAAAATAGTCGAGGCCAATACCGATTCCGAATACACGACCAAGGCCCTCTACGATATGGGCCGCTGCCTCTTCATGCTCGGGCAGTACGAGCTCACGATTAAGCACTTCACGCAGATGATCCAAACCTACCCCAAGCACCCCGATATCGTCGACACCCTCTTCTACTTGGGCCAGTCCTACGAGAAGAAAGGCGACCTTGAGCGTGCCAAAGGCTTCTTCAAGAAAATCCTCTCCATGGAGTCGGACGAGGATGCCGCGATGCGCATCAAAGCGGCCAAGTCCCTGCGCAAACTCGAGGAGGGCGTCCATGGCTGACCTTGCCGCCTTTACCCGCTTCGCGCGAACCTACCACCCGGGAGAGATTATTTTCGCCGAGTACGAACCAGGGGACAGCTTCTACCTCATCCAGGCAGGCAAGGTGAAAATCACCAAAATCGTCGCCGACAACGAGAAGACCCTCGACATACTCCAAGCCCCGGAGATTTTCGGCGAGATGGCCATACTCGAAGGCGCCCCCCGCTCGGCAACTGCCCTGGCCATCGACACGGTCAAGGTCCTCGAGTTCAATAGGGCGAACTTCGAAGTGCTCATGATGGGCAATCCGCAGATCGCGTTGCGCCTGCTCAAGCTCTTCACCAAGCGCATCTGGGACCAGAAGCGCCGCTTCATGATTCTCACCCTCGACGACCCCCAGGCCAAAATAGCCGACGTCTTTCTCATGCTCGACGAGACCAATGCCGCGGTTCGCGGGGGCGAGCTCGATGGGGAAAAGCGCGAGTTCAAGGTCACGGTGGACGATGTAGCCCACTGGGCCGGCATGTCGCCGACCGAAGCGCAGACTCTCATCGGTCACTTCACCAATCAGCGCAGGCTCGAGCTCTTCCCGGATAAAATCGTCGTCAAGAATATCAGCGACTTCTCGCGCCTGGTTAACTCGCGCAGGAAGAAATAGCGAGGTTAGGAGTTCTCCTTGCCTCCCCAAAGCTTAATTTCGCTCAATGTCAACGGTCTGCCCATCGAATGTAAGGTCGATCCCTCGCTCTCCCTCCTGCGCTTCCTCCGAGAGGAGCTAGGCCTGGTTGGCGCGAAGAACGGCTGTGAAAAAGGCGCTTGCGGGGCCTGTACCGTCATCATCAATGGCGAGGCCAAGAGATCCTGCCTGGTCAAGGTGGCGAAGCTCTCGGGCTCGAGCATTGTCACGATCGAGGGCCTCTCCGGCCCGAACGGCGAGCTCCATCCGATACAGCGCGCCTTTGTCGAAGAAGGCGCGGTACAATGCGGCTTCTGCACGCCCGGCATGGTTCTCGCGACCAAGGCCCTCCTCGACAGGAAGCCCGACCCCGACGACGCCGAAATAGCAGAGGCTCTGCGCGACAACCTGTGCCGTTGCACAGGCTATCAGGCGATCAGGCGGGCGGTACATCGCGCGGCCGCCGCGCTCGCGGGCCGCGCCGCTGGCTGCGAGCGGGCGATGAGCGAGCGGGGCCCCGCCCGAGGAGCCGTCGGCATTGGCATGCCTCGCAGGGATGCGCCCGAGCGGGCGCGGGGCGAGGCGCTCTTCGCCGACGACCTGGCCGAGCGCTTCGCGCTCGAGCATCGGGATGACGGTCAGAGGCCCCTATACGGCGCGATGCTCTTTTCGACCCGCGCCCGCGCGAGGATACTGCGCGTGAATCCTTCCGCGGCCGAGGCGGCGCCAGGGGTCAAACGCGTGCTCACCGCGAAGGACGTGCCCGGCCGCAACGCTTTCGGACTCTTTGTACCCCAGCAGCCGGTCATCTGCGGCGATCAAGTGAAGTACCTGGGCGACGTCCTCGCGGTAGTGCTCGCGGAGACCCGCGAGCAGGCCGAACTCGCGCGCGAACTCATAGTTGTCGAATACGAGGACCTGCCGATCCTCGACTCGCCCGAGGGTAACATGGATAAGGACGCTCCCCTGCTCCACCCCGACAAGGGCAGCAACATCGTCACCGAGCACCACGTGCGCAAAGGCGACGTCGATGCGGCCTTCGCCCATGCCGACCTCGTCGTCGAGCACGACTACGAGACGCCCGCGGTGGAGCACGCGTACATGGAGCCCGAAGCTTGCCTCGCCGTACCCGAGGGCTCAGGCGGAGTGACAGTCTACACGGGCAACCAGGGCTCGATAGAGTATCAGGAGATGATCGCTGAGAGCCTCGCGATTCCTCTCGACAAGGTGCGCGTGGTCCTGGTCGCCTGCGGCGGGGCCTTCGGAGGCAAGGAGGAGCCGACGGTGCAGATTCCGGCGGCTCTCGGCGCCGTCCTCACCGGCAGGGCGGTGCGCATGGCCCTCTCCCGCGAGGAATCCATCCGCATGAGCACGAAGCGGCATCCGATGCGGATACACATGGCCCACGCGGTCTCTAGCGACGGCGTCCTCCTCGGCTTCAAGTCGCGCGTCGTGGCCGACGCGGGCGCCTACATTTCGCAGACGCCCCCGGTCATATTCCGATCGGCGGTCACCGCGACCGGCCCCTACATTGTCGAGTCGATATGCGCTGACGCCTATGGCGTCTATACGGACCGCAACCCGAGCGGCGCCTTCCGCGGATTTGGCTCGACGCAACCTGCCTTCGCCTGCGAGATCCAGATGGACGAGATCGCGAGGGCGCTCAAGCTTGATCCCGTAGAGCTCCGCCTCAAGTCGGCCTATGGCCCCGGCAAGAGGACGGGCACCGGGCAGCTCCTGAGCTCGGGCGCCGACTACAAGGCGACGCTCGAGGCCGCGGCCGAGGCCCTCGCTCACATGCGCGAAGACTTTCGCGAAGCGTCGGCGCCGGGACGGCACCTCGGCTTCGGTATAGCTAGCTCGTACAAGAACGTCGGCATAGGCACGGGCCTGCCGGACGGAGCCCAGGCCATCGTCGGCATCACCGAGGCGGGCCGGATACTCGTGCGCACCGGCGCGGCGGACATGGGACAAGGCTCGGACACGATCGCCGCACAGATCGCCGCCGAGGCCCTCGGCCTGCCGTACGGGCTTTTCGACGTCCTCGCCTGCGACACGCGCGTCTGCCCCGACGGCGGCATGACTACCGCCTCGCGCCAAACCTTCGTGACGGGCAACGCGGTGCGCGAGGCCTCGCTAGCCCTGCGCGCGCTCGTCGACCCCTTTCTCGCGGCGGCGGGGGCCGAATCCGACAACCTTGACGCCGTTGGGTGCGAAGGCCTGCGGAAAATTCGTGCGCAGATGATCGCGGGGGGAAGTCAGAGCGAGGCCAGAGCGCGTTACCTTCCCCCGCGCACGATGGCCCACCGCGTCGAGACAAGCTCGGATGGCGGCCTCGAGGACGGCATACACTACGCCTACTGCTTTGCGAGCGCCTCGGTGGCGGTCGAGGTCGACGAGGGATCGGGAGCGGTCCGGGTCCTCAGACTCTGCCTCGCCCAAGACGCGGGCAAGGCGATCAACCCCCTCGCGGTTCGGGGTCAGATCGAGGGGGCGGCGGCCATGGGCCTCGGCTTCGCGCTATCGGAGCGCTTCGAGGTGAACGGGGAGAGGGTAGTCACCGACAGCCTCCGCAAGCTGGGCGTGCCTCACTTCGCGGATATACCGCAGATCGAGGCGATCATCGTCGAGACGCCCGAGCCCCAAGGCCCGTATGGCGCGAAGGGCATGGGCGAGGTCGGGGTCAACCCAGTCGCGCCATCGATCTCCAACGCCATTTTCGACGCAGTGGGCGTTCGGATGAGGTCCCTGCCGATAACGAAGGAGAAGATCCTCGCCGCAGTAGGGCGAAAAGCCTAGCTTTAGGCCCGTTTCTTGCCGAGTTGCTTCAAGCCCAGGTCGTAGACCTTCTTGGGTACGACGAGATAGAGCAGGGATTCGCGGTTGAAATAGAAATCCTTGCCTGCGTCGTCGACGACGGAGAAGAAAAGGCCGGCATCCTCGGCAAAGTCCTTTTCCAGGGCCTCGCGCACGCGATCGTAGAACTCCACCGCGGCGGAAGGCGATTCGACCGCGAGGTACTCTGGGTCTCCACGGCCTAGGAGTCGGTACTTGACGACGCAGTCCTCGTCCTTGATGTTCTCGAGCGCGGGGAATTCCTCGAGGCTCGATTCGAAGACGAAATGGAGAGTCTCGATGCTTCTGCATACGATTATGGCGACCGAGCCGTCGCTCATGGTGAAGGATATCGCCTCGTCTGCCCGGGAGACCTCAAGGAAGCGTTCCTTAAGATGGGAGAATTCCTTCTCGTCCACCTCGAAGAAGAGCTCGTTCTCGATCCCAGCGAATTTCGCCGTAAGGCAGTATTTGGTTATCATCGCGCCCTCCTCGGATGCCCTGATTCTCCTCTTTCAGCTGGGAGCTGTCAACGTGTCTACCGGGATCACCCAAACTCATCATCCGAAATAGAGCCTGAGAACTATCGCCTGATCGTAGTTGCCGAAGCCCTTGCCGAAGATATTGAGGCCGCCGACATGCTCGGCCTCGCCTTTCACCCCGATCTGAACCTTGATCGAGTGATGCTCAGGGAGGGCGAGGTCTGCGAGGCTTAGGTCGGATATTCGCACGCCATCCACGAAGCTGCCATCCTCGGTGACGCTCCAGTTCTTGAGTAGGCCGTACTGCGACCCCTCGAGCTTCCACCATTCGGGGGTAAACTTGCCTCGCTTGTCCCCGAAGTCCCCCGGGCTCGTCCAGTCGCCGACCTCAACCGAATTGACCCAAAGCGTAATATCCGAACGCCAGTTCTTGTCGGTGCCCGGGGTTTCGGAAGAGAGCTCGGCGCTGATTTCGAGCTTGCGTATAGGCTTATCTTTATAGAGGCTGTTGTTCGGGAACTTGTACTCCACCCAGCCGCGCTCGAACCAGAGGAGCCCAGCCTTCATGCGGTCTGGATTGAGGAACGAGTCGGGCACGTCGAGATAGCCGATTATCCCTTCAGACGAGCAGAGGCCACAGGGAGACGAGACTTCGTAGCTCGTAAAGAGGCCGATGGGCATTTCGACCTCGATGAGGTCGTCGCGTACCTGCTTCTCTTCCTCGGCGAAACGAATGACAATCTCCTCGAAGACGGCGCGGCAGATCTTCTGGTTGCCCTTTTTCGCTTTGACTATCTCGGACTGAACTAGCCCGGCCTTTTCGAGAATGGCCACGTTGGTCGCCACCGTGGACTGAGGAAGAGATAGGGACTCGGCGATCTCGTTAATATTCGCCTCCCGAACATGAAGGAGAGTCATGATTGAAAGGCGCAGTTCCGAAGAGAGGCCGAGAATTATCTTCTGATCTTCGTGGGGATCTACCACCAGGATTTTTGGGGTGCTCATCAAAGAAATAGTGTATCATTTTCCCCGATACATTACAAGTAAAAGAAATAGAAATAACTACTAGACGGGAAAGATATACGATTATTCTTTGTTAGTAAAATGTTTAAGTAAAATTCTGTAGCCAGACTTTAAATATCAATATTGGTGATAACAATCAAAATAATAGTTGACATGTGAAAAAAGCAGGCATACTATCATAAAACAAGGGACGAAACACAGTATTTTTGTATAAACACAG
>Ga0326728_10010952_pt1 | contig 20954 bp, 25 predicted proteins | sample MB3enrmetagenome_FD_207602 | JGI IMG/M metagenome (GOLD analysis project Ga0326728, IMG submission 207602) | Lab enriched peat soil microbial communities from McLean, Ithaca, NY, United States - MB31MN | ecosystem: Environmental > Terrestrial > Soil > Wetlands > Peat | place: USA: New York... | reverse complement strand
CTAAATGCCTTACCGGAAGTTGCGCAGGCAGTAGCGGGAGGTCGCCTCGCTCCAAATGTGGATGGTGAGGTTGGAAGGGTGAAATTCTCACCCTTCGCTTTTCGCACTTCAAACTTCGTTACCGTCTCCTGCTTGCTGCCGCTTTTTTCCTCCTTCTTTTTCTTCGCGTCTTCGCGTCTTCGCGTGAAAAATATTGGAGGTACTCGTTGGCCGGATGAACCGTAATTAACTGCAATCTTCATGTATTTTGGCAAATATCGTCAACAGAATCTAATAATTACTCAAACAGTGTTCCGGGTCATAGTCGGTTTGCGACAGCAATTCACGGACGGAGCATGATCGGGTACACACTTTTTTATATTGACTCAAAAACGATGCAAAATCCGAATCTATCAAGTTGATTTTTTATCGTCCATTTGAATTATAAGTCTTCTAACCATTTGGCTATTGCCGTTTTTTTGTCCACTGAAAAATCTTTATATACCTGTTCGTGCAACCAAAAGAGCGACTTCTTTCTTAACTGGTTTCGCATTAACTCCTCTGCTTCCTGGATTACCACCTTGATCAGACAAGGACATTTATCTGTAAATATACTGGGATCGTCGACGAAAATGTTTTTCTTGCGAATTTCGGCACATTGAAAAAAACAAGAAGGCCCTTCAATGGCCTCAATAACATCCCAAAAGGAAATGTTTTCTGCTCTTCTCGCGAGTTCGTATCCCCCTTTAACTCCCGCAATTGATCGGACAATGCCGGCTTTTCGCAGCTTTGCGAATATCTTCGAGAGATAACTTTCTGTAATTCCGTTTAATCTTGCCAATTCTCTAATTCCGATAGTTTTATGCTCTGGCAGGTCGACCATGTAGAAAAGCGAATGAAACGCGTATTCGACCCCTATGCTGAATTGCATCTTTTATCTCCTTTCATGATTCTGGTAGCCCACACAGCAATTCCCACTGGATTTACTCAATTCACAAGGTTGATTTCGGACGAAATCAGCATCACTTCAGACAGAAATATTGTAATTCCAAGTACTTATTATGATCTCAGCGGGAATTGCCGTAGCCCGCAATGACCTATTTTCAAAAAAGTGGGTTGACTTTTCAGCCGGCACCGTATAAAAGATAACATGGATACATAATATCCACAAATAAATTCTGAAAAGGAGTAAAAATTATGTTCACAGACAAATTTTTGGAAGTAATCGGCAAAGAAGGGGTAGTTTCCATAGTATCGTGCGCTGATAACGAGGCCCATGTAGTAAACACCTGGAACTCCTACCTTGTAAACCCAAACGATGGAAGGCTCTTGATTCCTGCCTGGAAAATGAGAAAAACTGAAAAGAAAATAATTAAAAATAACAAGGTATTACTCACTGTTGGCAGCAAGGAAGTAACTGGACGAATGGGACCCGGTTGTGGTTTCCTTATTGAAGGAACGGCAAGATACATATCTTCAGGATCGGAATTTGATATGATGAAATCCAAGTTCTCCTTTCTAACACGTGTTCTTGAGGTTACTGTCACTTCGATCACGCAAACACTTTAACAATTGAGGTTTTTGCAAAAATTGCCACCCAGAGGGGTGGCACATGATTAGCACGGTAATTCAGCAAGTGAAGAAATTGGGCCATCGAAGCTCCCCTAAGCCCTCTTGTTGCATTGCAGTAACCGCGAGACGGTGGACGGATGAACGTTGAATAGTCTAGCAGCATCCGCTCCCGTCTTCCGGCCTGAATTGACCAACTGAACAATCTCCTCCTGCTGGTATGCCTTCAGTTTCGAACGGCGACCTCCGACGCGACCTTGTTTGCGCCCGGCATCAAGGCCGTTGCGCATGCGGCAGCATCGCGCGCTGATCGCCGCCATGCGTCAGTGGCAAGTAATCTCGGAAGCGGTCGTGTTCGACAACGGCTCAGCCTTCAAAGGCAATCTTCTTTCCATATTCTGCGCGCGGGCAGGCATCCGGCTGATCCACACATCTGTAAATCACCCTCAAATCAACGGGAAGCTTGAACGGGCGTTCCGCGACGACATGCGCGACTTTTACAAGCAGCATAGGCCGTGGTTTTTCGAACCTCTCCGGCGCGGTCTGCCTGCCTATGTCCATTACAGAAACTACGTTCGCGGACACCGCGCCCTGGGCGGCAAGCCTTCCATTGTCAGGTTCAACGAAGAACATTCCCGTGCCGTGCTTCCCGATGTGCTCGATCATTTGGAAAGCTATGCTTGCTACGAGCTGGAACGCCGCACCCTGTCGACCTCCGGGGGCTTTCGGATGTTAAATCGTGAAGTCCATGTGGACGCGGCGCTTGCCAATAAGGAAGTTGTTTTCTTTGAAAGCCTTGACGGGCTGGAAGCCATGGTTGACGGCCAGTCCATTGCCGTCTTGCGGGATTGGCGCACCTACAAGCAAATGATGGTTCCCTATCGCCACAAAGAGATTCCGCAAGTCCTGTATTTTGAACCCTGTGCCACGCCAGAGAGTACTCGAATTGCTGTCGCAAGCTGGCTATGACCCGGCACACACTTTACGCTCAATTGTCCAGTTTTTTCCGCTCAACGCAGATGAGATATATTTTACATTTCGAACTCAATGTAATACTTTTGCAACTCGACAGTACGGGCGAAGCATTGACCAGCAAAGGAACAATAATTTCAGGGAGGGAACATGAAAAAGAGTGTTGTATTATTGATGTCACTGTTTCTCGTTTGCACGGCTGCTAGTTTAAGCAGTGCTCAATCCACTGCTACCAAAAAGAGCAACACTAGCAACACGAGTGATCGTCTTCCTCTTGAACGCGGCTGGTACCTGCCTGAAGGATCTAACTTGTCATGCGATGATCTGATGAATGGACCATCTGCTGAACGCGAGGGTGTTATGTTATCCTACGATGGAAAAAGCCTCAACTCTTCCGCGCATGAATACTGTAAGATCACGCACGTCGCTAATAACGGTAATGTCTATATGATAACGACGAAATGCGAGGCTGATGAAAAAATGGGTAACGGTGAATCGGTCGATAATACAAAGATGATAATTAAGAGTAGGAAACTATTTACAATCGATGATAATGGAAAAGTACAAACATACAGTTGGAAGTGTGCCTTACCAAAAGACAGAGGAATGTGAATTCTGGCGGGAAAATATCTTTGATCGAAGCGGCATAGCTAAGGATACTTGTTGAGTGGTAGAGGTAACAACGACTTCTGCCCTTTTTAATTCGCGAATGTCGGTCACCCCGAAATATCGGGGTGGTTTTCCTAAACCGGACAAAATACAACACTGTCCAATTATTGAATCCCATTTAGCAAAAACTCGCCGCTAATGGTCTGTAAAGGGTTCGGCGCGAGACGTTGAGGCTTCGCCCTTGCGGATCAGGGGGCGGAACCAAGGCTAATTCAGGCCCATTTAGATCACCGCGACATCCGGCACACCGTCATTTACACGGCGGCCAATCCGGCAAGGTTTGAAAGGCTTTGGCGGTAACTTGTGCGTTAAGCCGTGGCCGCTATTTAATTTCATGGCAAGACTTCTCATAAACTGAATTGCCGTTTTTGGGCTTAGTAAAATCACTGAGCGTAACTTTACCTTGGTGTTCTGTATATTCATATTTGTCATTACCGTAGCATATGCCACTACCAGCCATTTGATTTTCAAGTATTTCTACTGTCTTACTGTTTGAAAAAACAAGGCGAGCCTCGTCCTTTTCAGTAAATGTGATAGTAAATATTCTTCCGTCATCACATTTATACCTATACAGGCCTTTTGCCATAACAGTAGAAACTGAGGTGACAGCTAAAAGCAGAACAATACACAAAACTTTCTTAACCATACTCAATCCTTTTTATAGTTTAGTCGGTTCAAACAAATTGTCACAGAATGCGCATTATGACAGGCGTTTTCGAAATATCCGAAAAGAAAAAATCACCTTAGTAAGTATTTTGCCGGTCGTGACTTCAAAACGCAAGTAAAACATCCCACCCTCACCAGCTCGCGACTTTGAAAAATTCGGCTTCGGCTGCGCTTCTCCCTGTGCTGCTTTCAGTGTCAAAAATCCTGATTATGACACCAGCCGGAGCGCGGAAAAGCTTTGACGCTCAGGTCCCAGGGCATACCGGCGCTCCGTCTCCTCCGTATACCGGTTGCACACCGCTATAGTGATAGTCGGGTTTAAATTTTTGAAATGGCGTGAGATTTTTCGAGGCCGGAAGTTCAAATCCTCTGCCGCCGATTTAGCCGTGTCCTTTTCTTGTCCCGCTCGCCTGCAAACACTTACAGGGTCAATATGTCGAAGGGTTCGATCCGCATGCGCTTCCGCACCAGGAAAACCGGAAAGCAGCACTATTGCCAGCGAGCAAAAAAAGCCAGTAAAAACAGCGGGCAAAACTGGACAGTTTGTTGTAAAGTGTCCAGTTATTGAAATTAGGATATATTTTTAATTTTTCCATTTCATTCATCCGGGGAGCCAGCAGGCCCCAGGTGCACGGACTCGTTGTAATCCTGCCTCGAAGACATCATTTTGGGAAACCCTGCCGCCGCCATCGGTTGATGTGTGATCCTGGGTAGATCAGATAGCTCCGGGGGAGTGCAATCCCAAATTCTTTCGCCGCATGTTTCATGGCTGCGGATTGAGTCATGCTGCCGCAATACTTAAAAACGGCGTTCTTGAATTCGGGAGAACTTGTGGTAAAGCGCCCGGAACTCACAGTAGCGTTAAAATCTTCTTTGAAGTCGGCAGGCTCCGGAGGTCGCGGGGAGGTGGGGTTCACTGGACGTTTACCCTTCAACAAGTGCTTGCCCATAGCCCAAAGAGCCTCGTCGATGTGCTTTATGCGTGCATATTCGGCGGTCGCAATTTTAACGCCAATATCTGAGAGCAATTCAGACCAAAACTGAGTGTATTGAGCATAGTCATCAACCGTTAAGCCGGTGTTGAGACCTCCGCCCATTAGAAAACGTCTCGCTCGCTCGACGTGCTGGTCGAAAATGGGGAAAATCCGAGGGTTCAAGATGTGTAACAGAAATACGGGAATGACCAACGAATTATACAGACCGAGTCTACTTATTTGCTCTAGTAGGTCAGGCGAGAAGTCACGCCGCTTCTTGACTTCCTGTGCCCAGCCAAAGAAATGATTTGAAAGGAGAACTGGGTCATGAACCTTTGGATTGTAGGTATTGGGTTTTGTCCTGCCAATAGCATAGCGAAGACCATTGATGGTAGTGTTTCCGTTTGGGTCCAATCGAACTTTTCCATCTTTCCATTGTAGCATGCGGATCACCGACTGGCCCATTTCCCCTGATTCTGGTGCTGTAGATATAGATGCGAGCATCTGAAGATAGAAATCTCGTGGGTATTTCGAATCGTCAAATCTAACAGCCCAAGAATCCACGATTTTCAGCAACAGAGACATCCTATTGATACCTCGCTTCAACTCTGTCCCACCGACTCCCGAAACCTTTTCCTGAAAAATCCGTTCACGCCCGAACATTATAAGGTATCTGCCCACGAAATGGGTAAAATCGTACGCTTGGCCCTCCTCAATCATCCCCAGCTTCAGAAAATCACTAGGTTTTTCTTTATTGAATCAGCGCGTTACATCATTTTTTCATGACAAACCCTACAGAATAAGGGCCATCGTCCGCAAGCTGCGGCAAAGAAAACTGGACAAATGAGCGTATATTGTCCAAATTCCAAAACGCCCTTGTGCATTGGCGCGGGTTTGCGCCCTGCGAAAAGACCTGAAAACTAGACAAAATGATAAAAGCAAGAAAAAGGGCTTGCGAAGTGGTGACAAATATGTCAACATTGAGCACATGAGAAATACTAGACCAATCTCATGGATCAAAGTAGCACGGAGGGATTTCGAAGAGTTTCCCGAAGGCGTGCAAGGCGATATGCTCAGTGCGCTTACGATAGCTGCGGAAGGCAGCAAATCGGACAAGGCCAAGCCGTTCAAGGGCGTTGACGGCCGGGGTGTTCGAAATCGCGCTGCGGCATCGAGGGGATGCTTTCCGCGTCACCTATGCGGTTAAAATCGCCGCTGATATTTGGGTTATCCACGCCTTTCAGAGGAAATCCAAGACCGGAATTAAGACGCCTCAGATGGACGTTGCCCTTATTCGTGAACGCCTGAAACGACTGAAGGAGGCTTTACAATGAAAGACGGTTTTGAACTCATTCGCGGCAGCGGCAACGTGTTTCGTGACTTTGGCCGCAGAAACGCCAGCGTTGAACAGGCTCGCGCCGTTCTTGCAGCCAAAATCATACGCACGCTTGACGAACGGGAGTTATCGACACGCGAAGCCGAAAAACTAACAGGCGTATCGCATTCCGAGTTTTCGCGCATTCGCAATGCTAAGCTTGAGCGCTTTACGCTTGATCGAATGATTACGATCCTTGGAAAGCTCGATGAGGATGTTGAAGTGACTATTACTTTTCAACCCCGTAATCATTCTTTGCAAGACGGATTGCAGGCCTGAAAGGTAGACGGACGTGAATGACCGAAAACACCTTGTTGCCGCTCCCATTCAGCAAGGGACCGCCAAGGCCCTGTAAAGCGTTCGCCGCGAGACATTGAGCGATTGCGCCACGTTGTCGGGGCCTTCCCCCTGCTCTACCTCATATTACTGTCCCATTCCGATTTCGCAAGAAATTTTTTCAAGAGTGGATTCAGGTGCACGGCTTTCACATGGGTTCAGGTATGGGTTCAACGGAGATCATCCATCTTGGGGCGTTCTGCAGGGGGGCGAGCGGAATCCGGCCCAATGCCTGCAAATGTATGAGCCGGATCATTGCCGGAAGGTCTTTAAAAACCGAATAGTGGTAAATCCGTCTGTAATAACTTGGAGATCCCCAGTGAATCGATTGCCTGTGAAGCAAACAAAAGGCATATCCAGCCCCCGGAGGGAAAAATAATTACTTCTCATGGGCACCACCAAAGAAAGCGCGAGGGACATTTGAGCACGGTCACTGAACCTCTTTTCGTTGTTCGTTTTCTTTGCTTACTTCCTTCGTCTTCTCGCTTTGTTCGCCCATGTTCTTGCCGTTGCCCCTCTTCCTGTTTCTTGTGGTCCTGCACTTTGCTCGCCTGCTTTCTATCGGAGAATCATTGGCACAATATGTCATAAGCCCTGTTGATTTGCTTTTGAGTACCTTCATGAGCTCTTCCTCCCCATAGGAATTGATTTGGGGCTTTTGCCATTCCATACCTAATCTCCTTTTAGATGAGACTTCCACTTTCCCCTTTTATAGGCATTAAAATGCCAGTTGCTTCTCAGCTTTTCCCCGAAGGCGTGTGTTTTCTTCACACTTGTGTGGATGCCACACTTTGGCTAAGTTTCTGTAGGCTTGCCTGATTTCATAAAGCGATGCGCCTAGGGAAATGCCGAGTATTCGTAGCATTCTTCTATGTTTATGCGCGAGTCCTTCAGTTTCGCTTTTCCACCAGGGAATCCGGATTGCATTTCTTTAACTTCTTTAAGCCTGGAATAAATGCGCTCCTGGTTTCGTTTAACCATAAGATGCACATTTTGTATTTCATTTCTTTGCCGAATCGGTTTCTCTGTGCTTGGGGAGCCGTAGAACTTTTGTCCCCGCAAGAATCCGATTTTTATAATGGATCTGGAGATTGGCCAACAGGATTCATTTCTCGCCGGACGCCGGTTCTTCAGGAAACCATTGAGCTGCAAATCAGACGATCCATCTGATGACAAGCCATAAACTCCTCCTCCAAAATATTGCGGTGAAATAAAGCTGGGTTATGAGGGAGGGTAGTAATCCTTAGCCCGCTCCTGCGAGATCGATCAGCTCTTCTATTCTCGTTTTCAAGCTGTCAATTCTTTTTTCCTGGAGCAGGCAATTCAATCCGCCATGCTGGTTATCGTAGAAATGATAGTGGCCGGTTATCAAATTCCTTCGGATAGTGCCAACAGCTGATGAACCGTTTTTGACCACGATTTTCGAAAATGGCGATTCCGAATCGCGTTCATAAATCATTTTCACGTCCTTTCTGTAACTATAGGGCAAGCCGGTCTATCCACGTCGAGGAAGACAGGGATCGTTCTTTTGTGGTCGAAGATACGCTGACTTTCGAAACTCACAAGGGTGATTTGCGTGGGTATGAATAAGGTATAAGCCATACCTAATATTAGAAAAAAGATGAGTTCTATAATGTATATGTTGCAATCAATATTATCCTGAATGATTTTTCAAAGTGAAAGTCGATGGTAGGGCATCCTGACGTTTCTTGAGTGCTTTTCGGAGTGCCGATAGCCCGAATCCGCCGGGTGATGGATACGCCTGGGATACCGAAGGCAATTCCTGCGCTTTCCTTTATAGTGCAGGGAAGATGACTGATCTGAATACCCTTATCGACTCCTCATTAGGATGGGTCCTAAATCGTGGTAATGGAATCAATGATTTGGGGCAGATCATTGGGAGTGGGGTTATCAATGGGCAAACCCACGCCTTCCTGATGACGCCGGTTTAATTAACTCGTCACCTTTTTCATCTACGGATTGGGTCTGCCAGGGTTGGTGGCACATAGGAAGACGTTCAAAAAAGTGAGCTGGGGCTGGACAAAAAAAGGCAGAGCCACTTAAACTGAACCCTGCCTCAATAAATGCGGTGCTTAATCCGGCTATGCTTTAAATCCAGCACCTGGTCTATGGTGTCGCAGGTTCAACTCCCTCCGTCTCTTTCCTGTGGTCCGCAAGTGGTCCGGTAGCCCAAAAGTGTCGTATAACCTGCTTGAACAACAACATAATATTTCAGTCTCGGAGGTTCAAATCCTCTCCCGCCGATTTAACCGTGCCCCTTTCTTGTCCTCCTCGCCTGCAGACACTTACAGGGTCAATATGTCGAAGGGTTCGATTCGCATGCGCTTCCGCACCAGGAAAGCCGCAAAGCCGCACTATTATCAGCGAGCAAAAAAGCGCCGTCAGTGGCTTAAATTGGGCCATTGGCGGCTTTGGGTGGTCAAGGGGTACGGGGGGCCCCACCCTTTTCCGGGGGGGGTGTGGCCGACTGCCTCGCAGCAGCGAGCACGCGACGAAAGACAGGCGCTCCGAACAAGGGAAGTTCGCATAGCTTGTCTATTTTCTCGGCAACCTCCCCGTAGGGATCGGCCCGAATGATGTCAATCAAGGGTACCCAATCGGGCGCCTGGCCTCTGGCAAGAATGTCCTCGATTGCCGCGACCGTAAATTCTTCATGGATCAAGTGGCGGTGTTTCATGTGTCAAACCCCGGTAACTTGGCGGGCGGCAGTGTTTGCCCCGCCGCGCGGGCATCGCGCCATGCGTCGACATTCGTTTTCGCCTGTTGAGCCGCCGGTGAGGGATCAACATGAAACGCTTTCTCACAGGCATTCAGCAGCCAGTCGGACAACTTGCCGCATAGATCGGCGACGTGTTCCCAACGATCAAACGGAGGATGGACGCCTTTATATTCAGCAAGGGCAACTTCATCGAGGTCATAGGGCGGCGGCGCGGCTAATTGCATCATCAGTTGCGTGCGGACAGCCCATCCGCCGCCGCTCTTTTGCGGGTAGAGTTCATCCATGCACCACAGCGCTTCACCGGCGGCATCGATCCCCATGTGCGCCGCAAGAGCGGCCAAATCAAGATAATCTCGCGTGGCGTTGCGTTCAAGGCAGAGAAACGCCTTGATGCGCAGCACTTCCGGTAACGTAGGCAAAACCACGTCATGGTTGCCAACACGCATGACCGTGGTTTCCAAAGGCCGTGCGCGGCGCAATTGGCGCACGCCGGTCTCGACCCCATCCAATGATCCAAGAATCAAAACCGGTCGTTTGACACGAGCCGTCTCCCATCCGGCGACAGACTCAAGTTCTGTCAAAACGGCGTCGAAGCGCTCACGAAGATCGGGGAGAACATGATCATGATCGAACGAGAAACGATGTCCCGCGTGAAGCGCCGAAGCTGTCCCGCCGACAACCACAGCTTCCGGCAACACGCTTTGCAATCGGCAAAGCGACGCCAGCACAGCTTCCCATGCTTCGCCTTCCGCGACAGACTGTTTGTCATCTTTGCTCATACCCGTTTTATATCACAAAAGGCTTACAATGGACAATTTCCCAATCATCGAGCGGCAGAAGCCCTGTAAAGCGTCCGCCGCGAGACGTTAAGCGATTGAGCCACATTGTCAGGGCATTCCCCCTGCTCTATCAGTTTGCGGGCGTGGGAGACCGGTTGCGCGGATAGCAGCCGCTTTCGGCCCATCCGCACCCCACGAGCCACAGCCGCCGCGCGTCCCGCCTTTGTCCGTTCTTGAATCAACGACCGTTCCAGCTCCGCGAGAATGCCCACCATTTGCCACATGGCGCGGCCCGTGGGCGTTTCCGTGTCGATTGCTTCTGTCAGCGACCGGAAGGCCCCCCCTGCGCTTTCAGATCGTCCAGCAGAGTTATAAGGTCACGCAACGCTTTGACGGGCAGGTCGCAGGGCATGCCGGCGCTCCGTCTCCTCCGTATACCGGTTGCACACCGCTATGGTGATAGTGGGATTTAATTATTGGAGATGGCATGAGATTTCACGGGGTCGGAGGTTCAAATCCTCTCCCGCCGATTTAGCCGTGTCCCTTTCTTGTCGCGTTCGCCTGCAAACACTTACAGGGTCCATATGTCCAAGGGTTAGATTCGCATGCGCTTCCGCACCAGGAAAACCGGAAAGCCGCACTATTGCCAGCGAGCAAACAAAGCCAGGAAAAAGAGCGGGCAAAACTGGACAATTTGTTATAAATTGTCGAGCTAGTCAAAATGATTAGTGCCGCGCTGGAATTGGCTTCGGCCTTCTGGCCGCCATTTCAGAAGCTTGTGGCGAGCAATCTTGAACAAAACGTACGCCAAGATAAGTGATGTCGAAATACCCTATTTCAACCCCCTGCCTTGGCCCCTTTATTCTTTGAATGTTTACAAGTCGTTCTCGTTCAAGGATTTCGAGCGACCTAAAGCCTGAAGACCCAGGACTGCCAAATTCGCTATAAAAATTGTATGTTCCAAGATGTTTATAGTTTTCACCGCTAAAAAGACTGACCCCGGCATACATGATGCCTCCATACACTAACGGATAAGCTTTAACAAAATTGTCATAACATTGTTTCGCCTGCTGTTGTCGTCTTTGGCTCATTTGTTCCTGGTTGTTCAAATTCCTAGCCAACAAAAGTATGTTATGTTCTAGCTTTAATCGGTTGGCTTCAAAGTGGCCTCCAGGATAGAATATCTCTGGAAACGACTTATGTGAAAAACAAACTTCTTCTAGAAACTTAAGTTCTCTGTAACTCATCCGGCTTAAAATATCGATAAATGTTAAATGCGTAGCTTGATATTCTTTCGATGCGGAAAGCAACAAGGCTGCCCACCGATCTTGCATTTCGTTATCTGCGTCTTCCAGCGATGCCTTTTCAAAAAAAGGCACCAACAGCTTTGTCGGCACTGGGTGCAACTGAATGTGTTCAATTTCCGCTCGCGCTAGCGCTTTTTTTGCTATCTCAAATGCAATGTCTTCTCGCTGCAAACGGATTTGATCTGCCTTAAGGCCCCGCCTCTCCGTAAATGGCCTTATGATGTCCGTAAGGGCATCTATAAGACGCCCTGTTGTTTCCGGAGGAATTTCAGCCTTAACCTCAAGGCTCGCCTTAACTCCAAGATCGACGGAAATGGGTGTTTTCTTTATGTTTTCTATGTCGTCGCCCATTTTTATACCTTTTCGCTGATCGTTGTTGAATGCGGTCTGACATTAATAACTTTTGATCCAAAATATTACCCGAATTCTAAAAAGTAAAAAGTTTCTGACCCATAGTCGATATGTTGCGAGGAAAAACTGGATAAAATGAGCCATATTCCAAAAACAGCCTTTTGGACTGGCGCGGCTTTGCGCCTGTTCAAAACCCACGAAAGCGGACAAAATGCCAAACGATTGGCGTCACTGATTCAGGCAAGCGATCAAGCGAGTTCAATTCCCGCCTTAGATTCGAGGCTTGGGAGGTGGCTCTCTGCTCGCATCGCCTGCTCGTAGGGCTTTTATTAAAAGTACTATTTGGCTTTCAAAAATACATTCGTCAGTTTCCCATCCGGTAAAATCGGCCGCCAAGCGGGACTGTACTGCAGTTTTTTTCCCATCCTCCCATTGGTCGGTAAACATATACCCGTCAAGATTGAGCGGGATGAGGACGCGAACCTTCGTTCCTCTTTCCTTCATCAGGCTTTGCTCTTTATGAAATGCCTTTTCAATCTCGCTATCAACCCACCAGCTCGTAAGAGAGTTCTTGGAACAACAGAGCAGAACCTTGTCCCAAAGGCGAATGCCGCGATCCACCTGTTCGTAAATATCGTGGCCTGGAAGCAACTGGTGGACATCCAGCCAGCACCGTATTCCCTCACTCTGAAGTCTATCGTGGAGTTTTATCGCAAACGCTTTATCAGCATGGCTGTAGCTTATGAAGCAGGAGTAGAACTGGATAGGATGATCGGCGGTGCGGGCCGGAAAGATCTCGTAAAGCAGATCATTTATTTGCGCCACGGTTAAATCTGATTGATAAAGTTTAGCCAACTCGATTTCCCAGTCACTTAAACCGCACCCGCGAAGAAAGTTCTCTGGGATTTTCCCCTCCGATAAACGTAATGTGTCCACTCCAATCGTAGATGGCCCCACATGTTGCACTTTGTCAAGTCCCAAGGTTCCTCTAAAATCCATATGCGCAAACGTGGTCCATCCAACTTCAGAAGACTCTAAATCGGCTCCGCCGAAATTGGTTCTGTTGAGACTGGCTCCGATCAGATTAGCGCCGCCGAGGTTGGCGCCGCTAAGATTGGCTTCTATAAGATTGGCTATCCCGAGCGTGGCACCGCTGAGATCGGCCTCGCTGAAATCGGCTTCCCTGAGATAGGCTAGGTTGAGATTGGCTTGGCTGAGATCGGCTCGGCTGAGATGGGCTAGGGTGAGATAAGCTCTGTTGAGATCGGTTCCGGTAAGATTGGCTCGGCTGAGATAGGCTCCGGTGAGATTGGCTTCGCTGAAATCGGCTCGGCTGAGATTGGCTCCGGTGAGATTGGCTCCGGTGAGATTGGCTCCGGTGAGATTGGCGCCGGTGAGATTGGCTTTGCTGAGATCAGCTTTGGTGAGATCAGCTTTGGTGAGATCGGCCCGTTCACCCCCTTCGCCTTCAAGCCAAAGCCGATGTTTCTTTAGAATTTCTTTAAGTTCTTCTGGAGTCATGGGTCACAATCCAGTCAATATTTAAGAATATCGTCGAAAGGGTGGATGGTTATCGTACATGAACGAGAGGGTTCTGAACACTTATTAAAAACGTTCGGCGGCTACCATGGAGCTGGCTGGGCACTTTTCAGTGTGGAGGTTTGGGCAATGCAGGGGATCACCCCATTACTGGACACAATCCCTGACAGCAGCTTCCGCTCTACACTATTGGTGCAATTTCGGTGCAGGTTCAAAATGGCCCTTACCCCATCCACGTTTGCGGCCGAAACCGGAAGTTCAAATCCTCTGCCGCCGATTTAGCCTCGTCCCTTTCTTGTCCCGCTCGCCTGCAAACACTTACAAGGTCTATATGTCGAAGGGTTCGATTCGCATGCGCTTCCGCACCAGGAAACCCGCAAAGCCGCACCGGCGCCGGGCGGCAAGTAGCCAACCTCAGCTTTGGGTTTATCGCTTTGGGGAACTCAAGAGGGGCAGAATAAAAGAAGGGCAAAACCAAAAAGGGCCTGCCCCTCCGTCGTTCCCCCGCCTCGGCGCTCGGGTCGCTCCCCAGCGTTGCCCTATCCTCCGGACGGGCAAAAATAACTCTAACACGGAAAGATTCGGATCAGATATACTGAGCGCTCAGAAAGATAAAAGAGTCTGCCGATATGGAAAATCAGGTAGATATGAGAAATCCACCAGCTAGAAGCAGAATCTCGCTAAGATCCTATCATCACTAGAAAAACTCGATATCATTACGTACAGTGTTGTAAAGTGTCCAATCAAGGAAGCATTGCGCTTATTCGATTCCGAAAGGATTGAGATGCACACCAAATTAAAAACCACGATTCAAAAATATACAGACACCCACCCGCTTAAAGAAAAATTCAGTTGGGATTTTCCACTTGATGACCTCCCATCAGCAGTCGTTGATTTGCTGCCCAAGAGTAGTGCCTTCGAGAATAATATAGCTCTTAAACGTTGCCTGAAAAATCATTTGAAATGCAACGGCTATTCAATGGAGTATTGGATTATTCAGAAGTGGGGAGGTATTCAAGGATTCAAAAAGAACAGCAAAAATGATAATAAAATTACTGGTCTATACGATCAAGTGGAAAAACGTTCATTTTCTAGGGATATATTTGAAGTTATATCATCTCTTTCTAAAGTTGTGTCATTTTTAAATCCAAGCGAATACGCTGTTTATGATTCACGAGCCATATTTAGCTTAAACTGGCTACTACTGAAATCCGGTGCAATTGACATATTTTTTCCTATCCCCGCCGCCATGAATACTGAAATTGCAAAATATAATATAGAGACAATAATAAGGCTGAAATGTGGGGAAAAGAGAGAGTTATTTCTTGATAACAAAACAGCCTATTTTGAATACTGTAATCTATTGAAAAAACTATCGCTCGAAATTTGGAATGATGAAGAGCGCAGGAGGATGCCATTTTATTTGGAGATGCTTCTGTTCATACTCGGCCCGCAAGAAATAGTTGGAGATATCAAGAAATCAATAAGCATAGACATTGGAACAACGCCGTAGCCGTTATGCCGTAGCAAGGCCGCACAAACACTGGGCAATTAGCCGTAAATTGTCGAGTGTTTGAATCTCTCCAAGCAAAAAGGCAGTGCCACTTTCTAAACCCTTGCCTTTCGATTCCCCAATATGGAGAGATTCCAACTAGGTTTTAACCTTCTTCCTGAATGCGATAAGCCCAGCTAGACCGGCGACCAAAAAGAACATAGTGCAGGGTGTGACGGCGGGAACCGGAACCGATGAAGAAGACGTAGGCGTTGCAAGAAACCCGTGCTGGCCGCTGGCATCAGTGTACATTCCGACGATATTGTTCCCGCTTATGCCCATGGCTGAGGTCGAGGTTGCCCCAGGAGCGTCGAGTATCTGGTAAGTCGTCCCGTTATAGAGGAACCCGTGGTCTAAATCGCTGGCATCCAGATAAGATCCCACGATATTGTTCCCGCTTACACCGGTGGCAATGGTCCCGTATCTTGCGCCAGGGGCATCGAGCGTCTGGTAAGTCGTGCCGTTGTAGAGGAACCCGTGGTCTAATCCGCTGGCATCCGCGTACCTTCCGACGATGTTACTCCCGCTTATGCCGTAGACAAGGGTCCAGTATACTGCGCCAGGGGCATCCAGCGTCTGATAGATTGTGCCGTTATAGAGGAACCCGTGGTAGTGGCCGCTGGTATCCGTCCCGTATGTTCCGACGATGTTGCTGCCGCTTATGCCGTAAGGATAGGTAAATATTGCGCCAGGAGCATTGAGTGTCTGGTAGGTCGTACCATTATAGAGGAACCCGTGGCCATATCCGCTGGCATCCGTGTATTCTCCGACGATATTGTTCCCGCTTATGCCCATGGGATTGGTGGCGATTGCGCCAGGGACATCAAGCGTTATGTAATTATAAGCAAGGTCGGCAAAGACATTTCCGGCAAAACTTCCGACCACTGCAATCATAAACAGCAGACAAACGGCTTTTCTCATAAATACTCCGATCATGTTGGGTAATTTTATCCAGGAAACAGCAATTCCAAATAACCGGCCTTGTCCGATCAGGTGGTATGGTAAGCTATTTCAGATATTTCACATGACATTTTCATTAAGTTTTGGTCACGAGTTTGTTTTGCCCGCCAATGCTAGTCGCGTTGTATTTCTGAGGAAATAACTAGACAAAAGAGCGTACTGTCCATATTGTGGAACCGCCCTCTAGGATTGGCGCGGATTTGCGGGGGGCAAAAAAGCCGGAAAACTGGACAAAATGACGAACGACCGAAAACACATCACCGAGCGCGAGGTTGAAAAGCTTATGGTCGCCACCAAGGGCAGCCGCTTTGAAGCCCGCGACCGTTGTTTATTGCTGATGATGTTCCGGCACGGCTTGCGCGTGCCGGAGGCTTGCGCCCTGCAACTCGATCAGGTGGACACCGAAAGCCGTGTGATATACGTCGCGCGGCTTAAAAAGGGCCTTTCCATAACGCACCCGCTACGCGCGGAGGAGTTGCGCGTTATCAAGGCGTGGCTGGCTGAACGCGCCAGCATGAAGGCGACCGGCAGGGCTTTTTTTGTGAGCCAGCACCGCAAGCCCCTTAACCGGCGCACTGCACGGCTTACCATTCGCAAATATGGCGACCTTGCAGGGCTGGAACTGCCCGCGCACCCGCACCAGCTACGTCATGCTTGCGGCTTCGCCCTTGCGGATCAAGCGGGCGGAGCCAAGGCTAATTCAGGCCCACTAAGATCACTTCGACATCAGGCATACCGTCATTTACACGGCGACAAATGCGGCGAGGTTTGAAAAAATTTGGAGGTGAATACACAAGAGCGGTAAGGGGCGGTTCGTTTCCACGGGCCGATTCCACTTTAGAATGAACATACACGACGGAAACAACCATAAGGTTGAGAGGAGGTAGACAAGATGTCTAAGCCTAAACCTTACGCATTTGCGGATAGGTCGGAGTTGGTGAGCAAGCTTAGAAGTGATAATGCAAGATTGTCCAAGTTATATCAGCTTCAGGAGACACATGACACCTTAAAAGATGTGGCCAAAGAATCAGTGAAGAGTAACACATATCGTGGGATCACGGGTATGCCGTTCCCGCCCTCTGTTTTTTTCCGAACGTGGGCATTAGAACAACTCGCTCACGGAGACATGATCCCGACTCTGGAACGAATTTACTCACAGCAGGAGTATGATTCTTGGCTGGGTGAATTTGCTGAAAGGCTTTCGATCGCTTGGGAATCGAAAATGGGTAAAAAGATCCAGTACGGAAAGAAAATGAAGTTATGTAACCTCTTGCTGAGGCATCTTATCTTATGGACCCAGTTGAAGACGGAAATTAGGGACAGGCTAAGCCGCTTTGTCCATGTACCGTTGGATCAGTTTGTACTGGTCGCCATCAGGAATTGCATCGATCCAGATGACCAAGGCCGAATTAAGAGAATCCCCCAAAATGCAACTATGAGCTTCCCACGGGATAAAGATATGTACATGCGAATTCAACACAATATCAGGTCTATTGCCGATGAGGCTAATGTTCCCACCACCTTTGTAGATATTTTGGCGTGGCATGATAGACACCCTGACTGGGAGCATTCACGAATTGTTAAAACGTCATTTTAGTGTCAAAAATCCTGATTTATGGCACCAGGCGCAGCGCGGAAAAGCTTTGACGGGCAGGGCGCAGTGCATACCGGCGCTCCGTCTCCTCCGTATACCGGTTGCACACCGCTATGGTGATAGTCGGGTTTAAGTTTTTGAAATGGCGTGAGATTTTTCGGGGCCGGAAGTTCAAATCCTCTGCCGCCGATTTAGCCGTGTCCCTTTCTCGTCCCGCTCGCCTGCAAACACTTACAGGGTCCATATGTCGAAGGGTTCGATTCGCATGCGCTTCCGCACCAGGGAAACCGGAAAGCCGCACTATTGCCAGCGAGAAAAAAAGCGAGTAAAAACAGCGGGCAAAACTGGACAGTTTGTTGTAAATTGTCCAGTTATACGAACTGATAAACTTCAGACAGGCTGAAACAAGTGTCTAATATGCCTTCCTTCTCCACAGTATGCCGAATAGGGCTATAGCGGTAACAATCAACACAAAAGGAGTGGCAGCAGGGACTGGGGATGGGGATGATTGCGTCGTAACTGTCCATGTCCCGAAACTAGATGATTGGTTGGGATTGAAATATTGTGCATTATCAGACGAAAAATAGCCGGGTCCCTGCCAATTATATATACTATTCGCCCACTCGTCGCCCGGCAGGCAAGATACAGTTATGCTTTCTAAGCCTGATCCCGCCCCTTCGCAGATACCCATGCCCCACTCTGACGGGACGCCTCCCGCCATATTAGAAATAGAGGGATTGACCCTTTCGCAATTACCGCCCAAGAACGCGCCGGGATCACTCAGAGATAATGTGCGCACAGTGTCGGACATCGAAAATGTTATCAGGGAAGCAATAACAAGGCCACTCGATGCGATATCGGAGGGTGACTGCGTAGTGGTGAAGTCGATAGTTACGTACATCGACGCATACGATGTCGCGAAGTCCGGTCCCGCTCCACTCGTGAAGTTCGGGGCAATGAAATTATATTTATACACGGTTTGCGCATGCGCTAACGAGATAGAGCCTGCCATAACCAGGACAGCCAAAAGCATAAGAACTATTTTGCCCTTCATCCTTCATCCTTTCTGATTTAGAAATTGTGGCCAATTCGTCCCAGGTAGCTCGGCTATCCAAAGAAGAGACCCGTGGCTTTCCGTCCTTGCCTCACGGCAGGTTGGGCTTTGGCTGGTTCCGGTGGAAATTTTTAATGAGAAGCAATTTTGCGCAGATAATCTTTCGCATGTGGTTACGGCACGGTGAAGGTTTTGTGTATTTTTCGCGCAGGTTAGGCGAAGCAAGAATAACAAACTGGACAATTGAGCGTATTTTGTCCCTAAAGGAGAAAGGGCCTTTAGGCCCCGCGCCTGTTCGCGGGCAGGCCAACAGGCCTATAACTGGACAAAAAGTGTCTGCAAAAGCACTTCGGCGAGAAGTGGTTATTCTGGGTTGGGCGGAAAGAAACCCTTCACTCATTTTTGATCCACAGCCCGTTTTCAGGAAACGGTATGTTGGGGCGAATCTGCCTCCGGTAATCGAGGCGGAGGATAGGGAGGACTGGTGACGTTTTCGCGGCACAATTGCTAATACCTATCTATTGTAAATCTACTGAAATGTCAGACGTAGAAGATTTGGCTGCCATATTGGCTTTTAGATAAATATGAAGTCCTATCGGCTCTCCATCCTTATCTCTATTAACCTTAATCAATTTGTTTTGCTCCATCCCGCGTATTACTAAATCAGTCCATTTAAGTATTTTATTAGCTCTCTTCTTAAGGTCGTTACCAGCTTTAAAATAATATAAGTACGAAGAAGACCATGTAATAAAAGCACCGCACAGAAGGCTTACAAACGGTCTAGAAATTAAATCAATAATGCCATCTATTGCAAAGGCAATATAAGAAAGAATAAGCGAACCAACAATCCAAGCAACAATATGAAGTACAGACTGTTTAATAATATTATTCTTCATTAGAATCCTCATTGAAAGTGGCTCAGCATTAGCAAGGACTCGGAGCCGCTAAAACCCGGTAAAGCGTTCGGCGCGATACCTTGAGCGATTTTGCTACATGCCCCGGGCTTTCCCCCTGCTCTATCAATTTCCGCGCGTGGTTGGTCTGTTGCGCGGATAGTAGCGGCTTGCGGCCCGTCCGCACCCCACAAGCCACAGCCGCCATCCTGCCCGCCTTTGTCCGCTCGTGAATTAGCGACTGTTCAAGCTCTGCTAATATCCCGACCATTTGCCACATGGCGCGGCCCGTGGGCGTTTCCGTGTCGATTGCTTCCGTTAGCGACCGGAAGGCCACCCCCTGCGCTTTCAGATCATCCAGCAAGGCTATGAGGTCACGCAACGACCGGCCCAGGCGGTCAAGTTTCCGGACCGTCAGCACGTCGCCAGCTTTGAGAGTCTTAAAGCACCTTGCCAACGCAGGCCGTTTGGCGTTCGCGCCGGGGGCCGTGTCGGTAAATATCTTGCCGCACCCTACCCGCTTGAGGGCCGTCAGTTGCAAGTCGGGGTTTTGGTCTTCTGTGGAGACTCGCGCGTAGCCTATTTTCATGTTGTATTTTGTCCCTGATTTATGACATTGGCAAGCCATTGATATCACAAGGCCGCGTCATAGTGTCAAAAATCTTGATTGTTTTCTAGGCACCGTGAAACACGGGACAATTAGTATTATTTTGTCCCATGTCGAAAATCGTGGTATAGGCTGGACGCGGGTTTGCCCCGCCCTTAAATACCTGAACATGAGACAAAATGATGAACGACAGGAAACACTTGGTTTCCGCCGGGGTCGATAAGCCGATTTCTGCCACCAAAGGCGGCAGAAATGAGGCCAGGGACCGTTGCCTTTTGCTTTCGATGTTCCGGCACGGTTTGCGCGTTTCGGAGGCTTGCGCCTTGCAGCTCGGCCAGGTGGACATTGAAAGCCGCGTGATGCATGTCGCGCGGCTGAAAAAAGGACTGTCCACCACGCACCCGCTACGCGCCGACGAGCTGCGCGTTATCAAGGCATGGCTCATTGAGCGTGCCAAGATGAAGCCGACCGGCAAGTCGTTTTTTGTAAGCGAACGCCGGACGGCTCTTAGCCTCAAGGGGGCTGGGCTGCGATCCGGCGTTATGGGGAACTCGGCGGGTTACCCCTGCCCGCTCACCCGCAGATGCTTCGTCGTGCTTGCGGCTTCGCCCTGGCTTACAAGGGCGCGGACATGCAGCTTATTCGGGATTATCTAGGACACAGGAATGTTCAGCGCACCGTCATTTAGACGGCGGCAAATCCGGCAAGGTTTGAGGGGTTGTAGCGCATCTAATGCCGCACGATGATTACGACGATATCGCTTGGTCAGAGGATTCTTTGCCGCGTGATCTCAAAATTGATGAGGTCAAAGAATGGCTGATCTCGGATCTTTTTACAAACGATGCTGGTGGGGTGTTTTACCAACGACAGATCGAAGTCCGCTATGAAAGAAAGTTTTTCCATTGGATCACAGGGAAGGCACTGAACGAATTAGCAGAAGAGGGGAAAATTGGAGCGGCCACGCGCAAGTATCCGCATATAAGTATTCGGTTCTATTGGATGCGCAAGAATAGGTACTGGACGCGAAGGGCCAATACG
>Ga0326728_10010951_pt1 | contig 20957 bp, 21 predicted proteins | sample MB3enrmetagenome_FD_207602 | JGI IMG/M metagenome (GOLD analysis project Ga0326728, IMG submission 207602) | Lab enriched peat soil microbial communities from McLean, Ithaca, NY, United States - MB31MN | ecosystem: Environmental > Terrestrial > Soil > Wetlands > Peat | place: USA: New York... | reverse complement strand
AGGCGGAAAAACCTGAAAGACAGATTTTAGGCACGGAGATACAAATCCCACTGGGTCTCTCCCATTCGTGCCTCCGGGACTGTAGCCTTTGCAAAGGGGAGAAGATTTAGTATATTTTTTTATACTTCCTGGAGATGATATTTTTCCATCATTTCACAAGTATAAATTGTTTTACGCCTGCGGCGGGGCGGGATTCTTGTAACCATCCAGCAATACCTTCGGCACCAGGGAAATCAATTCTTCCACATTCAACAGTTTGCCTTTTTCCTGGGTGATGGTTTTGACGCGCGCGGATTCCGAATAAATCGAGATATTGGGGTAGGTGACGTCAAAAACCTGGCCGTTGATATTGGAGGCTTCGGCGGTGCAGAGGTAAACCACGAACGGCGCGACCGTTTCCGGCCCCGGGGGATGCATCAATTCTTCGTATCTCTCTTTCGTAATTAACCCGGTATCCAGACGCTTCTGGAAACCGGCTTTAACGTCTTCGCTCAGCGTGAAGCGGGTACCGGCGGTGGGAGCGTAAGCATTGCAGGTAATCCCATAACGGCCAACTTCGCGGGCCACCGCCCGGGTCAACCCCACGATACCGGCTTTGGCGGCGGAATAGTTGCAGTGCCCTACCGCACCCAGCCAGGCCGTGGAAGTAGTGTTAATAATGCGCCCCCATTTCTGTTCCCGCATGAGCGGGGTGGCATGGCGGATGCAGTTGAACGAACTTTTCAAGTAAGAGTTAATGGACAGGTCCCATTCTTCCTCAGACATGTTCCAGACCATTTTCGGGGCATCCGAACCGGCGTTATTGACGATAATATCAATCCGTCCGAAGTTCTTGACCGCAGTCTGAACAGCCTGCTGTGCTTCTTTAAAATCGGAGACACTGCCGAAGAAGGGGACGGCTTCCCCACCGGCGGCTTTGATTTCAGCGGCGACAGTGGCGGCATCCCCGCCCGTGGTGCCCGGCTTGCGGTTATTGGTCACAACTTTGGCGCCTTCGGCCGCCAGCGCCAGCGCCACCGCCCGGCCGATTCCCTGACCGGACCCAGTTACAATAGCTACTTTACCTTTTAATTTGTCTCCCATGTCTATCCTCCGTCTCTCAATTTTGTAATAAGCGGGAAGGGCAACAGGCGCGACACACATGTTCCAACCGGCCTGATATCCGGTTTGCTGCCAACATGATAGCATACGTCGGATGGCTTGGTTATACACAAAATGACGGACTTTTCACTAAAAGCCAGCAGATTTGGCGTAGTAAAAGTCCGTCTTCAATTTAATGGAAGCATTGATTTAATTAATTCCGGTCGTCGCTGCGCCTTCTTTCGCCCATTCTTTTCCACTGATTAATAAACACCACCGCGGCAAAGATGCCGATGAGCAAAGTACCGATAATTTCCCCATAAAGGATATAACGGTTCAGTTCCTTAAAAAGGACTTCGCCGTAGCGGGCAATGAACAGCAGCTGGATACAGAGGGCTAAAGATGATGCAAAGAGTAATAATTGCGCGGCCAGCACTGCAACGGTGGATTTTACGCGTCTCCCGTAAAGCAAACTCGAAAAAGACATTTTTACTCTCCTGCTAAAGTATTTTTACCGGCGGCCCGTGTTTTTCAGCACGCGGTGACGGCGGATTAAAATCAAGCTGATAACCCCGGCGATGACAACCAGCGCAGCACCGATAATTTCGCTGATGAGCACCAGCCGGACCGAAGCGACTGCCGGACCTGTCAGATTTACTTCTGGAGATGTTATGTAAAGTGCGCCGTTCACATCCATTTCGATATGAAAAGTGTAAGTACCGCTTTGCCAAACGGACGCGGGAATATAATCCAGGCTGCCGCCGGTATTGCCAGATGGCAGCTGTGGCGCCGACTTTAACGAAACGTCTGCCAGCTGTTGATTATCGAGGCTGACCTTCAAAATCAAATCAACCCCGGACAGCGGCTGACCGGGATTAGTCAGCATGTAGACCACCGCCGCAGAAGTCAGCGCATGCGTCGATGAATTGTACTGCGGAGTGACACTGAAAGCGGTGAAGGCAACTTTAGCCGCACCGGTGGTAGTAGGCGCGGCCATACCCGCCGGAGCATAGATTACGGCAAACTGCGTGAAATGGGTGGTAGTGCAGCTGATGGTGTGATTGGCCGTATCAATGACGATATTGTTTAGCGGCACCCACGCACCGGCAGCCACGTCATAATAAGCGATAACAAGGTCACCCGCCCCGGCACCGGCCGGCAGGGTTGCCGGGTCGAACTTCATTTCGACCGTAATCGGGGTGCTGAAAGTGGCGCCCGACGGCCCCAGGTCCAGGGAAACCAGAACGCTGTCGGAGCCCGGCGCAGGAGGTATCACCGCCGGCGGGCTGCTGGTAATCCCCTGCAGCGGATTGCCATCTTTGTCCAGCGCTTTTGTCCCTCCGGGAATAGTTACAGTGCCGGTATTATCGGGAGATGAGAGTGTAATCGTGGTGGGTGTGACGCCGTCCGCCGTCGGCGTCCAGGTAGTTTGAGCAGTGCCGGTAGTCACCGGAGCGGCGGTGGTGGTCGTGGTGGATGCGGTGGTTGTAGGCGTGGTTGATGTTTTTACGGTGGTAGCTGTCGTGGCGGTTGATGTCGCAGCCGTTGTAGTCGCGGTGGTTGTAGTAGTAGTTGTGGTTGTGGTCGTAGTGGTAGTGGTGGTTGTTGGTGTGGTTGATGTCGTAGTCGTAGTCTCACCGCCGTTACCCGCCAGGGTTGTGAAAGTAAAATCATTAGAAACCCCGATTAAACCGCCAACAGCGGACCTGGCACGGAAATGATAGATGGTCGCCGCGGCCAAATTAGTCAGCACGACATTATGACTGGCCGTGGAGTCCGAGGGCTGGGTGGCAATCAGCCCGTAGCTGGTATCTATACCATATTCAACCTGACTGTTGGACGCGCCGTTCGTCTGCCAGGAAACGGTCGCGCCGGCGGCAGTGATATTCGAAACATTGACGCTGCTGATAACCAGGGGAACCGTGGCCGAAATCACGGTGCCGTTGTTGGAGGCCAAAACCGCGGCGGCCGGCAGCACGGCGCAGCACAGACAAAGCACACAGAGAAGCAGACGGCGTTTCATAATGTCTTTCGTTTTTGCAGCAGCAGTACCACCAAAGCAATAATTATCACCCCGGCGATAATCGCCACAATAATAATCGTCCAGTTAATGGAGCCGCCCGATTTTTGAACCACTGTGACAGTGGAAGCGCCGGGCGCGGCAGCAGACGTGGTGGTAGTAGTTTGTAAAACCTGCTGGGTGGTAAATTGCACCGGATAGGTGCTTTGCGCCAACAGATTGCCGGCGCCGTCTTTCACATTTACCGCGACCTGATATTTTCCGGCGGGGATAGTGCCAGACCCGGTAAAATTCACCTGGTATTGCCGGGAGTAACCGGGAATAATCGGCCAGCCGGTATCAACTGTACCGGTGGCAATGATTTTGCTGCCATCCATTAAGGTGGCTTCGACCTGAGGCTTAACGTAATAATTGCCGCTATCGTTCAACGTCACCAATACGCCCGCGGTGTTGTTCACAGCGGCGGTGGGAGCGAGGGCGGTAACCTGAGTGGTGGTATCGGTGGTATTACCGGTTACAGTCAATAACACACGGGCAGCCACGGCGCTGACCGTGGCCACCTGCTGCCCGGACGCCGCAATAGTATGAATGAAGATAATTGCGTATCTGCCGCCGGCGCCGGTGCCCGGCGGAATAGTCGCGGTTACCGTAAGGTCCTGAGTCGCGTTGGCTTCAAGATGGAAAGCCGTCGGTGTTACCGTCAGCATTGTCCTAGCAGACTCCGGGCTGGTATCGTCTGCCGGGGACAGCACCACAAAATCCTGATTGGCCGATGTCCCGTAGCCGTCAACTTCCACGCCGAAATCCGCGGGGGAATCGGAGGAATTTTGCACAGTCATTGTATAGGTATAGGTCTGACCGGGGCTGACTGTTTGCTCGATTTTACCGTTATAGACCGAAACGCCAGCAAAAACCGGTGCGGCCAGCGCCACTACTAAACCTAAGGCCAGAAAGATAGCGAGAAACGCCTTTTTCATGCAAGTACCGCCTCGTTCATTCAAGTTTTAACAATTATTGGTAAGTACCAACGAAAGTAATGGTAATGGAATAGTAACCAGGAACATCGCCCGGTTCTACATGTTGACTGACGTAAAAAGGAAGATCCGTGGTATCAGTATAGGTAATACCGGGACTATCCGCAGCATCAAGCGAACCGGGACTGCTGCCAATCTGTAATTTATCCGTCAGTTTGGTGCCGCTGCCATCCGGCACGGTATTCATATAGCCCGCCAACAGTACTTTTTGGTCGGTTGCCACTACCTGATAAGTGGAAGCATCAGTGCTGACCGAACCATCGACTGAACTATGGCCGGTAGTAAAGCCGCCGACGGTCATCACGCCCAGGTTAATATCATGGGGAGCTGTAACATTAATGTATGTACCGCCATAGTTCGCACAAGCGCCGATTTTGGTTACCGGTTTTTGTGCCGCCATCGCAGGCGAAGCCAACACCGCCGTCAGGCATAATATCAGTAAAATTACGGTGATGCCCCGGTTCTTCATGCAGCTGCCACCTTCCACCTAAATATCTAATGTTGTAAACAACCAGTGGTGAGACCGCTTGCACGGTCTCACCACTTCCGCCCGAAGGGAGAATTATTTAGTAACTGCCTACAAATGTAATAGTAATCGAATAGGTTCCAGCGACATCAGTAGAATATCCTTGTTGACTAACATAAAAGGGAAGAGACGTCTGTGAACTGTAAGTTATGCCATTGGTTGCATCAGATTGTGAGTAGGGATCACCGCTTGCGGCTTTAATCATTAATTCATAATGTAATGCGTTCCCACCACTCACCATATGGCCTGAATTACCGCCGGCATTTGCATCTTTCGCGGTAACTGAATAAGTGGTTTCATTCGTATCTACGGCACCGGCATTGCCGGCAGTACTGCTACCGGTAACAGTGCCCAGGAGATTAATAACTCCCAGCGTTATGCCTTGAGGCGCGGTAACATTAATATAACCGCCGACTGTAAAAGTAACCGTGGATGAGCTGGTAGCACCACCCTGGGTGACAGTGACTGTTCTATCTCCGGCAGGAGTTCCGGTACCGGCAGCCAGGGTAAAGGTCGCCGTTACTTTCGTAGCAGTTACACCGGTAACAGCAGTAGTAATACCCGTTGCCGGACTGACATTAACGGTAACATTGGCCGTCGGATCGGTACTGAATCCGCTACCATTGATTTCGACATCAGTAATATCTTTGGAACCTCCCCCGGTAAGATTGGGAGTGCCGCTGCCATTGGTAATACTGGTCAATGTGGGCGCCGCGAGAACCGTACCGCCAACATTAGCGTTATCGGAAGATCCCGCTAAAACCGCGGTGGGTAAGGCGATAGCTAGAACTAAAACTAAAACCAGACACAATGCGAAAAATTTTTTCATTCCTTCTCCTTTTATTATTACTATTTTTGCCTGTTGCGAATAATTATCTCTACCTTTAGCGGATTGCGGCCGGGCAGCCTGAAAAAGCTGTCTTTTTATGCCCGCTGCCCTGCGCATTTTCCCCGCTAATTTCTGTCACATAAGCCTTATTCCCCCCTTAATGAATTTCACGTCATTATAGGCAAATTCAGTATAGCGGGGAATTATTAATGAAAACTAAACGTCGGGGGTGAAATTCTAAACGTTTGCTAAAGATTGGAGAAGGAAAAAGTAATCAGCTTTCAATTTATAGGGATTATGGAGACTGGATTCCCGATCAAATCGGGAATGACAATGGAAAAGTGGTGAGTAGGACTATAACAATTGCGAACAATGAATTTGAAGAGGGGATTAACGGCGTGCGGCAAGGAATTCACTGATGCGGAACGGACAGGCAGGGACGCCTATCCAACTTACAAACAAAACGAAGGGCAGGTTTAAAACCTGCCCTTGCAGACAAAATATTGAAACAAGCCATCCGGAACCAAAAAGAAATTAAAGTTGGAGCTGGAACTTATAGCCAATGCCGGGAACGGTGACAATATAAACGGGTTTGGCGGGGTCGGCCTCGAGCTTGGCACGCAGGCGGCTGGTGAAAACATGGAGGTATTCCCTTTCCTGCGCGTATTCCGGTCCCCAGACACGGTTGAGCAGCTGGTTATAAGTGAGCACTTTTTCCGCATTCAATGCCAGTTCCCGCAACAGGTTATATTCCGTCGGCGTCAGTTTGACGGTCTTGCCGCGCACGGTGACCTTTCTTTGCGCAAAATTGATTTTAACGTCACCGCAGGTGAAATTCGGCTCATTGACCGCCGATTCGCGCGCGGATGTCCGCCGTAAAACCGCATTAATCCGGGCGGTGAGCTCTTTGGCGCCGAACGGCTTGGTGATGTAATCATCCGCGCCGATTTCCAGGCATTTTACTTTATCGCGCTCTTCGTCCTTGGCACTGAGCATAATAATCGGGGTTTGCGACCATTCCCGGATGCGGCTGCAGGTCTCAAAGCCGTCCATTTTGGGCATCATGATATCCAGCAGCACCAGGTCGGGGGCTTCCCTTTCCACCAGTTTCAGCGCTTCAATACCGTCGCCGGCGGCCATAGCATCAAAACCACTGAATTCGAGGTTGGCCCGCAACAATTTCCGGATGGCCGGTTCGTCGTCCACTACTAAAATCCGTGTTCGCCGCATCGCATCCTCCCTTTTCTATGGCTTATATTACATCGAAAATTAATTTTCATCAATAGGGATTTTATCAATGGGGAAAATTTCTTTGTTTCACAGTCAACACATGGATGATATTAAAACTTTTTCCTGATTAATGGAAGTTATCTGATGCGAGGTTTAGGGAGAAATCCGATGCTCTTACAGTGGGAAGTGTCAGGTGAGGTAGAATAAATCCCTCTTAATCTCTCCTGTTCGTACCTTCAGGACCTGCGGCCTTTTACGAAAGGGAGAAAATAAAAAAAGACGGCCGGAGCTGTCTCTAATTCATTTCGCGGGGTAAAATTTTTAAGCTAATACATTCTTTGCAGCAGGTAGACATCGAGCAATTGCCCGAACTTGGTGCCCACTTCTTTCATCACGCCGATATCGGTAAAACCTAATTCATGATGGAGGTTGATACTGACATTGTTGCCGCCGGCAATCCGGGAAATCACGGTATGCAGGCCTGCCTTTTTCCCCGCATCCAGGACGGCCTGCATTAATTTTTTGCCGAGGCCCTGATTGCGAAAGCTCTCTTTAACGTAAACCGAGATTTCTGCCGTCTCGGCATAAGCGCAGCGGTCGGAGTAAGCGCTGAGCGAGGACCAACCGACCACTTTCCCGTCTGCGACGGCCACGACAATGGGATTTTTGGGGCCGTGGGCTTTAAACCACTTCCTCTGCGACGTGGTAGTCTTCGGCTCTTTGTCAAAAGTGGCGGTGGTGGTGAGAATTGCTTCGTTATAGATGCCGGTGATGGCCGGAACATCCGTATACACCGCTTTTCTGATTTCAACCGTCATAGCGGGCTCCTTTGGCTGCTTTAAGTACCACCATTATAGCTTAAAACAAGAAACAAATCAGCCAAGGCAGCATAAAAAAGAGGAAGTCTTTCGTCTTCCCCTTAAAACCGTTTCTCCGGTTAAAAATGATAAAGACCTCTTTTCCGAGGTCTTTATCACGCTGCAGCCTTCAATTGTCTTCCCTGCTCCAATCTTCCTTGATTCCGGCGCCCACCGGCACCGCCTGTTTGCGTACATCCCGGAGTTCCCGGCGGTGACTGCACTGCAGGCACTGCTCAAACCACCCATCCGCATCCCGGTCAACAAACAAGTCGCCTCCACACCGGCTGCAACTCTTAAGTTTCCAATGTAACATTCTCTTCACCTCCCGTTTGTCACATTCCGCATCACTTTTATGCTTTTATTCTAGACGCAAGGGAAAGCCGCGTATGTGATAATGGTCTCAATGTGACAATGGTCTCATTTCGGGGAATAAAAAGAGGGAATTTGCCGGAAAAAGTAAAAAAGAGTGAAATCTGAAAGAGAAAAAGGGGAAAATTACTCTTCGACGATAATCTCAAAAGAGCAGGTCACCGCGCCGGTGGGGCAAACCGCTTCGCAATTAGTGCACCAGTGGCAATCTTCCGTCTCGACAATCATCACCTGCCGGTTTTCCATGACGATGGCGCCGCAGGTGCAGACGCTGACGCAAAGACCGCACTGATTACATTTTTCCTGATTAATTTCGGGCATTTCAACCAATTGCTTATGCCTCCATATGATTACAATTTAGTGGATTCCGCCGGGGTTGTCTGTGACCTTTGTCTCAACCGGAATCCGCCACGATATCCTCCAAGGATTTTTTATCCGTGATGACAATACGGTGGCGTTCCAGCCGAATCAAACCCTGTTCTTCCAGCGATTTCAAGGAACGCGCCACCACTTCCCGGGCAGTGCCGGCCATCGCGGCCATTTCCTGCTGGGTCAGGTGGTCGGTGCCCCCGGCGCCGTCACCGGCGTGGGTGAGTAATATTTTCGTCACCCTGCCGAGGACATGCCGGAAAGACAGGTCTTCCACCAGCGAAACCAGCAGCCGCATCCTTTGCGCCAACACTTTGTTAGTGTTCAGCGCGACAACGGGATACTGCCGGAGGATGTTCTGCAGGCGGTCTTTTTTAAGGGTGTAAAGTGTGACCGGGCCCATCGCCTGGGCATTGACCGGATTCGTACCGCCGTCAAAAATGGGGATGTCGTTAAGCGCTTCCCCGGGGCGGGCGATGCTGAGAATCTGGTCTTTTCCCTGGGCGGATGTTTTGAAGATTTTGACCGCGCCCGCCGCCACGAAGAACAGCGTGTCCGAAGCCTCGCCTTCCATCAGGATAACCTCACCGCGCTGCACTGTTTTTTCGGCAAATAACGGCTTGATGGCTTCCAGTTCAGCCGGATTCATCACCGAAAAGTAAGGTATTGATTTCAGAAACGCAGCATCAATCGACATGATCACTCTCAAACGGATGATATCGTTATGTCAGATTATATCAGCTTCTGGGAGAAGGAGCAATAAGGCGAAGGTGCGTGAAATTTTTCCGCCGGCAGCAAAAACCGCCTCGATTTATTTTGCATTAGGCGCTAAAACAAATTATAATAATGAAGCAAAATACGTGTACGTACTATAAATTCATTTAGTTGCCAACTTACCCTCATTGATATTAAGATAATATCAGGACAAATCATCAGGCATTATATAGAGGAGAGCGGTTCATGAAAGCAGCAGTCATTAAAGCCCCCGGTGTGTTAGAAGTTCAGGATATTCCCGAGCCGGTTTGCGAATCGGATGAGATTAAAGTCAAAATTGCATATGCCGGCATCTGCGGCAGCGACCCCAAAATCCTGGAAGGCACGGTCGGCGCGGCGTTCCCGCCCGGCGCCATCGGCGGCCCGCTGGCCGTCACCCCGATGCGTCCCGGCGTCAAAATCCTCGGCCATGAAGCTTCCGGTACTATCGTCGAAATCGGCAAGGAAGTCAAAGGCAATTTCAAAATCGGGCAGCATGTGGCAATGAATTTCCGTAAAACCTGCGGCGGCTGCTACTATTGCCAGAATAAAATGGAACATTTCTGCGAACGCGTCACCCCGTTTGTGGGCGTGATGGCGGATTACGGCTGTTTTAAAGAGAGCCTGGTCTACAAACTGCCGGACGATTTACCGCTGGACGTGGGCGCGTTCCTGGAACCGTTATCCATCGCCGTGCATGCGGTTGATATCGCTAAAGTCAAAGTCGGCGATTCGGTGATTATCACCGGCGGCGGCCCCATCGGTTTATTGATTTTACAGGTCGCGATTAAAGCCGGAGCCGCCAAAGTGCTGGTTTCCGAACCGGTCGCGGAAAAACGTGCGCTGGCCAAACGTTTCGGCGCCGATATCACCGTCGACCCGCTGAACGAAGACCTGCTGGCCATCGCCAACAAATTCACCGAGGGCCGCGGTTTCAACGTCTGTATCGAAGCCACCGGCATCACCGCCCTGGCCCGCCAGCTGGTGATGCTTTCGGAACGCTGCGGCAACATCGTCTGGGCCGGCGTCTATCCCGGCAATAAAGATATCGAACTCCCCATTTTCTACATGTATTCCAAAGAATTGTCCGTCCATTCCGTCAAATTGGCGCCGTATTCTTTCCCGCGGGCGCTGGAAATATTGCCCAAACTGGACTTGAAACCGATGATTACGGTCTTCCCGCTGGCCGATGCCGTCAAGGCATTCGAAGCCCACAAGAAAGCGAAAGACATCAAAATCATGCTCCAACCATAGAAAATGCTATCTTTTTCTGAAATAAGACAGGAGGTTAGGGATGACAGAAAAGATTTATTGCGGTAAATGTAATAACATGCTGTACTTTGGTGAAGAAATCAAAAGACGGCTTTACATGCGCGCAATCCCCAATGAAGAAACAGTTCTCGGCTATTACAAAAACGTCTGCCCGAAATGCGGCAGCAGTTTATCGTTGAGCACTGTAAAAATCGAGACTAAAGGGAGGAAAACATGGCTCACAGCCCAGAAGTAATCGCAGAACTTGAAGATAAGGCAAACCTCGTCCGCCGCAACATCGTGCGGATATTTGAGAACAGCAAGCAGGGACATGCCGGCGGCACGATGTCGTCCGTGGATATTGTCACCGCGCTGTATTTCCATCATTTGAAACTGGATAAGAAAAACTGCGACTGGCCGGGAAGAGACCGCGTGGTACTTTCCAAAGCGCATGCCGCCGAAGCCATTTACGCGGTTTTGCCGGAAATCGGCTATGTTTCCCGCGATATGCTGGATAAATATTACGCTTTCCGTTCCCAGTTCCAGGGTCATGCCGACCGCTGGTGCACCCCCGGCATCGATTATTCCGGCGGGTCGCTGGGACAGGGGCTTTCCTTTGCGGCCGGCCTGGCCAAAGCCGAAAAAATCCACACCGCCCTCTATCCCCCGACGGTCCAGGTCACCCAGGCCAACTTCCCCAAACTGATTTTGAAATACAATCCGGCTTACCGTGTTTTCTGCATCGTCGGCGACGGCGAACTGAACGAAGGGCAAAACTGGGAAGCCATCATGTTTGCCGCCAAGTACAAACTGGATAACCTGATTTGCATCGTGGACTACAATAAATTCCAGCTGGACGGCCCGGTGGAGATGATTATGCCCATCGAACCGCTGGCAGATAAATTTAAAGCCTTCGGCTGGGACGTGCGTGAAATCAACGGCCACAGCATGGGTGAAGTGCTGGACACGCTGGATTTGGTGAACAACCTCTACGGCGACGGCAAACCGAAATGCATCATCGCCCACACCGTCAAAGGGCACGGCATCCCGGTTTGGGAAAGCGTCCACCTGCATTATTCCAGGCTGGAAGGTACGACCATTGCCGTCAAGGAAGGGAGAGAAATTTATGGCTAAATATAATAAATATGTGCAAATCGGTCCGGCCACAGCCACCGCCGGCGCCGCGGATGCGGCCATGGCGAAAGTTTTCCAGAAGTATCCCAACGCGGTGGCCGTCCTCGAAGATATGGGTATGCCCGCCATCGAGTGGATTAAAAAGAATGCCCCGGAACGGATTGTCGAGTGCGGCATCGCCGAAGCCAGCGCGGCTGTAGTCGCCGGTGCATTGGCATCCGAAGGATTCATGCCGTTCCTGCACAGCTTCTCTTTCGCCGTGATTGAAAGGGCATACAACCAGATACGGCAGAGTATCCTGGTGGACCGCTTTAATGTGAAAATCACCGCCCGCGACGGCGTCTGGGGCGACCTCGGTATTTCCCATGATATCGTCGAAGGCCTGGCTTGCACGCGCATCCTGCCCAACCTGGTAATCCTGAACGCCGCCGACGTGGTCGAGGCCGAAAAAGCCTACCTGGCGATGGCGGATTACGTCGGACCGGTCTACTTCCGGATGGAACAGTCCGCACCGGCCCCCTATAAAATCTTTACCGAGGATTATCCCTTCGAAATCGGCAAGGCCTATGCCATCAAGGACGGGAAAGACGCCACGATTATCGCCACCGGTTACCTCGTCACCGAGGCCATCAAGGCCGTCGAAATCCTGGAAAAAGAAGGTCTGGATGTCGGGATTTTGAACATGAGCACCATCAAGCCGCTGGATGAGGAAGCCGTTATCAAAGTGGCCGAACAGACCCGGGCCATCGTGACCGCCGAGAACGGCACGATTGTCGGAGGCCTGGGCGATGCCGTCGCCTCAGTATTAGCCGAAAGCGCCCCGGCGGCGCTGGTCAAAGTCGGTGTGGAAGACGAATTCAGCCAGTCCGCCCGGCTGAGCGCGGAAGTTGACGAACTGAAGGACTTCTTCGGCCTCGGCGCCAAAGATATCGTCATCTCGGTCAAAGAAGCCATCGCCAAGCGGGAACAGTTCAAACTGGTCAGAAAATAGACCGTTAATCCGGCCTCAACCTAAAGTAAAATGTTAAAAGCCTATCCCCTCACGGGGATAGGCTTTTGATTTACGATAAATTGAAATCTGATGTTCCGTCAGGGTGAAAGTAAACCGGTTATTATCCAACGAACGGTCCGCCTTAATGCAATACCCAGTACGATTTCAGCTTAAGTGCTTATTAGGCTTGATAACTAAAATATTGACGGTATTTTTAATTTTTGTTAGTTCTTGTATCTCGAAACCATGATTCTCTAATTCGTTCCTGTAACCTTCTTCGGTACGCGGTCTTGAAGCTATCAACGGTATTCTTACGGGGATAACTTGTCCGTCTTTGACCGCAGTTCGTTCTTGGGGAGTGTCGACATCATCTCCACTAATTTTCAACCATTGTCGATAATTTTTCACTAAGCCATTGTATTCTGTATTCTCAAGCCTTTGGTGAGCGAATAACATTGGAGCTCCTGCTATTAAGCAATTGAATACATTGGTCAAATATTTATGACGGTCAGCATCGGTGACCATCATATGAAGACAGGCGATATCAATCCCGGCATCAAAAGTTTCCCTTGGGATTTCTTCGCTGACAACATCGAATACCGCAACCCGGGCATTTTGATATGAAGAGAGTAAAACCCTGGCTTTGTTTATGGCGGCAGGTGAAATATCAAAACCTTGATAGATACAACCCAATTTAGCTAATTCAAACCCACCCAAACCTTCCCCGCAACCTAAATCAACAACCTTTCTTCCCTTCAACCTAAAGCAAGATACAAAATCATAAACGGTTGTTTTAATGGTTTCATAATCAGGTAAAAAAAGCCAATGGTCGGCACCCTGTTCATAAACGGCGCGATAACGCTTATCATAAGCTGTATAGTAAGGTTTCCCTTTATCAGGACGCATAAAGACCCCTACAAAGATAATAATTGTCAAACATAAAACCGGAATTTGATAAGTATATAATATGAAACAGTACTTTTCAATATTTTCAACGAACAATACTATGGTAGTTCTCAAATTATTTTTGCTTCATGAAAAATGAAAAAGACATCGTTTAGCTATACTTATTGTTGGTCAGACATCGTCATCGCTATTCCTGTAACATTCGGTCTCAGTGTATAATAAAATATGTCTGATTTAACCAAGGAATCCAAACCGGCGCCGGTTTCCCCGTGGGCAGTGTTTACGCGCCGGGATTTTTCGTTCCTCTGGGCCGGCAATGTAACCACCACCGTCTCTACGTTATTGTTCACGCTGGTCAGTTCACAATGGCTGTATGATACCACCCGCTCCGCCGCACAACTGGGTTTACTCGGTGCGGTACAGCTGGTGCAGCTGCCGGTGGCGCTCTACGGCGGGATGCTGGCCGACCGGTTCGACCGCAAGAAGCTAATGGCGCTGACCCAGTTAGCCAATGCCACTTTATTTGTGATATTGACGCTGCTGGCGGCCTGTCATCACCTCCAGCCATGGAATATTTTCGTCGCTTCCGGCCTGGCGGGCATATTCAGCATGCTCGGCACCTCGGCCAGCCCCGGTTTGCTGCCCAGGGTGATGGCCCGTGACCTGCTGACGCATGCCGTCACCACGCTCAATGTGTCCGGGCAGGTATTAGCGGTCATCAGCCCGATTGTATTCTGGCAGGTGTATGTCCACCTGGGGGTAACGGCGGCTTTCGGTATCACCGCCGGTATCTGCCTTTGCGGCGCGTTTTTGCCGCTGTTGATAAAAGCCCCGGGACAACCGGAGGTTACGGCACGGCAGAGCACCTGGAAATCGTTAAAGCAGGGAGCCTCATTTGTATCCAAGCACCAGCTGCTGCCCGGCCTCTACCTGCTGGACGTGGGTGTGACCGTGGTCAGCTTTTACCGGCAGCTTTTCCCGATGTTCGCGCGCCAGCTTTTCGGACTGGGGGCCTCAGGGACCGCGCTCCTGAACACCGCCAATGCTCTGGGCGGCATTATCGGCGCCTTCGCCGTATTTTTCACCGCCCAGTTTGGCCGAAAGGGCCTGCTCAGCCTGATGGGAACCCTAACTTACGCAGTCTTCCTGATTGCCTTCGGCTTCAACCGGAGCTTCCCGCTGGGACTGGTAATCGTCGGCGTCCTGGGCATGACCGACACGCTGAGCATGACGATGCGCGCAACAATTCTGCAGCTCACCACTCCGGACCAGCTGCTGGGCCGGGTGTCTTCCATCGGCAGTTTTGCCGCGATGGGGGCCAACAATTTGGGACAAATCGAAGTGGGGACACTGTCCGCCGCAATCGGCGCCGGGCCGACCATGGTAATCGGAGGGGTGCTTTCCGTAGTGTTCGTCTTGACGGTCTGGCGCTTCCTGCCCGGCATCAGAAACTACCGCTACAACAATCTCAGGTAGTTCCATGGGAATTTAAATAATTCAACTGTAAACCTGGTTTGAAGAAACGGAAAACTGTCTCACGCACCTATATTGACAGATGGCTAGACATCGGTCTAAAGGAGAGAAAGTTATGGGAGAAAACAGCACAGGTTATATCAGACCAATTGCAGAAGCAAGAATTTCTACAGGCGGAAAGGAAGGCCATCCGGGTAATCAAGGCTATCATTTCATGAAAGAACCGGGAAAATATGTATCACTGGGTTTAAATAAAATCCAACCGGGTGGCGGGATTGAAGAGCATTATCACGAATATAACGCGGAGATGCCAATTTATGACCATGTCTATTATGTTATTTCCGGTCGAATCCGGGCTGATGTCGGGGATGTTGTAAGGACAGTAAGCGCGGATTCGCTCATATATTGTCCTTCCAGCGTAAGGCATTCCATAACCAATGCGGGGAAAGGCCTGGCCAAAATACTGGTAATCAGCGGATTTGGCGCGGGAGACAAGATGGGATGTCCGGTCTACTCAACAACGCCAACCGGGGATTTAACCGCCCACCCCTGGAAATTAGCGGGTACGATAAAGCCATCAGATGCGGGAGAAACAAGAACAGGGTACATCATGACGGTCACTGAAGCAGAGTGCAGTGGCACGGAATCTCACCCCGGCAATCGCATTTATGTTTATCTGCGGCCGGCCGCTGCGGCCTTGAAAGCAGGCAAAGAACCGGCTAACCATGTATCATTAGACCTGAATAAAATCCAACCCGGGGGTAGCATTGAAGTACATTATCACGAAGATGCTAATGAATTTAATGCGGAGATGCCGATTTTTGACTGTATCTATTACGTAATTTCCGGTCGAATTCAGGCTAAGGTCGGAAATTCGGAAAGAATTATTGGAGCAGATAGTTTAATCTATTGCCCTTCAAATCTAAGACACTCCATTATGAATGTCGGCAAGGGACCGGCTAAGGTAGTTAGCGTAATTGGTTCAGGCTAAAAAAATGGATGAAGCAAACACCGGAATTGATGCCGATTCCAGCTACCGGATTATTTTAAACTTTTGAGCCATTATTATCATGGGTCCTAAAAGGTGAAATTAACCGCATAACTATATCTGCGGCGAAACAAACACCGGGATATTTGCCATTCCGTGGGTACGTTTGTAGATAATGTTTTACTATTCCTTCATTTCTGCTATAATCCTATCAATTTATTAAAACAATGATTCAGGTTTTTCTCTTAGTAAAGAATAAAAAAACACCGTTAGCGGGAGAGAAAACTTTGAAAAAACTATTTATCCTGTTTATCACATTAGTATTGTGTTTATCCACGGCCGTTGCATGTTCTGCTTCCGCAGTAATTACCAGCTCGACTGCACCGTCCCAGACTACTCCCGCTCCTTCCGGTTGGACATATCAGGAAAATCCCGGTTACCCTTATGTTTCTTTCGAGGCAATTTGGGGGACTTCATCCTCCGACGTCTTCGCGGTGGGTGATAATGGTAACATCATTCATTATGACGGCAATATTTGGAACACAATGAACACCGGCACAAACATAAACCTTACCGGCGTTTGGGGAAGCTCTTCATCTGACGTATTTGCGGTTGGCTTATCAGGTACTATCTTGCATTATGACGGAAAGGCGTAGAGCCCCATGGCAAGCGCTGTACCCAATGTTTCATTTAACAAAGTTTGGGGAACATCCTCATCTGATGTTTTCGCGGTGGTCGGGGGAGGCTCCATTGAGCATTATGACGGTAAAAATTGGAGTGTAATGACCATTAACTTTCCATCGAATATATTCGTTAATCTGGTTAATATCTGGGGCACCTCCTCATCTGATGTTTTCGCTGTTGGTGTTGGTGGTATGATACTGCATTACGACGGAAGTACCTGGAGCATCATGGACAGCGGAACAGCTAATGAATTATTAGGCATCTGGGGAACTTCTTCTTCCAATGTTTACGCTGTTGGCACCGGAGGTCTAATCCTGCATTACGATGGCAACGACTGGAGCAGCATGACCAGCGGCACGACCAGTGAACTAATCAGCATTGGGGGAAGCTCCGCGTCCGATGTTTTTGCCGTCGGAGCAGTGGCAGGTCCTTTAGGTTATGCTTCTATCCTGCATTATAACGGCAGTACGTGGAGCGATATGACCGGTGATATCAATAATATGAACGGCGAGATAAATTACTATTTGCTTAACGGCGTCTGGGGCAGTTCACCATCAGACGTTTTCGCCGTCGGCAGGTGGGGTGCAGTGTTACACTATCCGGGTTATTAACAGCTAAATTCTCTTCTCCTTTTGGAGGATTTTAATGTCTGACGAAAATAAACAGAGCTATGTAATTTGTCCGCTTTGTCATAAACCCACACCCGAAGGGAACACGTTCTGTCAATATTGTTGGACTGAACTTGCTTCAGGCGAAAAAGTAGACAGCGAAGCCGCTAAGGAATTTCTCCAAAAAAAAGAAGCTGAAACTAAACATAAAAAAACAGCTAAAAGGATACTTTATATCGGCGTGCCGGTAATTCTGGTTTTGGTTGTTGCATTTTTGTTTGTTTTCTACAATACCGAAGTGTTTGATAAACCTTCTCCAACTTTAAACTCAAATTCGGCTGCCAATCAATGGAGCATGTTCCGGCATGATGTGCTACACTCGGGGAGTGCCGATTTGAACGCGCCGGCACTGCAGGGCAATATCCAATGGACATTTTCTACCGGCGGCGCAATCCAATCTTCTCCAGCCGTGGCAGGCAGCACGGTCTATTTTGGCTCGAGAGACGGTAAGATATATGCCGTGAACGCGGCTACCGGTGCCGAACAATGGGAATACCAGACGGGAAGTTGGGTAGATTCGTCACCGGCTGTTGTTAATAATATCGTTTATGTTGGGTCAAACGATGGGAATCTTTATGCGCTCGATGCCGGTACCGGCCGGAAAATATGGGTTTTCCAGACGTCCGACCCGATTATATCATCGCCGGCAGTGGCCGGCGGTGTCGTTTATTTTGGTAGTGACGACGACCGAATCTATGCGTTAAATGCAATGACCGGAAAAAAGCTTTGGGCATCCAAAACAGGCGGACAGGTCACGTCATCACCATTAGTGGCTAATGGTGTAGTTTACGTCGGCTCATCTGACGGTTACTTATATTCCTTCAATACCACGGACGGCAGGCTCAGAATTCGCTTTCCCCGTTCTGAAATCATCTCCTCCCCTACCGTCGACGGTAAAAATGTTTATTTTACTTGCTCCGATGGATTTTTATTTGCGATTGACGGTGGGGCACACAGCTGGCCGGCTGAGTATTTTATCCTCAATATTTGGACACAAGCCGCAGTGTGGGGGTTCGCGCCCTACCCGCCGTCAATTACCGGCGTTACCGTACAGCAGCAATTAGGCACGATGAACGTTTCGTCGCCTGCTATCAAGAACAACACTCTGTATGTCGGCGTTGATTTTTACATGGCAGCCACCAATCTCCAGGGAAAAATGCTCTGGATGTTTAAAGCCAGCGACGAAATTGCGTCTTCCCCGGCAATTTCAGGCAATGCTGTGTATGTCGGCAGCAATGACGGAAAAATTTATGCTGTCGACGCGACCACCGGGAAACAACTCTGGAACGTAAGCACCGGAGATAAAATCGGTTCGTCTCCCGCCTTGGCTAATGGTGAGCTGTATGTCGGCTCCTACGACGGCAAATTGTATGCCATCAAGTAGGAATTGCACTCAGGTTAGTGATGCCTTCCTAAAGTCCAGGGGTTGCCATAATTAATTTACGCATAATAAAATATGTGGCTGGAATACTATGGCTAACGCATGACTAAACAGATAACGGGATGTTTGTCCATTCACGAGTGCATTCGGAATCATAAATAGTATTAGAGAGCCTTCAGTTGAAATTCTCCCACTGATTTAATTGCCTTCTGCAATCTGTTTCAAAACATTACCGGTTGCGCCGCACGGTAACAATCAGCGCGATAACGACTCCGACGATTAGTAATGCCCCGACCGCGATAGCAAACCACAACCAATTGGCAGGGAACGACCGGGCGGCGGTGGTTGAAACATATAAAATAACGCTGGTTGACGAATTAGTCTGGCTGGTAGTGTCGGTGGTTGCATTAGTCGGAGGCCCGATATATCCCCCTGTAGTAGCGACGCCGGTAGGGAAGTCTTCAGTGGTAAACTGCTGAATCGTCCACGCACCGATAGACGTAACAGCGCCGCTGGAATCCATGGTTACCGGTCTGACCTCCCACCAATATACGGTATTGTACTGTAAGGTTTCCTGACAAGGTTCGGCATTGGTGATGGTGTTATCGCTGTAATCAACAAACGCAAACTCATTGGAAGGGCTATTGGCGGCAGCCTGGGCTAATGCGAATTGATAGGTTACGCCGATACCAACAACCGCCGGCCAGGTGAAAGTAACGTCGTTAATGGGGACATTGGTTTGACCGTTCGACGGGTATATTGTAATCGAAGGCACCTCATTTTGATGCAGGGCAAGCATTGCCGTTCTTGAAAGGAAATCCCCGGTGACAGCATCGATTCTGATGATGATTTCGGTAAAATGACCGTCCGGGCCGGGATTCAGAGTTGTCTGGCTATCGGTTTGCCAGCCAAGCTCTGCCTGAGTAACGGAAATATTCGTAAAAAAAACTACCCAATCATAATTACTTTCTCCGGTTTTGAAATTGCCACCTCCTTCCATACCTGCGAATATCGCAGCCCGACTCGTAATTTCTGAGGGCACGTATTGGCAAGCGGTATCAATCGCCTGGTCCTGCGTTATTTTCCAGTTAGATAAATCGACAGGGATAACCGGGACACTGCTGCTAGTGGTAGTAGCGACCGGAGTAGTTGTATCCGAAGTTGTGATTGTTGTATTCATGACCGGGTCGGCGGCTTTTACCTGTGTGTGCAGAGCCGCGCTGCAGCCGGAAAATATAAACATAATCATCAGAAAAACTAACATTAAAATTTTAAAGCTTTTCATTTTTATCATATTACCCTCTCGTTTGATATTCAGAGAGCTCTGTTTGGAAAATTTTCTTGTTTAGTCTATTTTATTATAACGTAATCGTAAGCAAAAGGTTAGTATATGATTAATTATCCATTGTGTTCAAGATTGATGACCGGTATAGACACTAAAATATGTGCAAAATTTTCCCAGCCGTTCAAAATTAAAACCTGAGCAATTGTTACTTACAGGTTAATCATTGTGACAGGGTATTTTGTCATGAGGACGCAAAAGAATAAACGCCCAATTAACAGGAACTCATGATGGCAAAATCAATCATTATCATCGGCGGCGGTGATGTCCGGCAATCATACTGTCCGGTTTATCTGCCGGAAAGATAATCGGCCGTTCGGGACGGCGTAATCCGCTAAACCGGACTAGATGTCAATGAAAACATCGCCACCTTCAACCTTAACCGTATAAACTTTCAGGTCTTTGGCACCATGACCGGTCGCCATCTTGACCAGCATATCAACATTCTTCACCAGTTTCCCGGTTTTCACATCGTACCGCGCATGGTGTACCGGGCAGATAACTTCACCGTTTTCGAACTTGCCGCTGGGTAAATAGCCGTTCATGTGGGGACACAGGGCGTCGACCGCGAAAAACTGCCCGTCGATGTTTGCCATGAGGATTTGCTTCTCTTTGACAATAAACCCCTTCATCGCAGCCTTGGCGACGTCTGTTGTCTTGCATACCTTTTCCATCTAAGTTTTCCCCCTCGTTTTATATTTTCGACATTATACACCAGGGTCCGGAATCATCATCGGAAGACAGAACCGCGGTTACGTTGATTTTCTTTCCAGCAATTATTGTCTTTTTATCAATCCTTGTCAATAAGTTCAAGCAACTGAAAAAATGCAGATAAAACTGGTTAACCCAGCATTGACTATTGTATAATGTTGTTGACAAAGCCAACATCACACTGAATTTCACATTAAACTTTCCCGGGGCAAGATGTGTGCGTGACTTTGGAACTGTAATCAATTTATTACCATAAATAAAAACGGAGTTGGATGTGTCGAAAAAAATCAAAATTGGCATTCTGACCGGCGGCGGTGACTGTGCCGGCTTGAATGCGGCAGTCAAATGGGTCACCAAA